>Ga0126343_10001769_pt1 | contig 10517 bp, 11 predicted proteins | sample Cyp2metagenome_FD_92531 | JGI IMG/M metagenome (GOLD analysis project Ga0126343, IMG submission 92531) | Coral microbial communities from Lord Howe Island, Old Settlement Bay, Australia - Cyphastrea 2 metagenome | ecosystem: Host-associated > Invertebrates > Cnidaria > Coral ... | reverse complement strand
TTCTGAACTTGCTTTCTTAACTGGCTGGCCAATAAGTCCGGTTTCGTTCGCCCCTGAAAAAGGGCTGGTTGAATAACCCTCTCGCAAGGTGGAAATTGAGTATTCAGCGGGAATAGCTGTGAATTCATTATTAAGGAATCACAATGAAAAAGGTTTTGTTAGCACTTGCTATTGCATCAGCAGCTCCACTTGCTTTTGCTAATGCTTACGTCGGTGCAACTTACAATCGCTACACTTTCGATGAGACTGATGCCATCGGTGATTTTGGCCTCAACTCATTGGCCATCAATGGCGGTTACAAGTTTAATGATATCATTGCCGCTGAAGCTCGTATCGGTTTTGGTCTTGGTGATGATACCCGCAATCAGCAAACTGCGAAGCTGCGCAACTACCTCGGCTTGTACGCTAAAGCTGGTATCCCACTCGGCGGTTTTTATCCTTATGCGCTGCTGGGTTTCACCAGAGGTGACTTCAGACGTAGCAGCAACCTTGCACCGAATGCGTCAACTACGGAAACCGGTTTCTCCTACGGTGTTGGCGTAGCTTACAACTTCTCTGATCAAATCAGCGTGAATGTTGAGTATGCCAGCTTATTGAGCAAATCCGATGCCAAGCTGCGCGGCTTCTCTATCGGTGCTGGTTACAACTTCTGATAAGTTTGCAAAACAGAAGGTCAATGGTTCTGCCTGCCTGAATTTGTTTTGTTAATACTCATGACAAGGAAGTTGAGTATTGATGAAATAATAAAAATCATACCCTTTGGTCACAACCCCAAGTAAAAATCTACTGGTTATGTCATTTCAGATGAAAGAGCATCGTTGTATGCCAAATGGCGTATCAGTATTTTCCTGTCATCTTTGAGTTACGCCCCAGTATCCTGCTGGTTGATGTGTAGCTGGTTTGTTATCCTGCCAATCTTTTAAGGGCTTTGGTCGTATTTCTGGCCACTCCGGGCGTAAGCCGCCTTAAGATATTTGTACGTACTTGATGTGTCCTGCTTTCGGTATAAAGTCACATATCAGGCTTGTTGTCGATGTTAATCTGGCTGAAAATACTGATCAGCTTCGACGGGGCTCATTCATCGGAGCATTGGCAAATCCACAGCAAGGCGGGTGTGGTGATAGCGATATTGCCCAGTGACTTATTTTAACAGGCACAAAATATCAACAGTCCTAAATAATTTTGGATGAATGTCTTGACTACCGAGTATCAGGATCGTCTGGGTCTTTTCCAGTCCCGTGCTAACCATTGCGCTCTTCTTGGCATCTGCCACGGTATTGAACGTGAAAGCCTCAGGGTCACCCCGGATGCACGAATATCTCTTACACGCCATCCTGAGACGCTGGGTCACCCGTTAACGCACCCATACATCACCACGGACTACTCCGAAGCGTTGCTGGAATTTGTTACTCCAGTACACAGTCTGATTGGTGACTCGTTCTACTTTCTTGAGCAGCTGCATCAGTTTACCTTTCAGAACATGGCGGGTGAGTTGCTCTGGGCGGGCAGTATGCCTCCCCGGCTGGCTGGGGATGACAGCATCCCCATTGCGCAGTACGGCAGCTCCAACATTGGCCTGATGAAAACGGTCTACCGCGAAGGGCTCTGGCACCGTTATGGCAAGCCTATGCAAACCATTGCCGGCATTCACTACAACTTCTCGTTGCCGGAGGCATTCTGGGAGTTGCTGCATCCTGGCTACAGCGATGATAAAGCTCATGCCCGCTCGGCTGGCTATTTCTCTTTGTGCCGTAATTTTGTCCGTTACTCTTGGTTGCTGATGTATCTGTTTGGTGCCTCACCGGCTGTCAGTCGCACCTTCTTTGGTGACCGTGAGGACATCATCAGGCAAGCGGGTTTGCAAACGCTGGATGACGACACGCTCTATCTTCCTTACGCCACCTCGCTGCGCATGAGCGATATGGGGTACAGCAACGACGCCCAGTCGTCGCTGAAAATCTGCCTTAACTCCCTTGGCGAGTATGTGGACTGTCTTTTCAAGGCAACCAACACGCCGTATCCACCCTATGAAGCGATCGGTTTGCGTGAAGGCTCGGGCAAGTACCTGCAACTCAATACCAATCTGTTGCAAATTGAGAACGAGTACTACAGCAATATTCGCCCGAAACGGATTGCCCGCTCCGGTGAAAAACCGGTCACTGCCCTGCGCAAAGAGGGCGTTGAGTATATTGAGGTTCGCTGTCTGGACATCAATCCGTTTGAGCCGCTCGGTATTAGCGAACCCGATGCACATTTTCTCGATGTATTCCTGGTGTATTGCGCTTTGCAAGACAGTGCCCCTATTTACGATGAAGAAATCACCGAGTACAGCGGTAATTTCAAAGCCACCGTTATGGAGGGTCGCCGGCCAGGGTTGTCGTTAATGCGTAATGGCCAGCCGATGTTGCTGCAAGCCTGGGGCAATCAACTGCTTGATGATATGGCACCGATTGCCGAGCTGCTCGATCAGGCCAACAGCTCTACGCTGTTTACCAGCGCCCTGGAGATGCAAAGAGCCAAGCTGGCGGACGCTTCTCTGACTCCGTCGGCCCGCCTGCTTCACGCCATGACTACCGGTGGTGTTGGCTATCTGGAGCTGATGATGTCACTGTCTGCCGGGCATGGCGAAGGTTTCTTTACCCGTAATCTGGATGGCGAACGTCTAGCCTATTTCCGGGAGATCGCCAGCCGCTCCATTGATGATCAGATAGCGGCGCAAGCCAAAGATGAAATGGATTTTGATCAGTTCCTGCAAGCGTACATGGTGGCGCATTAGTCGCTTGCTTGATGATCTTAACCACTGAATGATCTGCACCACCGCCGGGAATGGATTTTCCGGCCATTGAAATAATTTTTTATAATTAATTTTTACTTTTTTTAGTTTAAAAAAGTTTTATTCATTCAACCAAACTTACCGAAGCCTTTGAATTCATGATGTTCTTGGAAAACTTGCAATTCAAATAGCGTTGTGTTTCAAAAAAATAAACGCTTGCCCGCAAAAATTCGCTGTCATAACCTAGCACCTGTGCCGCCTGACTCAGGCAGCAGTTACAGAGATTCAACCTGGTTCCATTCACGCAGAAAAGATCGAGTTAAAGAGGAACTGTCTATTATGCTGGAGGGTTGCCAAACGGCTAAAGAGCGTTGGGGTGGTGTGTCAGAGATAGTTGATCGCTGGCTCAACGAACGTCAGGAGCTGATCGTCCTTTACTGCTCCATCAATGGAATGGATCAATTCGATGATGATAAGCGCCCGGTGGCAAGCAAGTTAAAAGAGTTGTGCCAGATTCTGGTGGATTACGCCTCAGCCGGTCATTTTGAAGTGTATGAACAGTTGCTGCGCGAAGCTCGGGAATTTAACGACGGGGGCGTAGAGTTGGCCCACGCCATGTTGCCAAAACTGGAACTGAACACCTCAAAGTGCCTGCAGTTTAACGACCACTGTGAGTCCATCAGCTCTTTGCAGGGGCTTCAGGACGCGGTATCAACTCTGGGAGAAACGTTGGCCGAGCGCTTTGGTTACGAAGACAAAATGATCGAATCCCTGCATGAGTCCCATCGTGAGAGGTTGTTGGATCGCGGTGCGTGAAGGATCTTCAGAGACGTTTCCTTTTTTGATCATGTGGCGGCCCTTCTTCCGGGTTAGCCGCTCTGGCAAACGTCCTTCAGCTCCACTGTGAAAATAATTACCTCATTGGGACCGACCGTGCCCGGAATACCAATTACACCATAGGCCAGAGCCGGTGGAATAATCAGTTCCCACACTGAACCCTGGGGCATTTTCTGTATTCCCTCGCTCCAGCCGGCGATGACCCGGTTAAGCTGAAACGTTGTCGGCTGATTGCGCAGGTAAGAGCTGTCGAGCAATGTGCCATCCATCAACCGGCCCTCATAATGGACGGTGATATGGTCGGTTGGCGACGGCTTACGTCCATTCCCCTGGTTGATGATGCGATACTGAAGACCGCTTTTCAGTACGACAACGTCCTTCTTCTTACTGTTTTCTGCCAAAAAGTGCTGACTTTTTTTCAGGCTTTCCAAGGCTACTTTTTGCTGTTCAAGCCGTTCAAAATCCGGTTTGGCAAGCTCAACAAAATAGACCATCCCATCTGCAGACGACAGCATCGTAGCGTAGGTCGGGCCATTGATATTACTGGCATCGAACGGTTGTCTGTGCTTACCGGCATAAACACTCAAGTTATCACCGGATTTACTGTCTGCCATTGCCACGACCAGCGAACAGTTCAACAACGCAATGGCAGTAAGCCATTTACAGGGCGAAATTACACGTTCTTGGGGGGTATTCATTTCTTGCTGCAAACACCATTTGACCAAAGTGTGATCCGGCAATACCGACCCAGCGTTGCCTGAAGAATAAAGTAACTGATTGGAGACAGCGTCTATTGCGATAAGGTCATTAAAAAAGTAGACGTCTTGTTGATTCTATTCCTGAAAACCAGAAAAAAAATCAAGAAAAAACTAAAAAATAATTTGCAGTTGACGAATAAGCACTCTATGTTGGAGTGAAAATTGACATAAAAAGTCATTTTTTATTTCGAAATAATAACTACTAGTAGACTGGCAAAATAAAAACGAGGGACGGTCCAATGCCTGCAACACGGAAGACTGTAGCCAAGAAAAGCGCCAAGGCTTCGGTAAAAAAATCAGTAGTCAAAAAAGCAGACGCCAAAAAGCCCGGCGTTAAAGTCGATCGAGTGAAAAAGTGGGAAAAAGAGATCGACTCCCTGAAGAAGAAGCTTGTCAAAGCCAAAGATTCACTGACAAAAGCTAAGGCTGCTGCCAAGAAGGCCGCAGCCAAAGAGGCTCTGGCCAAGAAAAAAGAAGCTCAAAAGGCCGCTGCAAAGAAAAAGTCCGCGGTTAAGAAAGCTGCTGCCAAAAAGGCAGTGAAGGAAGCAGTAAAGAAGGCAGTCAGTAAGAAGGCGCCGGCAAAAAAAGTGGCTGCTGCCAAGAAGTCTGTCGCCAAGAAGAAAGCCGTGGCCAAAAAGCCTGCCGGCAAGAAAAAGGCAGCCGCTAAAAAGCCCGCTGCGAAAAAGTAAACTGCCACTCATTGTTGTTCTTCGAGAGGGCTCTGATGCCCTCTTTTTTCCTACAGCTTAAAGATGTTCGATTTCCCCGGGCTGGCTCCATATAATGCCGGCCATGATCATATTAAACTCAATTAGCCTCTTGCGCTCTGGCAAACTGCTGCTGGAGGACGCTTCTGTCACCATCCACACTGGCCAGCACGTCGGGCTGGTGGGTGCTAACGGATGTGGTAAATCCAGCTTGCTGGCCCTGCTCACCGGCGATTTGCAACCGGATAAGGGCGAGCTGACCTTTGACAAAGGCCGTGGACTGGCACACATGGCTCAGGAGATTGATGCCCTGGAACGCAACGCGGTGGAGTATGTGCTCGATGGGGACACTCAGCTGCGCCGTATTGAGCAGGCCATAGCCAGCGCTGAAAACGCCGGCCGACACGAACAGCTGGCCGATCTGCACGAACAGCTTTTGCGCGCCAATGGTTACACTGCGCGCTCCCGGGCAGAGCAGCTCCTGCACGGACTCGGTTTTAATCACGACGTACTGAACAAGAGTGTCCGCGATTTTTCCGGCGGCTGGCGCATGCGACTTAATCTGGCCAAGACGCTGATGTGCCCGTCTGACATCATGTTGCTGGATGAGCCAACCAACCACCTGGATCTGGACGCCATCGTCTGGCTGGAAAACTTTCTTAGACGCTACCCCGGTACGCTGTTGGTGATTTCCCACGACCGGGATTTCCTTGATGCCGTTACCGACCACACCCTGCACATAGAGCATCAGACGATGTGCCAGTACCGAGGTAACTACTCAGCGTTTGAACACCTGCGTATGCAACGACTGCAACAACAACAGGCAGCCTTTGAGAAGCAGCAGAAACTGCGCGCCCATATGGAAAAGTTTGTCGAGCGTTTTCGTGCCAAAGCCAGCAAGGCCAAACAGGCCCAAAGTCGTTTGAAGGCGCTGGCCAGGCTGGAAGAAATCTCTGCGGCTCACGTGGATTCCCCGTTCACCTTTGTTTTCCCCCAGGCCGACAAAATGTCTGCGCCGTTGCTGGCGTTGGATAAAGCTGTGCTTGGTTACGGTGACAAACCGTTGTTGAGCACCAGTATCAGCATCCAGCCCGGCAGCCGCATTGGTCTGCTTGGTGCCAATGGGGCTGGTAAATCAACCCTGATCCGAACATTGGCCGGTGAGCTACCGCTGATCAGCGGCAAGGTATGCCAGGGAGAGCACCTGAGTATCGGCTACTTTGCCCAACATCAGTTGGAAAGCCTGGATTTTAACGCCAGCCCACTGCTGCATTTACAACGATTGTCGCCCAATGCACGGGAGCAGGAGCTGAGAAATTTTCTCGGTGGCTTTGGCTTTTATGGCGATAAGGCGCTGGAGTCTATTGAGGGTTTTTCCGGTGGCGAAAAAGCCCGCCTGGCACTGGCCATTATCGGCTGGCAGAAACCGAACCTGCTGCTGCTCGATGAGCCCACCAACCACCTTGACCTGGACATGCGCCTGGCCCTGACCATGGCACTGCAGTCGTTTGAAGGAGCGATGATTCTGGTCTCCCACGATCGCAACCTGATTCGCAGTACCACCGATGAGCTGTACCTGGTACACGACGGCGCTATGGAAAGTTATTCCGGTGATCTGGACGACTACAGCCTGTGGCTGACCCAGTTGCGTAGCAAGGAGCGCCATGAGGTGCACAGCGAAGACAGGGAAACGCCGGCGCAAAGCAGTCAGCAGAAAAAAGAGCAGCGTCGACAGGAAGCTCTCAGGCGCGAAGCCTTGCGACCATTAAAGCAAAAGGCGGATCAGCTTGAGCGTCAACTTGAGAGCTTGCAGTGCTCTCTGGCCCGGGTGGATGAGCAGCTTGCCGATGCCTCAATCTATGAGGAGGCTGGCAGAGACAAGCTCAAACAGTGTCTGGGCGAACAGACAGAAATTAAACGACAGATAGCCGACGTAGAGGAAGCCTGGATGGCAGCGCTTGAAGCACTGGAAGAGGCACAAAACCCCGGCGCTTAAGCACAAAATAGTGGGGCATTGCAGCCCCACGCTATTAAGCTACAGCTTCTTCGTGCTCGTGAACTTCGCTTTCTTCACCGACCACGTCCAGTTTGCCGAGCAGTGCCGACACGCGCTCTCCCCAGGCAGCAAGCTCATGCTTGAGCTGGGTGTTTTCTTCTTCAAGGCGGGTGTGAGCAGAACGCAGGTCTTCCACTTCCATCCTGGACAGTTCCAGTTTATCGATCAGGTTTTGCAGTCTTGATTCAAGCTGGCCTAGGGATTCAATAGACATAACAACATTTGCACCGGGGAGTCTGTAAAAGATATTCGATAGTTTGCACTATTGTAAAAAATTACGATAGCACGTTTTACTTGATTTTTGTCCGAACAGATTACAGCCAACAGAAATAGTTGGACAAAGCCTGACTATACTAGAACTAGATTTTACCGGCGACCACAGTTGTATTTATGATGATCTGTGGTGGTTCTCGCAGCAGTGTTGAGCGGATTGGCATTGCGGGCATGGCGATGGCAAGACAGCCCATGATGAGCAGGGAAAGTACCCAGAAGCGCACCGCTTCGGGAGTGGCAAATGAGCACGACCCTGGTACCTTGCGCCCGAATCATTTCCACCTTGAATGTTGAAGATGAGGCGATCCGGGCTTTTTATCTCTCCCTGGTCAACCACCAAAGTGTTGATGACTATATCACCGAACGACACCTGCATTTTTGCTCACGACAGGTTGAAGGTTATTTTTTCAGCCATATGCTGGCGCTGACGGAGTTGGCCCTGGAGTCACCAATGTTTCGGGGAGGGTGATGGTTCCCGGCACCGTTGAGCACCAGATTCCCGGACGAAATATCACCTTTTCGACGCTGTCATAGCAGGCCATTATATTTGCTGCACCGTTTTCTGGTCAGGAGAAAAATAATGGCTACCCGAATAATGGCAACTGTGCTGCGATTCACGCTTCTGCGGATTCTGCTGGCTGCGACTGCGGTTGTGGCCGATGCCCCGATTCCGGAGGCTGAGCGAATGAACCGGGGGCCGGTTCAGCTGGGCAATTACCAGATTTATTTCAGCGCTTTTAACAGTACGTTTGTCCAACCAGACGTTGCAAAGCAGTATAATCTGCGCCGGGGAGAGCGGTACGGTATCGTCAATATCGCCGTGCGCGATGTCTCTGTCGGTGAGCCAGGCAAGGCGGTGACGGCTAAAGTGTCAGGCCACACCATCAACCTGTTGTCCCAGAAGTACAACCTGGCCTTCTTTGCAATCAACGAGGGCGAGGCCATTTACTATTTGGCAGATTTTCGCTTCGCAGATGAAGAGCGGCTGGAGTTTGTCGTTAATGTCAAACCTCAGGGCAGCAACCAGGAAAAAACTCTGCGTTTTTCCCAGACTTTTTACCGCGACACGCTGCCATAAGCGGATTTTTTTATCGTTAATCTGTTGTTCGTTTCCTGAATTAAACGACAATACGTTGTCGATGGAGCGAGCCAGATATTGTGAGCAAAATTATGAATGTGGAGTTTCAAGAGGTCGTTCTGGCCAGTGGCAATCAGGGCAAGCTGGCGGAGTTTGGGCAGATGCTCGCCCCGCTGGGTATTCGCATGGTGCCACAGGGTCAGTTCGGGATTGGCTCGACCTATCCTGAGGTCGACGAAACCGGGCTGAGTTTTGTCGAAAACGCCATTCTCAAGGCCCGTTACGCCGCAAAAATTTCCGGTTTGCCGGTGATTGCCGACGACTCCGGCCTGGCAGTGGATTATCTTAACGGTGAACCGGGTATCCACTCTGCCCGCTACGCCGGCCCTGATGCGTCAGCAGCCGACAATAACCAGAAGCTGTTGCATAACCTGCGCGGCGTGAAATCCGCCGAGCGCACGGCGCGTTTTCATTGTGTGCTGGTTTACCTGCGCCATGAGCGCGACCCGACTCCCATTATTGCCCACGGGCAGTGGGAGGGTTATATCATCGAAGAAGCGTTGGGCGATCACGGTTTCGGTTACGACCCACTGTTTTTAGTGCCGGCAGAGCACCGCACAGCCGCCGAGCTACCAAATGAGCTGAAAAATCAACTCAGTCATCGTGCCAAGGCCTTGCGCCAGCTGGCCAGCATTCTTGAGGAGATGAAGCGCTGAAATCTTCTACTGCTGCTCTGCCTCCCCTGAGCCTTTATATTCATGTGCCATGGTGTGTGAAGAAGTGCCCCTATTGCGATTTCAACTCCCATGGGGTGACTGGCGACATTCCTGAGAAGGCGTACATTGACGCGTTGTTGCGGGATTTTCACTGCGAGCTGCAGGCGGTGGGGGCCGAACGCCCGATACACTCGGTGTTTATTGGTGGCGGTACGCCCAGCCTGCTTTCAGCCAGTGCCTACCAGCGGTTGTTTGCCGGTCTTCATGCGCAGATTCGGTTTGCTAATGATATTGAGATCACCATGGAGGCCAACCCCGGCACCTATGAGCACGATCGCTTTCAGGCTTATCTGGACGCCGGCGTAAACCGATTGTCCCTTGGTGTTCAGAGTTTTCAGGATGACAAGCTGACTGCCCTTGGCCGTATACACCGTGCCGATGAAGCACGCCAGGCCATCGCTGCTATTACCGGTGCCGGCTTTGGCAATATCAATATTGACCTGATGCACGGCCTGCCGGGGCAATCTCCCGACGATGCCCTGTACGACCTGCAACAAGCCATCGACCTGCAACCGGCGCATATCTCCTGGTATCAGTTGACCATTGAGCCCAACACGGTGTTCTACGCCAAAACGCCGGTATTGCCGCCCGATGATATCCTCTGGGACATTCAGGAGGCCGGGCAGGCACTGCTGGCCTCGGCCGGCTTTGTGCAGTACGAAATTTCTGCCTACAGCCAGCCGGGCAGACGCTCGCAGCACAATCTGAACTACTGGCAGTTTGGTGATTACCTCGGTATCGGCGCAGGTGCTCACGGTAAGTTGACCGATGCGCTCACCGGTCAGATCACCCGCAACTGGAAAACCCGGATGCCCGCTGATTATCTGGCCGCCAACGGTTCGGCTAGCCGCAACTTTGAAGCCGGCCGGCGGGTTCTGGAGCCTGACGAGCTGCCCATCGAATTTATGATGAATGCGCTGCGTCTGCACGAGGGCGTGGATGCCCGGTTCTACAGCGAGCGAACCGGGCAATCATTGGATAACATCAGCAAACCATTGCAACTGGCCCGGCACAAAGGGCTGCTCGATGCCCGAAGTGATCGCCTTAAACCCACACCAACCGGACGGTTGTTTCTGAATGATTTGTTGGAAATGTTTGCCTGATGGTTGTGCGCGCGGGTCGCATAACGAACGCTGAGGAGTAGTCCCGAAATAACTTCCGCATTTATGGAATCTGAACTCCGTTCGGACTGAGCCTGTCGAAGTCCGGTGACAGCACCCTTCGACTTTGCTCAGGGTGAACGGAAACCGGGAAGTTAT
>Ga0126343_10001768_pt1 | contig 10521 bp, 5 predicted proteins | sample Cyp2metagenome_FD_92531 | JGI IMG/M metagenome (GOLD analysis project Ga0126343, IMG submission 92531) | Coral microbial communities from Lord Howe Island, Old Settlement Bay, Australia - Cyphastrea 2 metagenome | ecosystem: Host-associated > Invertebrates > Cnidaria > Coral ... | reverse complement strand
TTAGATTTTAATCATTATTTCTGTTCTTTTGTATTATATATTAGAGGGCCACTGGTTTTTCAGTTTTTTACTGTCACGTGTCTACCCTCGTTAAATAAAGTTGATTATTATTATTATTATTAGGCATTTGTGCACTTGTAAGTTACATTGTAACCCATTATCTTTTTGTGTGTGTTGTAGGTTGTAGCATTTTGTTATGTCAACAACTGATGCACATGAAGTATGGAAACTACATCAACTCTGCGGTATCTGCAACTACAATAATTATGCTAGTGACAGAGACAAGATGGTAACAATACGCTTTGTGTTGCTGTGCCTATAAATTAGGTTACGCGCGGCTGCAACAAACTGAAACGCTTCATTCGGAATTGAACACAAGAAATAAAGTGCTTACTCCATGGAAAGTTGTGACGACCACCCATAACTATTCCAATTTTCCTCAAACACACCAAAATCCCAAAATGCTAAACTTCTCTGAACACAGAAAGAACAAAAAGATTACTGCTCACAACCACATGAAATGAGCGTGTTCAGTAATATAATCAGAAATTTGGAAACACATTTTACAACTCCAACCATTACTGTACAAGAAAGCCAGTGAAATAATAAGATAAACTGGGACCACAAAAGGACTGGACAAAACAGGGAGAACTGCTGTTGCAGCAACAAGAAAATTTGAATCCTTAAGAGGTATCATAAAATCTCAACAGCACTGTTGAGATGAAAACACAAAAAATAGGTGTATAATGTACAAACTGCCTTAATATAGTAGCAGCCACATGTAAATGTCTAAAGTGAACTTACTACTTCTCCACCATTGAAGGATACCAATTGAAATGATGTACAGCTATTCTAACGTTTGACTGTCAAATTTTCTTTCCTGCACTTTAAACATAATGTTGACAAACCTTGTAAATAATTTCTTCTTGTTGCTCTTTTGTTCGGTGCATCATGATAGTCACGATAGTTATGATAGTCCAGATGATTATATTATAAACATATAAAAATAAATTGTCCCAATAGCCTAGACTACTTGAATTCTGTCTTTTCTCCCAGTTTCATATCGGGTGCTGTGTACACGTGAACACATACAGTGCTGTAATGGTGGTTTGGACGACAAAATTTAGCCCAACAAGAGACAATGCTTTTCTTGGTGCTTCCTTGTCTTAGCCCCATCCTAATTCGCATGGAGTCTTGTTCATATTACTCCCTCGTTAGTCAATTTTCCAAGAAAAAAAATCAAAACAGTCTGCATTAAATTAATGGCAGATCCAGTTTCAATGGCAGTTTTGTTTTTCTCGCCCTGCCAGCTTTTCTTTCCGCCATTTCTTCTTCCTTACCCAAAATAGTGCGAAGAAAGCCCTCAATTAGATCCGCCACTGACTACGGTATCAATCCTTGTGACGAGTTCCACATCTAAAACTTATGGTTGGCTTAGCAACCTTGTAACTAAAAACGAAATTGATGCTTTTCTGACACACCTCCATCTTTCAAATTTGGACGATGCAAACCTTTGTCTACATCGTAACTAATTCTTTAGAAATTCAAAATTTAGGGAAATATTTCGCCACAAACACTTTACAAACGTAATTATTATACATTGAACTCGCTATCTCTTTTCTGATTGGCCGAAAGCATACAGTGCACTCTCGAAATCAGCGCCTGTGACGACATAACTGCACACTATATATACAATAATTACTGATGTCAAGGACACTCAAGGTCACGGGTAATAAGGTCATGTATAAACGCAGTGCATGATTTCTAAGGGTAATCATGTCAAGTTCGCTTGCTTTGTGCTGCTTGCCGTTAATGAAGAAGCAAAAACATGACTTTGATATTAATTTTTCCGTTCAATGTATAATAAAAACATTATTAGATTCGGATTTTGTGATATCCAGAATGATCGAAATCTCGGTAAGGGTTATCAGCCTCAGCCTTCGCCTTCGGCTGATAACCCCTACCTCGGCCTCCATTATTCTGGATATCACAACAACCTCATCCAATAATTGTTTATAATTGCGCCAGCACGTGTGGCCTACGATCAAAGCTAACTTGGCAAAGAATGCCATATCACAAGTTACATCAAGGGTGCCATCAAGTCATACCATGAGGTTGCTCTAAGGAGCCTTTGATTTATTTTGGCGGGATCGTAGAGATGATTTGCAAGAAAAGCCTTATAAGTTGGAATTTCCTGCACTGCAGCTAAGGTGTCTTCCACGTGCCTTCTGTAGAAATAGGGAAGTTTATTCTCCCTTCAAGCTTCCCCCCAGTGAAACATATAAATGTATTTGAAATGAGCGGTCCCAGTTGTGATTCCATCGCCACGGGGTCGCCACGCCATCTATTTGTTCGTAGAGGCTTCCACCAAACTAGAAAAGGTCAGTGGTGTTTGGTAGCCACTCTTAGAAGGTTACGAGATCGTCTCGGTTGATATTCAGCTTGCATATCACACTGAGCCAATTCTCAGTAAAAGCTTTGCTAGAAAGGATTATTTTTTTATAATAATAATAATAATAATAATAATTTTATTGCTTCTATAGCGCACGATACATGAGAAGATGCTCTCGTGCGCTTTATCTCTTAATCATATGCACTGAGACCTTCACACGTCATTCTTTAACATCTCTGCTTTTTATTCTTAATTGTTTAGGAAAAAACCTTGGTTATAAATATAGAGAATTTCGGCCAATTTAATGAAGGTAAAGATTATGCCAAAAAGCAAACGTCAAAAATTATGGACGATTAAACAGCTACTGAAAATTTCAGCCCCTTAGTGTATTCCTTTTTTTGTCAAAACTCCTCCCCCCCACCCCTCCTTTGTACATCCGAGGATTTAGTCTATTGTGTAACATACTCACATTTTTTTTTAAGGTTCATCCATCCACTCTAAGACTCACTGAGTGTTCTAACGAAAGCAAGGAAATCACCATTACACCGACCATACCAGTTAAAAGAGATCCACATCAGCAAAAATACTTACAGATCAGCTTTTCGGTACCAAAGGGATTTTCTTTGCGCCAGTGCAAGGTTGAACTGTCTGAAACTACACCAGTAAAAGTCACCGTTGTTGCTGATTGCAAAAGCTATATTGCAGACGGTCTTGACAAATTTATTTTGCCAGAAATTGAAGGGACCCACAGTCAGTTTTGGAACAGCGTTATGAAATTACCTTCAGTTTGGGTAAGGACTTATATCTTTAATGTTTAGAAATGATTAATGGATGTCAATATAAAGACATTAAGAAACTGTAACGAAATATAAGCATCTTTTACAATGGAATTCAGCCAAAAAACAACAACAAAAGAAGGCACATGGTTACTCGAGACGGGGCGGCCTATTTGAATCAAAATTACCATTATTGAACCTATGAAATAATCTTCAGTTAGTCAACAACTCTTGTCCCATTGTGAGATTGGAGCTTTGTTTGATCGGCCTCACGTGAGAATCCTTAAAATAATCCATTCCGGCAGAAGGAACTTTGTCATTTAAATTAATGCTTGCAAAGTTTGATCTCTGTCTTCTTTTGTTAAATACCCGAGATAAACGGAGAGCCCGAGCAGCATTTTTCAGAAATATTCTCTGCTATAAAGTGCTCCTATCGTCACCCCCATAGACTCGATTTTCATAGGCCAAGCTCCTTTCGTCTCAGCCCTTATAGTGAGGTTAGTGAAGGCCCACTAATTCCAATCAGATAGGCCAATTACTCCTTCCTCTCTACCCAGGATTGCTCACATTGGCCCCGAGAGAAGGCATGTTCCTTCCCCTCTATCTGTTTATCCATCGTGTGCATCCCCTTGGGCTGAAAATTAATTTTGTTTTCTTCACGCCCCAAGAGCTCAAGAGGCTTGATTATTAATTATTAATTATTAATTAAGTACCTTGTCACCCACTTGGCAATTCTCAGCCGTACAAAGTTGTTTTAAGAGGAAACAAGGGGAAGTTGATGAAGGGCGATAAAAGCAAATTAAATACGACGCCCGAAATTTTGTTTTTGTTTTAGTCCACGTGTTTTTTCGAAGCATTAAAAAGGAGTGAAGTTATTACTCTAACCCCTAAATTATCACGCAATTTCAAAACTCCATGAAAAATTAAAAATCCTGCCAGATTGATTTGCATATTAAAACAGCACGCATTCTTTATATGTTTTCCCGGCCCTTTAAATACTCGCCTCCGGTACGATAATAGACGACGCATGCTAGCAAATCGTTAGACTTGCACCTTCATTGGACTTAATGATGTCCTCGGGCAGACTTCCTTTAGACAGCAAATAGAGAACGCTAATCGGTCGGCTTCTTGTTCGAGCTAAACTTCTTGAAAATCGAAAAGGGAGGGGGGGGGGGGAGATTTATGATAAATAATTGAAAAAAAAGATCAATAAACATGCGGCGAGAGGTTCCCTACGTAAGAATTGCGGGCTGCTGTCATAGCGAAAGCAAAACTAAATAAAGAAATCAAAGAACAAGCAACTAAAAAAGAAAGCAACAACAACACATGATTCTGTTGTTAACACGGTTTTCATAAATCCAGACATACATTTCAAGGGAATCTGACTGGATGACCCAGAGAGGTCGAAAAACGAGCGTTCCTAATTTCTGTCCATCTTTCTAAGGCATCTAGAGCCAAAATTAGGGCATTCCCTGCTCAGTTTCGAACATTCTGTTAAAATATATGTCTGGATTTATGTAAACCGTGTTAAAGACTGCATGCACTAAAATAGCAGGTATGTTTTTGGGAAATCGGTCAGATATGTCATTAGGCATTCATGTTTATGGTCAATTTACACCTGTCAACTGAAACAAGCTTTCATCTCACCATTATCACGTGACCATATTGCGAGCTCAAGTTTTTGAGTTGATTGCTGATTAAGTGCTGGTTTTTGACTGTATCGCGCGCTCATGTCGCTTGAACTTTTTATAAACAGGCCGGGTCATTCTAAGGCTGGTTAACGCCAGCCCAAGATTAAACTTTGAACGAAGTTTGCTTGCCGGGCTAAACCTATACATTAAAGTATATTATTTACATGGTGCGTCGAGGATTAGAGAACTAGAGACTTCCAGACTTAACTATAGACTTTACTAATGGCTAATGGGGAACCTATATTTATTGCATTCCGTCGTTTTGTTTTACAACCAATTTATTTACTCCCAATGCAATATATTTAATGGTTCAAGTTCCTCTTTCATATTTCCAAACTAACGCAGATTTCTGTCGTGGGAAGTTCCGACAAGGTGCAACAGTGCCGAACTTACACAGATCCGCATTACCAGTCGTTTGCGTAAGTACAAGTACCTAAACCTATTCAGATCTGGTGAGTGCTTATGAGTCTCTCGACACCTTTCTACCCTTGTCACTTATAGGCAGATACCATCCACGGTTTTCTTTCAGGAAAGGAAACTATATCCGTAAAGGCATTAGAATTAATCCCTTCATTCCATTCCATTGACGTCAGACTACCCTGAGTTTGTTATATTTGAAAACCTTGAAATGACATCAACAGACGTAGCTGTAGAAAGCTCCAAATTCAAATTTCACGATATAATGACAATGGGCGAAACATAGAAAGCAACTTTTATTCGGGCTGCATATAAACAGTTACAGGGAAAAGAAAACTGACAGGCCAGTAATTGTGTTATTTCGTAACTGGAACAGCAGTTATCAAACTCCATAATAATTCATAAAGTAAAACAGATATTGACGTTTTTACTTCTCCGGTTTACTGTTTAGTTTTTGTTTTGATTGAGAAGACACATTAAACACTAGAGACAGTATTCCATCGGCTATCCGAACACTAAGTACGAACTTCGTCGTAAATAGTCGTTTGCCCGTCGTATTTTCAACTCTTTCCTCGGTGCTTGGATATTCCGTTTCTCATGTTTGATATGTCATGTAATATATTTCCTCGGATAGGTCATGTTTGCTTTCTTTGTGTGCTTGTGTTGTTCTTTTCATTTGTTTTTATTCCACCGTAGCTCTGTATATGATTCAATTAATGTATTTCTCGTCACTGAAATTTTTCAGTGCTATGCCGTGGTATGAAGTATCTTATGTAAATTTTGCTTTTCATTTCAGGGGTCAGTCTTTCTCTTTCATGGGACACGGAGACTTTATCTTATATAAGAATACAAAACGCTTCTTTGAGGTTATAAGAGATTCACTTGTTTATCCCTCACACAACTGATATTATTTCCCCGTCTTGACATTCCCTTTTCAGAAATAACATTTATCATAGACCATATTCACAAATGGACCATATTCACAAATGGCTGCCAATTAAGAGTGCTTTTAAAGAGAAGGGGAAAACAGGCAGCGCTTAATAAAGATAAGAAACCTTCACTTTAATAAGGGAGCTCCTCCTGATGTTTAAGTACAAATAAACTTGACTATGAAATGGCATATGAACTAGAAATCTTGACTAGATTGGATACATGGCTCTCACGCCTTTTCTCCAGAGTTAGGTAACCTAAGAATTTTAGCGCTTTTTCGCTGCTCCCCAGATGCATAACGATACGTGCTGCGTGTTAACACTCCCGAAACAGTTCCAAACAGTATCATAGTAATCAAGAATAGGGAGAACGAAGGACGTATAAACGGTACCTGACGTGTACATATTTATATTTTTTTCTAATTCGGTTTAACATCGCTAATCGCTTCCTAACCTTGCCGATCAAGTAGTAAACGTGCGCATTCCATGTAAGCGACGCATCGAGAACAATCCCAAGACATTTATACTCAGAAACGCGATTAAGTGCCTCCCCATCGATAACTATGGAAAAAGATGCAGAGAGTGCTAAGTTAGGGCCAGTGCCAAATAACATACACTCCGTTTTGCCCTCATGCATAAGCAAATTATTATCTATGAGCCCCTTATTTACCAGTACCAGTTCGTTTGTCAAGGTGTCCGCTATTATAATTACTTGAGAATCGGCAGCGCTAAAATACATAACCGTATCGTCAGCATACATCAAAATTTGATGTATGCTTACAAACATAACAAAAAGGTTTTGCATGGTATATTAAACTGACGTTTCGTATGCTACAACATACATCCTCAGAGGCAACAGTTACAAATGCAAAATATGACAAGATTTAAAAAGACTAGAGCAAAAGCGCAGAAATCGAAGATTGTTTACAAAGCCAGTTGCTAAGAGTGTGATACTTTCTACATCGGTAAAACTAAAAGAAGATTACGTGACAGAAAGACTGAGCACTTCAAAGCTCTCACTCAACTTGGTCACGCATCTGCTGTTGCAGATCGTTCAATTTCTCTCGGTCACAACATCCAAAGGAGCCATTTTGAGATCTTAGCAGATGGTGGATGTGATCTACAGTGTAAAATCAAGGAAACACTGTTAGAGCGGAACTTGAAACCCGCCCTAAATGAAAACGCCTGTAGTGAAAAACTCTTTCTTTATTAACTCACTCCAGATGTAGTATCTTTTGTTCTTTGTTGTCTAACAAGTTACCAATACGTCGCTTTTATTTTAGTATATTTAAATCTTGTCACATTTTGTACTGTGACTTCTAAGGATGTATGTTGTACCATAACTTTGTAACCGCTTATTTGTTTTCTTTTCTCTTGAAATTTATGGCCGAAAAACAAGAATATTTAAAACTTCTATTTCAAGTGATAAAAATGATAAGCCCAACAAGCCTCGCTTTTGACTTGTTAGTTCAAAAGAATTTTTACTTTCAAACGGGGTTAGTTGGGCTAATTTGAATGCATACGAAACAATTTTAAATTGGCACTTATTTAGGAATACGGTCTATGCTGTACTGTGCTTGTGTTGTATCGTATCTTTTATTTTAAAGTTTTGCCGGTATTCAGATTTCAGCCTATCAAGCACCAGCAGCTACAGTTTGATCATCTGTTGAGTAAATGACCGTAAGATGTGGTCATATAAAGTTTTTCGTGAATAATTTCTTCTATTTTCCTTTTGTAGGTGCATACTAGGCAATGGGTTTGTTCAAGCAGCGCAGCTACCTGCAATTGTGGAGCTGTTCTCCGAGATCACAACGACGTGATAGAATTTAACTGCTGCAATGGAAATCTTCATTACGACCAGACGACCCCTGTTCGCGTAAGAGTACGCAGCAAAAACCGTCTAGCACCTGGAATATCGGTGACACAAACCATTGATGGGTTCAATAGCAAATACATAGTAAGTACTCGCTATAGACAATGTGTGGAAGTAAAATGTGTACGTGTTTGTTTCTCTTCATTTTTGGTACGCATTTAACCGTGATTTTGGTTTTCCTGGCTACCGGCCTCGAAGAAGTGTAGCCACTAATGGTATCGTCTGTGTAAGCTAATCCACCCGTAGCTTTAACCTTCTGATAGCTTTCCTGGCCAATCAGAGTATGTCGGTAAGCGGACAGTGTTCGTGTCCAATCAGAACATCGATGGTCCTTTGTCGACCTCTTGTTGATCCACATGTGTTTGTGCTTTAACGCCACAAGGACTCTGATAGCTCATAACTCGTTTCATTCCGTCGTCTAAAGGGGTTGTTTCTCTGCTAAAATGAGTCAAACCATTTTGGTTCAAGAATCAAGCTTTTTTAAAACTTATGGCGATTACATAGTACATGCTAATTGCACGACTCCATCGAAGAGTTTGTTTACTAGTCACGTGGCGATCGAGTGTTTCGTGCAGCTGAACACCTTTGCCGTGTTACGATTCTTCACAAAATCCTTCTCCAGCTGTCAATTTTAAGTGCGCAATCTCGCTAGAACGCTTCAGGTATTTACTCGCGGCCTTTCATTTTCGTGCGGAGATCGGGCGACTTCGTGCGCGTAAGAAAAACTGCGTGCCGGGAGAGGGGTATGTAAAGATTTGTCGTGTCAAAAAGCACGTGTGGGAGAGGAAGAGGAGCTTGAGCGCGCGCTGGTTGACGTCACTGGTGCCGGTAAAACGGTACCATCATGTCGCGAAAAGCAATTTGAGAAAAGACTTTGCAAAAGACGCTTAAATTCTCCGACTGTCGTGAAAGTATTCGAAAACAAATTCCGCCAAGTTGTAGAAGAATCTTTCGAGTCCGTTTTGTGTTTGTTTAATTTCGTGAAAGCAGCGAAATTCAGAGATACGAGCGAAAATTCGGATTGCGTTCATAATGTTCGGGCAAAGAGTTGCCTCCCTTGTCAAATTTTATACATAAAGCAAAAAAGATTTTTGCAAAGCGCGGAAAAGCCTAGGTACGAGTTTAGCGCTACAGTGCTACGCAGTACTTGTAAGTAGCGGTTTTCTCTGCAGTAAGATCGCGTAAGAACAACAGGAGACAAAGGTAAACGTTTCGTTCTTTTCATTTCTTTATTTACTCTCTTCCCATTCAGGAAGAGTGTGTGCTCCCTGTGGCCACACCATTCCAAATAAATCAAACATCAAGTCCAGAATATGCGAAAAAAAAGAAGGTAACTAAGCAAACACTCTCGCCAATATTCAGGTCACAGCAATTTATGTTATGCAAGATAAGCGGAGAAGCTTTTCCCCAAATTCTGAGAGGGATTTGTATGGAGACGCCATGTTGGTGCCCATCCGGATTGGCACCAACATGGCGGCCAGAAACCAACAGAAACATCTATCACTGCGTTTTGCTACAAAGGCGCAAATTTATCTCTCGAGGAACTTAAAAACAAATAAAATAAAATAATGCTTTTTTCCAATGCAAGAACTGCTCAGATAGCCAAATTCTCTTGAATAAGTCCCGAAATAAGTCACTTTTTAACCAACTCCGCCGTTATGTAACTGCGGCGTCACACAAAAGCTTAGAAATTCAAACGTAGTATCTCACAAAATCAAGAACCCATTCGGAGCAAAAAGTTGTATGGATATTAGCTTTCAGCTGTTCTTATGCATCATTAAAATAAAATATTAGGAAGCTCAAAAGTAATTTAGTTTTAATTTTAGTGGCGCCATGTGAAAACCGGCAAAAACAATGGCCAATGGCGCGCACTCGTGCATGACGTGGCGTGTGAATTTGCGTGCGCAGTAAGAATGTGCAGAAACAATGAGAGGGAATGTCCTTAAACCTTTTTCAAGAGCCATATTTACTTTGGAGAACGAATAATCTCTTTTGAAAGAAAGCCTAAATTCTCTTAGGGGAGGGAAAAATAAACTCCTTCACAAGGCAGATAAAACCGAGATTAGGTCAATAAACAACATTCAAATTGCAAGGTGTCAATTATGGCGCGCCGTTTGTTTCAAAATTAATTTTTTGCTGTCGATTGTCATACAGGTGGATTTACTGTATAAAAGGCCTAATACCTCTATTTAGTGTCCTATTTTACTTTCTCTTTCTCGTTAAAATAGATCTCTTGTTGGTGTTATTGATATTCAATCACTTGTATGCATGAATTTTTGCATCATTAGTGCTTCATATTCGATCAGTTATTTGTTTCATTCAACAAGAAGACGCCTGAAGGCGTTTACGCGGGATGAATTGGTTGAAGTAAAGAATTATGTTGAATGGCGGGCGTGTTTAATTAAAACACGAAATGGCGAAATGATAAAATGGCAAAATGGCG
>Ga0126343_10001767_pt1 | contig 10522 bp, 5 predicted proteins | sample Cyp2metagenome_FD_92531 | JGI IMG/M metagenome (GOLD analysis project Ga0126343, IMG submission 92531) | Coral microbial communities from Lord Howe Island, Old Settlement Bay, Australia - Cyphastrea 2 metagenome | ecosystem: Host-associated > Invertebrates > Cnidaria > Coral ... | reverse complement strand
TCTTCTAAACGGTAGTTTTCTGGAATTAAAGTCATTATAATCGATCGTTGAGTTAAATCAAGTTGATAGTGGGCTCAACAGCTATAGGCACGTCGCCAAAAACCAAGATGGCGGCGTTCCTCCGTGGCGTTTGCGGTCATCCAGTTCTTCCTCTAAAGAGAATTCTTCAAAGGATTGACCCTTCAAAGTAGGAAATTGATATTGTGAGATTTATCTGTCGGCTTAACGACATATGAGAACGTAACGACCAATCGTAGAAATACAACATGGTAGAAGTTGCTACAATATGTCATTTGTATTTTTTGGATGTTTAATAGTAAAGTTACACTCATGCCAGTTAGTAAAGTTTATACAATGTAAGTATGCCTGTCATTGCCATTTGTATTTTTTTGGATTTTAAACTTAGGTAGCGAACCGGGTTATGATAAGTAGCGAACTCGGTTACGCGGTAGCGAACGTGTAGCGAACTCGAACGTAGCGAACTCGACAAGTAGCGAAACCGGCGGTTACCGTTCTCGGTATGTATTTGTGCTAATTTCCATCACAACTCGACAAAATCCCCAACAGCGCTTTACGATCAGCATTTACCTTGTCATCTTCAGGACTTCCCTTCACAAGTTTAGGATTTCTTGGATGAACAACACGGCTTTTGAAGTTAGAAGAAACTGCTTTTCCTCCGTAACTCTCTCTTACAGTGGATTGAACTTCTCCGCGAAGCCCTCCTCCCCGAAGTTTTCCTTGAGGCATTATTGTGACAAAATTTTCCATTCAATGGATAACTATTCCTTCCTTTAATGCATCACTACCGATTTAAAATAGGTTCACTTTCCAGAAGTGGTGCAGTTTTTGAACGATGCATATCACAAAAACATTGCACTGCCATTTTCTGAAGTTTGAGCGGGAGATGTTGCCATGGATATCTGATATCTGCTTGCGCGCATAAACTATCTAATATTTCCGCTGACCTTGGCATGACGGGAAAACCTGGTATTGCATGAAATATTGGAAGGAACTAAAAGGTACCATAATCTTGCCGAGTTCCTAGTTGACACCTCAAATTAAGGCAAGAAAAATCCGCTTACAAACTGTTTGTCGCTATTCTGGATGCCAAAATATCGCATTGGAAGATAAAAACAACCATGGGTGGGGCGTTTGTTTGACATATGAAGGGGGCTGGTTCTCGCGCATTCAATCGTTTGTTATCAAAATAGTTGGGTGCTTACTTTAAAAAATAACTTCACGCTCGGCTAGTTAGCCATGAGAAATCCCTTGCTAGAATAGAGTGGTTGACCTTACATTGGCCACCAAACATGAGGAAAAACAATTTCTAATTAGCAAATGTCACGCATGTAAATGTTCCTTAGTACAATTTTTTGAAAAATAGTTTTCCCGGAACTTACTAGTTAGCAGTGCGTATTGCGAAATTCGGACCACTCAGCGAGCCAATCCGAATTCTCGATCTTGGACAGGTCTAAAAAGTCTTGAGGTAAACTTGACAAGATGACTGGAAAACAAATTACCAAATTCCTTTCTAAGTAAATCGCGCTTTATTAGGCTCAGTATGCTTTTACGCGTGTGGTACGTTATACCTTGTAACTAGTTTTATCACTATAATTAATGCAAACACGTACAGTTGATCCTCATAAATTTATAATGTAAAAGCAAACAATTCCACCCTGACGTCATTGTTGCAACTCTTCTTCACCAGTCCCTTTCTCGTTGGTGTCCTCCACGTTCTGAATTGCCCCCAAAAAACCCTGCACGCGATTCCTCATTTGACTTTCTACTTGCGTTTGTTCACTGAACAGTGCTTCAGAAAGACAGCCGCGCTTAAATATGGAAAGTTTCTTCTTTTTGTGAGCATCTTTAGCCTGCTTCTCTTTTTCTGGCCTTTTGTCAGCATTGTTAGGTAACATTTTAGCATGAAAAATAACATGATTGTTTCTCACTTCTTGCTTGTCGTCTCCCTTTATTGAAGGGCGATGATGCCTCTGCAGGGGCTTATGCTCAGGTCTCGGTGTGAGCGATTTTCGACAACTTGATAATCCATGTAAACTACTTTTTGGTAACGCAACACTTATGTTTCTGCCGTTTTTTGTTTTATCACCTTCATTATCATAAAACGCTGCACTATGAGTGTTAATTTCTTCCACTTCATCGTCTCTATCGCCTCTTTTACGCTGCGTTAAGTGTTGTGCTTCGTTATCGTTACGCTGAGAGAGCGTGTACTTCCTAAATGAACCGTCGCCTTCCGAATTTGGCAGGGTAACATCACCCATCGATGACTTAATTTTGTTGTCCATGTAGGCAAATCTGATCAGATCCCAACCTTTATTAGGTGTGGTCGCGTCCTTAGTACTAATGGAATCATGTTTCAAATTGTCACCTTCTCCTCTCTGATTTTCCGCCATTGAGCTCTCTAGATAAGCTTGGTCTTGGCAGGACGTAGAAAATTTAGAGTCATGATAGTCTGGTTCGGAGATTTTAGCTTCCTTTGACTGCACATGTACAAACCTGGTTTCACCTCGTAGTGGATCTTGATGAGATGAAACCCTGTTATCACTGCTTCCTCGCGATATTCGACACTGAGATGAAGTCAAAGGCAAACTAACATCACAAGATTGGCGCCCACTGCTGTGTGACGTCTCATGCTCCTGCGAGGTTTGCATCAGATCAATGTCACTTGACAGCCTTTTTACAGTTGCAACGGACAGACACTGAGTATCAATCGCGTCATCGACTGTGGTATCTTTTGTTTCTTCCTCTGTCCATGCAAACCTTACTGACACCCGCTCCCTACCACCAGAGTGAGTCATCCTCCTACTTTTTTCGGGGTATGAAGCTGAATTTTGGGAGATATCAAGTTCCAATTTCTTCGGAGCATATCGTCGAGGACCTGCGCTAGGTTTCCTTTCCCTGTACTCTCTCGGTGTCCCCGTTCGGGATGCGACTCTTACTGGCGCTGAACGAATTCTTTTTGCTTTAATTGAAGTATTGCTGCTTAATCTACCGGCTTTGTCTGTCGAGCGTTCGTTCAGCGTCTCGGTAAGATTTTGTTGATCCCAAGGATCAAACACACAACTGTCTTCTTGAGACAAAGTCAAACTAGAGCCAGACTCATGGTCCTCTGCGACTGTCTTTCTTCGCGCATAACGCGCGCATCTTTGAAACCTCGAGAGAGTTTCCAAGTCATCAACGGCTTGTAGACTTCGCACCAGTTGACTCAGTCTCTCAAGTGTCCGCCGAGGAAGCTTTGCCTTGGTCGGCTGAGGTCCAGTATAAAAGCGCTTTCTGAAAGAGTCAGATTCTGTTATCAGAGACTCAGCAGAGAACACTCGATGACAATTCCAGAAACTGCTTTCCGCTTTTTTCATTTCTTTCTCGAGTACTTCTCTTTGCTGACGAAAATTGCGTTTCATTTGTTTGGTTTCTATATCGATGATTTGCAGCTTTTGCTCAAGTTTCCTTTGCTCTACCAAGTTATTGTGGTAGGTGGCGTAAGCGGCAGCCAAATCAACCGGAAGAACTTTGTCTTTCGCGGTCTTTTTCTTAACTTTAACTTCCGGCCGAAAGAGTAAGGGGCAGTCCATTGAAGAAAGAATTTAAGTTACTCAGCCAGCTGAGTAATTCCACCGTTGTTCTGGCTTCATTCCTTGATTCAAACATTCAACACTTAGCAAAAATGTTTCAGTTGTTCACAGTGTTGAAAACACTAAACTGCAGCTCACAGCAAGCGCGTGCAGAAGTCTCGTCACAAAGGCCTAGTTCGTGCGTACGTCTCGTGCGCAGTTACAAAACAGGTTGATATCAAGATTTAGTAAATTCTCAGCTCCGATTCTCCGACTATTGCATTTCTAGGTTTTTGATTGGCTAAAAAACTCCGACTATGAACCAATACTCGGAGTTTTACGTCATATGGAAAATAGTGCGCCAAGTTTAAAAATTTTCCGCTTTGTAAAATTGTGGAAATAAAAATCGGCGGCAAAACCCGGTTTGAGAATTTACTAAAACAATTGTTCCATTCACCCTTGTTGGATATGAAGTGATTATAACCAACTCGCGCTACGCGCTCGTTGGTTATTTTATCACTTCATATCCAACTCGGGCTCATGGAATAATTGTTATATATTTTTAGTTTTGAGACTTTTTTGGTTGTATTAAACTCAAATTATACCACCCAAAGAAAGGTAACTTTTTATTTGAAAATAATATAGGACGGTAGGTAAGAAACAAATGTACATAGACATAAACAGCTGCTATACCGTCGTCCTCATTTATTTTAATTCTGTATTTTGTTTGTTAAATATATATGTGCTAAAAAGAGGAGCTTACAGAATTCACTGGTCAGAACGAACTAATCAACTCCTAGAACAATCATCCCCGATCAGTCTCGTCGGCTGCCTCGGCGAGGGATAGGAACCTTTATTTGATAGGCAACCTTAAGAGATTTTCAAATTTGTTTTTTAGAGGGTTACAGCGCAACATAGAAAAGGGTTGTATGCATGGGCGTTCGCGGGCACACACACCCCTACTAGACTAGTATCCTAAGCATTATCTCCTTAGACTCACCCACGCAAAGAACCCAAAGAATGCGAAGGAGGCTATTACATCCATCCTGATAGAATTTCAATTTGTTTTTGCAATAGTTTTTCAATTACTTTGTATTTTTCGTTTCTGAAAAACCCACTTAGGGAGCTCAGTAAAGTTTGTGTGAGTATGTCTGTATCCTGTTCCTCTTTTTATATGCTTTTACTGTCTCTCCAAAAATGTCAGAATTTATGAAATTCTCATGCTAACCGAGTTAAGTACTGAAGAAATTCCATTTCATTTTATCAAAATTCAAACCTCAATGGGCAACACTATTATTTAGCAAGGCCTTCTACTGTTACTAGACTTCACCTCATGGGTCTATTGACCCGTAGCCTTTGCGGGCTACGGGTCTAATTGTTACTTATACACCATTAGAATATAGATAGGACCCTGCGCGCGCTCTGATTGGTCAAAAACCTATGTTTTATCAGAGTATAAAACATAGAAAGAGCGTGTTTTACTGTTTTGCGCGGGTAAAATCTATATATTAAAACAAATGAAGAAGCCTAAGCCGTGTATTACACTATGATAAAACACTCCGGTCATTTGAGAACACTCGAGAAATGTAGAAAACACTCGCCTGCGGCTCGCGTTTTCTACATTTCCCTCGTGTTCTCAAATGCCCGTCAGTGTAATACACGGCTTAGGCTTCTTTATTTGTTAACTCATAAAATTCATACGAAACCACATCCGGGACTCGAGTAGCGTAATATCAAGATTGTCTCTAAGGCCACGTTTACACGGGTCCGGACAAATTTTTGCACGGAAAAAATTTGCACGGTTCCACTTTGAGTTTACACGGGACCGGCGGAACTGGACGAATATTTGAACGGCTAAGTGTACAAGTTTGGGACCTGATTTTCGGACCCCTGTAAACGTGGCCTTAAATTGTACTTAACATCGAGACATCTTCTGGTCTTCTTCGTAAGACCTCGGCAATCTTCGGAATTTTCGGAAAATGTTTGGCAACGTTTGTCTGACCTTCGGACAATTTTTGGAGAATCCTCGGAAATCTTCGGAAAGTGGTCGGACATCATCGGAAAATCCTCAAAAACGTCGTCATCAGTATGTCTATATCATAAAAAGAACATTGCACGTTAGTTCGAAGATATGAATTTTATGTTCTCGTGGCAAAAGCAATATCTCATGCTCTTGCCACTCAAACATAAAATTGAAACTCTCGCCACCGTTTAATATCCTCTATAAATTCAGTCATCCCATGCATTTCTTTTAGATGTAGTCAGAAGACAATTTCCGATAACACTTTTTAGATTCACCTTGAAAACGTACAGGGTTACGTCGTGAAAATTACAGCGCAATAATGTAGCGGCAGCAATATTCACCCACAGTCATGTGCATGATCAGGTCATAATGATAATCAATCTTTTGAAGCAGCCTCACGTTCCCACGGCCTACCAGGTAGTAACGAGGTTGCGCTTCAAGCCGTTTAATTTTTTTTTGCGCGCCGGTGTGAAAAACATTTCCGGCAGTTTGATGTGGTATTTCATGCATGATGTAAAAATTAGCCCTTTTCTACGGTTTGGAACGTGCTTGAGTGAACGTAATTTATAAAAACTGATAATACAATACGGGTACTCTTTCAAAATTCGCCGACATCGGGCCGATACAGATCCGGGTGATACGGATAACATTTTTATTCTTAGTAATAATTCCAAAAGAGATCTGGGCAATCACAGTAATGCCTCAGCAATTACGGGAGATAAGTAAAATACTTCATGGCTTTTTAAAAAGATCTCAACCGAATATAATCATGCCACAGATGATAAGGGTACATGATTGAAATATCTTTTGAACACCACTGATTACTAAAGAATATTGCGACCTCTATTTTGCTTCTAAAAGCAAAATTACACAAATTTGCGAATGAAATATACAAAGTTAAGGACCCTCTCTCATAAAGTTTCAAGGGGAAGGGGTGGCCGTTTAAGCTAATTAATCGATCCCCCCCAAATAAGCTATGTTGGGTGGAGAAGCAAATTTAAAACATTTCAATCAATCAGTCATTTCAAAACAAAGGAAATAAACTCCAAGGTCGACCGGAAGAGTGGTGATCTTGGGTGGGTCGACTGAGGAGAAGAAGCCTATTTTGCGGTTCCTTTTGGCTAATTAGGTTCAATAACCTTGTATTTTTGTGCAATTGGAGTTCTGTCGTCGTTCTGTAAGTTTACAAACATAAAATCCTCTGTTTCTTATTTGTTTCTCTTACTAGTTGCATGGTTACGGACTCCTGTGAAGCTCAACGTTACGTTTGAATGTGCCTTGGACAACGAGGAAGTAACACATGGCGTAAACGTAGTCCTGTTTATCTCGAAATATCTGTGTCTAACACATGTTACGAGAGAGGACTAGTCGTATCCCCAGGCTATTTACGGATGACCTTTATTCCAGTGGGTGCTGCTGCAGACCTATGTCGAGGCGCTCTAAGCCCTCCATTCGTCGTGCAAGACGTACAAAAGTGAGAGAGTTAGTCTAGACGATTTTTCCGTTTTCTGCCCGAGTATACAATATACTATGTGACTGCCTGCAAAACGCAAAACTGATTCGTCTGTCACCCGTCCTTATTACATGCGTAGAAACGTTGTGCGGAACAGCCACAGTAAGTTCGTCTCTTAGACTATAGACAATAACAACAACAACAAACAATATAGTTCGTCTATCTTGCGCCCTTCTTCATAATGAGACACATAACCAAACACGCTGAAAAAAAAACTTGCCTGTAACTTAGTTAAGACGTCGGACCGTGCTCGGTCTGTGCACCGACGTTTAATTTTTTGGCAAGATTTTTTTCAGTTCGCGTGCGTGAGCGATGCGAGGGCGCGAGAGCTAAAGCGAGCGCAGAGCGTGAAAGTGCGTCTCTACTTTGACTGATCAACTGTGGTCCGTGGGAAAAAAAAGCTTGTCCCTCACAATATTCGTTTCAAAATAGTTAAGAGGGGATAGAGGGAGGCGCCACAAACTGAAATTCCACGAGTCTGGGCTGCGCAGGCAGCGAGGACTGTCAACATCTGCATCAGTTATCAGCAAATGAGCGCATTCAGTTATCTATCCAGGTGCCAGTAAGGGCACTGACAAAGTTCTTCCCGCAGACTTTGACGAACTTTATCCCTTCAAACATCTATGTACAAGAAGTCCGGTATAGTGGCTGTTTCTACAGCAACGCCAATAAAATGTGCTTTTAATAACAAATGACGATTGAAAATGCACGCGTACGTGACACAGCCTTAAGAAGTGTACCATATGCTGCTCCAATATAACACATGTTTTTTTCTGTTATTGAATTCTTCTTACCTAAGCTCACTGAGACACACGTCATTGAATGAACCGGTGATGAGGTTTTACTACGAGCAGTGTACCAGTTGAAAGCCCGATTAATGAGCAGGAATGTTGTTTAGTTGTACATGAACCTTTGTTTTTAAAAATTCTATTTATGTATTGTTTACTTTCTGACATGAGTAGTCCTCCCAAAAGTTAGTCGCCGTCTCCAGTTATGTTTCTTTTTTTAGGCATGGCTCGCAGATGTCATTTGTGCATCATAAGGCCCAAAGAAGTAAGACAAAACCAAAACTGAATGCCGGGTAAACATTGTATGCAAGTTGCTTTCATGCTGAAGAATGTGTAACGGTGTGTGGCTGAGTTTCGATCGCGTCGCAAAGTTGCGAAAAAGAAACAAACTTGTTTTGTTTTAGGCCAAAACAAAACAAAGAAGACAAAGTGGAAAACGGCTCGTTGTAGTTGATGAGGATTTCAGATGACTCCGGGCCGGTGAAAATAGTTAGTCAAATGCTAATTGCAAAATTACTTCGTCAGCCTGTCCTTCTATTTTCGTCCATTTGCCAGCAGGGGGTCACAGGGACAAAAGCACAGGCAACTCAAACGCGACCATCATAAATCACAAAGTTATAAACAAGTCTGTTCTCCGATTGTTTAAGCGCAAGATGCCACTGGTTTCTGCCCCAGAAAGCTGGTATTTACGCCACTTGACCAAATGCCATTCCTAGTGTAATGATGAGATTCACTTACCTCGGACTATTTTAAAATCAAAGAAAGAAACATGAAGATTAGCTGGGACAGAAACTGAAACCAGCGAAGTCATCCAGCCCATCCCATTGTCTGAACTTTAGCTTACAAGAAACGCGGTATCTCATAACTGGGGTTACTGTTAAGCTAAATTTAGATTTCTCTATCGCCCCAGCTGAGACTGTTCACTTCTTTTGCATAGAAATAATGCTATACAAGTAGGTAGAGTATCTTTTAAAGCGTTCAATTAATTTTTCGCCCTTTAGTATAACCTTTCAGGCAGTACATGCGTCCTTGCCCGAGGTGCCTGCCTCTCCATTTACACCTTATGTTTGCATGTTTAGCTGCTATAACATTTTAGGCGAACAGCAAACATATAAATCAACTGACTGATTGATTTTCTGGATTGCTGGAAGGCTAAATGACAGGCTTACTGACTGACCGGCTGACTGACTGACTGACGGACGGACGGACAAACGGACTGACTGCAGACGGACTGACTGACGGACTGACTGACTGACTGACTGACTGACTGACCGACTCACTGACTGACTAAGTGACTGACGGACTGACTGATTGACTGGATGGCTGGCTGGCTAACTGACATGAGCGACTTACTGACTGACTGACTGACTGACTGACTGATTGACTGACTGACTGAGGAAAGAGTAGGGGACGATGTTCCCGGTGTTGTGGTCTGGCCTTACGGGTGGGTGGGTGGACGAGATCAAAAATGGACTGATGGCGGCAGCCGAAGGCGCCTTATATAAGCTGACGTCCGATCTCACCCAATTAGAAAAAAATTGTAAAATTGGTCCTGAAAAGCCCCATGGGGAGTGTCCAATTACATCACATTAACCGAGTGACTCACTGACTGACTAACTGACGGACTGACTGACTGATTGACTGGATGGCTGGCTCACTGACAGGCTAAATGGCTGACTGAAGTTACTGTCTGACTAACTGAGTTACTGAGCGACTGACTGACTGACTGACTGACTGACTGACTGACTGAGAGACTCACTGACTGAATAACTGACTGCTTGGCTGCTTGACTGATTGACTAACTGACGCGACTGACCGACAGAGTCGACTGAGTGACTGAATATGATATGGTTAACTGGCTGAATGAACTAAATGACTGAAAAAAAGAACGAGACACACACACAAAAAGGAATGGATGAATAATATGTAGGGCAACTGTTTGGAGTGTATATACCAATTTTTAACTTCAAACTCTAATTTAAAACAAACTCTAACTCTAACTCTAACTCAAAATTTCCTTTTTCTATAAATTTTACTAATCCTTTGAGAAAAACTATTTATCTCCAAATATACCTAAAAATCACCAAAAAAAAATACAAAACGGCCCAAAACATAGATATGTGAAATGAGCACAGAGATTCTTGATTGCTTGAAACGTAAACGAGATATTTGCATTAAAAACATCATACCCAGCCAAAATACGGCTTTCATGTGGATCCCCGCCTTAATAAATCAGCATGTCAATTATTCAAAGCTAGATCAGTGAATAATGCAATTCGGTCAAGAGTTTTTATTGAGTTGCGATCATGGTAAATAAGCAATTATACCATGTTCCGAGAAATGTGTTGAGCGCATGCGTAATATCTAGGGGTATTTTTATTTTTGCTGAAAAATATTAAACTATTACTTACAGTAGTTCAACGTTGCTAACTGGTATCAGTTTCAATCGTTCAAGGCAAGAGTGAATATCGAGGTGTATGACTTACGTCAGAGTGCTATTTTTAGCTTAATTATGTAGCAGTCAGTTAATCCAGTATTGGCGGCATAGGTATTATTCTTTAATTTTCAAAACTGTCCAGTTAAGGATTAATTTGGATAGTTTCAGATAGGATTTTCCTTTAAAAGAGGC
>Ga0126343_10001766_pt1 | contig 10524 bp, 7 predicted proteins | sample Cyp2metagenome_FD_92531 | JGI IMG/M metagenome (GOLD analysis project Ga0126343, IMG submission 92531) | Coral microbial communities from Lord Howe Island, Old Settlement Bay, Australia - Cyphastrea 2 metagenome | ecosystem: Host-associated > Invertebrates > Cnidaria > Coral ... | reverse complement strand
GGGCCAGTCCATCAAGATCTAATTAAACATTTTTTTGTAAATAAATAGATTACATAGTTACAATAATAAAATAGAAAAGTAAGATATGGTGATATTAGACAATAAAATTTCTGGGCCATAAATATAATTTCATGAGAATTAGCATTGTAGAAAGGTATACAATTTATGCTGGTTAATTTTGGGAAAATAATGTTAACGTGAAATGTTCGTTTTTATCAGTTATATTATTAAACTCAATTTGTTGATACCCTGGGGATTAAGCAAATGGCATGCACATATAAGAGAACTTACACGTATTCCACCCCACCAGTCTACTCAAGGCCGCAAAAGCAAAGCAGTTGGCGGCCCACTCTCCCACTCAATCTAACCTGTTTGCTTCTATTTTCGCCCGGTCTCAGGCGTGTCCCAGGCCAGAGCATTTCCCCATAACTTGTAAAATACTACCCCAACAAAAAAATAGCCTGCGAATACAGCCGCCTCTCATCGCGTTTCGCACGTAGCGGGAGCGATGAGAGGCGGCTGTATTCGCAGGCTAGAAAAAAAGTACTTAGGGTAGGACATTACACTATGTTAACTTCACGCGGAATGACCTAGAGAAGCCAAATACCAGTGAGAGCAATCTGCGATGGACAGGCATCCCATCCAGGGATCGATCTGGAGTAGAAGTTATTCTGGTTGACTCAGAATTATATGGAGACCATGCTTTTCTTTAATCACTCTTGAGCTTTCAATTGCACTCATCCTTCAGTGTGAACTGAGTGAGGGCAGGGAATAAATGAGGCACTGCAAAGCTGTCTCTTACCTTAAATGGCAGTGCAAAAGGACACTCCTTGGAGCTCTTGTCAGCTCCCTGTTTTTCATGTTCTACCTCACTCACAATCATAGCTTCAAGCCGCATGACCTCGCTTCGAGCCTTTGCTAGTTTCATTCTCATGTTCTCCTTCAGGTTACCCCCTGATCCAGATTCCGTTTGCTCAAGGCTTGACCGGCTGGTAACAGAGCGTAAGTACTGGAAGCTCTCCGTAAGAAACCCAGTGCTTTCTGTGGCATCTTGGGAAAGGTGTCTTAATTCAATGTCCCAGAGTGTTAAAATGTCATATGCAATTACACTTCCTAGTGAGTGAGCTACGATGGAAACTTTGCCATTTTGTTCAAGAAAGGAAGGATTTCTGGAGCAGAATTTGGTGTGCAAATTAATCATTTCATCCCTTACACCATCAATGATCTGCAACAGAAAATACAACAATTAGATGATTGTTTTTTTTGCACTACAGTTCTCAATAGATTATGAAACACGATCTTTTCAAGACTGAGACAGCAGCCTTGACAACCAGCGGATGTTTGGGACTAGTGAGATGCAAAAGGTAAAGTCTGCAAACGAGCCAAGTGGCCCATCAGGCCCCAGCTTATCCCAGTTTCTGTCAACCTTGTTCCCAGGGCTTTTCCCTTTTAGGGAAAGCCCTGGGAACAAGGTTGACTTTTTGTAACTAGGAGTATATCTACATGTACTCCCCCCTGGATGGGATGCTAGTCCATTGCCCTAACCCATTTATACAACTGAGTGAAGAGAGGCACTGTGAGAGTTAAGTGTCTTGCCCAAGGACACAACACAATGTCCCCGTCAGGGCTTGAACCCAGACCACTTGCTCCAGGGTCGAGCGCACTAACCATGAGGCCAACACCGCCTCCCACAAGCGATTGGAGCCCATACTGATTTCCTAAAGGACTTCTCCTCCGTGAGAACCTAGTTCAGGAGCGGAACCCAAGAGAGAAGTGGAAAACAAGCCTACACTGTTATAACATAACTCTATGAGTTTCAGATGAATGCGACTCCTAGGACTGTAATATGTGAATAGAGCTCTATGTGTGCACAGGGCTTTTTACCTACACCTTGATCTTTACACCCAAAACAGACTTCTTCCTCGATGGGAAACTTTTCATCTTCAGCAACCAGCAAGTTCACCCATAACACCAAGGGGCCATCAACCATACACAGCCATAACAGGTGTTAGGGCTTTACTGCCCTTATTGACAGCCCAGTGGTACAGTTCTACTTTGAATTCATTGAAAGCAGACAATAGAACGAATACGTAATTTTCACGTTTGGAATCTTATGGGATAATTATTTACCTCATATCTGTAAAATGGACTTGTGTAATACATAATGTCCATCATACTTGTGTTCAAGACTCTCCTGAGTCCTGACACTGATGTAGGTGTTATGCACTTGATAGTACCTTGAAAAGAAAAAAAACAGCTGTCACTATATGTATGGATTACTTTGGGAACCTCCAGAACTGTGGACTGTGCAGTCTATTCAGACACTCATTCACTTTAATATGTCAAAAGTTGAATTGAACCACCACCACAAAAAAAATCTTTTCTTAAAGGACTTATGGCACTGTTTGCGCATCTCGACAAGTTTGGCCTAAAATGTGAATCTTCTCCATTCATAACCATCCTCGTTCCATTTAATTTTTTTTTCAACTCTAGATTGCAATATTAAATAAATGACATCAGATGGCCTAAAATCATTTCTCAGTGGCCCTTCCGTTCATTGCAAATTAACACTACATTATACTCGTCTGTTACCTTTTCTCACACTCTCGATTATTCACATCCTTGGGTGGGCAAGGAGAGTAATCAGTGAGATAAATAGGCTTGTATTGTGCTTTTGTTTGAATAGAGGTGGTCACCTATTTTAAATTGTATGAAATACTTGACTTAGATGTATGTACTGAGAACTCAGAAATCTCAAAAGATTACCACTGCAAGGATCAAAAGGTTAAATTTAAGAACTTTAGAAGGAACAATAATTGTTGTAATTATTAATTAAAATATAACAGTCAAGAGTGGTTAATACCGTCGTCCAGTTTAAGTGATGATCGCCATTCCACAGGAATGAACTCAACTCTCTGGTCGCAAAGGCCATCAGGAAACTGTTTTCTTAGCACTGCCGCTGCACCTCGACGAAGGCTGGCAATAAAAATGATAAACAATGATACAATTGATCTAAGATTCTTCAAGTCATCAAACAGGATACATGTGAACATTGTTCCCCTTGAGAAGCATGCAGTGCTATTAGTTAAGAGGCTGGAAAAATGCAATCATTCTTTGTTTTGTGAAACACCTTCCACCCACCAAACAGCTATATAAATAAAGTAATGGCTACAAGGGAAAAATTCCTACATTTCTGCCAAGAGGCTACTTAAAATGATTAATAGCACATCCCCAGTGGCCCAAATGCCAAGCGGAGCCCCATACTCATAATAATAAGAAAGAAAATGAAACAAACAAGTTGGTTTTCTCATGGCTATCATCACGCCGGTATTGCCTGTGGGGGCGTATACAAGACAATGACGGCGATGACCATGAAGTCGAGTAACATGGCGCCCATACTCCAAGTAATAAGTTGACAGAGACATGCAGCCTTGGTTTACTGTGTACTTCTTTGATATTGGACAACCATGTAATAATGTTTGCAGACCACTGACCAGTATCATGTGACCATATCACAGACTCAAGTTTACATCTCATCAAGGTCATGTGTTTTTTTGGACGCTGACCAAGTGCTAGTTTTTGATTGGATCACAGGCTCATGTCAGGTAAACTTATTGAAAACAGCACAGGATTGTTTGGAAGCCGGTTTATAAAGCTAACCCAAGATTAAAAGTTAATTGAACTATAACTTTTTCTTCTATATCTGTAGATGGTTTTGCTGCTTTGTTTTGTTTACGAGGTGATTATTATAACTCAAAATAGAAGGTCAAACATTAAACCGAAAATCTCACTGCAAAGTTGCAATTTAACTCAAATCAAAATTCTACCCAGTTTTGAAAATGTTCAAAATAGTTTAATTACGGCCTGACTACTTGATGAATGAGGCTTAATACATATGCTTAACTTACATATAAGGACGTTCATGTGAAAATTTTCCAGTATTGATTTTTTCCCGAAAATTTTACCACAGCTGTAAGACGATCAGTTAGTCATCTCAGAAATGTAAAAAAATGGGGGTTTTGGAAAGAACATGCCCTGGAAAATCTGAAAAAAATGGGGCTTCGTTAGCGAAAAAGGCCAGAGTCTGTAAGCCACAAAATATTGCAATATTAGATCTTTGAAGTGAAATGTTCTCAGGCAAATATTGTTTAACTGGACTTATCAAGTTAAGATATTTAACTGGTGAGGTTCCTTAAAGAACAAAATCGCATACAGCAACCATAGTTCTACAGGCCTTGCAGCTGCAAGATGGCAGGATGTAACGTCCCGTGGACAGAAATCTTGATTCTTTTTGTTCGTTTTTGGATGACGTAGATATACATGCATTAGAAATAAAATCTGATTCTGGTAAGAAAAGCATGAGGTCACCGAACTTCAAAGAAAGCTAAATTCAGGCAAAGCTATAGCAATGGTCATCTGTGCTATCATTCTTCATTTTATTACTTAGCGCATGCTCCTACATGGCGTGACATGTGAATTTGCGTGTGCAGCAAGAATGCATAGAAACAATCAGTGCAAAACAATTAACCTCCTTAATTAGTTGGTCTGGTTGTGTTTGCCGAGCTAGATGTCTTTCACCCAATCCATGTAGTATGGCAAAAACCCACGAGAACCAACACTACAGGTATTTCGTCTGGCAAAATCGGGGAAGTTAGTAGCAATTATGGCTAAGTTGGTTCTTATTGGCTTCTTAATATCTATTAAGGAGACTAATAGATATAGCTGTTGACAACCAGAAAAAAATTGGGTATTAAAATAATCGTATGGCAATTCTCTACCAGCAGGTTCTTAAACCAGTAGGTTCTTACACGTAGGTTTTTACTATACATGTATGTTGGTAGAGCTGGTTACCATTTGCTGCAAATTAATTTGGTGTGCATTTCAGGGTAAACTTACTCTGCACTGCTCTTGACGATATTGCTCGTGTGAAGAAGCTGCCCAATCCCATGAACAACAAAGACCAAGTGAGAGATATCTGGAGGTCTGTCATCAGGGCTGGCATCCGTATGATAACCACGATGAAGCTGGGTAGCTGCGCCAAGAACAAGAGAGAATTTTAATTTCGGACAAAAAAAGTGTCCAAAACTAAAACTGTCCAAAGAATTTTGAGCATTTGAAATTGTGAGGGTCTGACATATTACAGTAGAGTTAGTTGAGTATATGCCTTTTAAGTAGTTTCAAAGGAGCTAGTTTCCTTTAGGGAGTGAACTCTAGTTGAGACACTGCTTGAGATATGTAATACACATATGCATTGAAGAAAAATCGTCGGTGAAATTTAACAATAGTTTTCCAACAGGTTATACTTGTATTGAAGCTGTACATTACAAAGCCAACAGAACTGAGGTCATTTTCATTAGTAACTACTTCAAAACTTTTAAGTAGCCTACACAGTGACTGTAGCTCAGAGTAGTCGCACTGTAAAATATGTCTGAAATAAGTCATCTGAAATTTTCACGTCCAAAATTTTTTAAAGTAATGTATGCTATTTGAAATAATAAATGAGAGTGGTTTTTTTTGCAATATGGCATTGCACAATTATACCTGAAGAGAGCCCAATCTTTTCCCCAACATTCCTAATTATTCTTGATTTTACATCATTCCAGTACAGCCATACATCTTCTATGTCTTTCCACTCGACATAAAAGCTTTTTAATTTGAGTTGGCATAGTCCTATAAACAAACATAAAAATAAAAAAATATATCAATCAATCAATCAATCAATCATCAATCAGGCATGAATAAACATAGTTGGATAACTACATGTACATCAAGGACACATAAAAATAAATGTTTCAGTGATGAACAAAACATCTTACCTTGTTGCTGAGAAGGCTGCATATTATTTTTAACTTGTTCAACAGTTGCACCCTTTCAAAAAGGTGAAAGATCAATTCAGTAAACCTTACTTTAAAAAGTTCTAGTAGACAATGTAACTGACTTATTTCATCTACAAGCTATCTTTTAATTGCATTCAGACAGTTTGGAAATTAATAGAAGCAAATCCTTTTACATGAAATATCAGTCCATTGTATTTTTTATTGTTATAAATGTCTAATTTCTTGTGCACTGATTGGCTCATTTTTATCATCATTAAGAATTTAGAGTACAGATGGATAAAATTTTAATTTTTGGAAGCTTTCAAGTTCAACTTTCAGCTGCCAAACTGTCATGTCTTTTAACCAATGAGATTTTATGGACTTTTGTAGCCAATCAAAAAATGAAAGCTATTGACAATGTTTGCATCATTTGGAGTAAAATTCACTTCTTTTTGTTTACGGCAATTTTACAGAGTTTTTACCCCTTATTTATTTCCAGCATTTGACCATTTTGGGGTCTTGTTATTGTAAAAAAACACATTGGCGTCAGTTTTTTTATGCATCTGTCTTATTATTGAAGATACCGGTAAATTTCATCATAACATTTGTCAAAGTTGACTGCGGAACCACTTTGACAATGTTATGATGCATTTTATCATCAATAAGAGGACAGACACATACAAAACCGACAAAAAATTGTTCATCTTACATAACTTGCCCCCCCCCCCCTGATGATGATGGTGAAGTTTCTCCTTTCCTCTCTGCGTGTGTCAAAAATGTTATCAATTGAATGCTTATAGGGACACCTTTTTCCTTTTCTCAACGTTTTGCAAAGTTGGTCAAATAATTTATTGATTCCTGTTCAACATGTGTTGGCCTTAGCTTGTGGTTAATGGATCAAGTGGTCTGGGTTCGACCCCTGGCTGGGGACATTGTGTTGTGTTCTTTGGGAAGACACTTCACACCAACAGTGACTCTCTCTAATCAGTGTATAAATGGGTAACAGAAAATTTAATGCAGGGGGTAACTTTGTGATGGAGTAGCATCCCATCCAGGAGTGGTAGTCACTTCATGCTGCAGAAACCGAAGATAAGCGCCAGCCTAATGAGCCACTTGGCTCATACCCAGACCTTACCATGATAACAAAGCTGATTGACTCACCATAGACAGCAAAAAGATCTGGTGCGATGACTCTACCTCGTTACTCTCCTCCTCACTGAGAGGCTGCCACATGTCTAGTGAAGTTGATCCAGTGAACCATGTTCCTCTACAAACTTCCAGACTTTTATCTAGCACAATGACAGAAAATACAGCTTTCATTTGATGCATTTTCTCTTTCTTTCAGTGGCTGAGAGCCAAGCACATGACCTGCAAATAACTGCCTCCAAATAATGGTCTGCTTCTGCATTGTACCTCTGCATTGTACCTCTGCTCATACATGTATGTAATGACAACCGTGATTTCTGGTAAAAAGTGTCAGATTGCTCCCCTGAGCTAGCAGAGAGTGATTTGGATGAGAAAACAAATTTGGCAAAGGAATGAGAAAACAACTATTGAACTCAGTTATTGCAAAATATCATTATTTGTCAATTATCTGCCTCAGCCTTCGGATTTTGCAGAAATAGATCTATCTGCTCTTAACTGACATATCATGATATCATACTCACTCTCACCCAATAGTTGTAAATTATTAGTACATTACAAACCTCAAATAGTTTCCTTTTCGAATATTCTACTGTATCAAGTTCAACTTAATGCTGTGCAATCTGTGCCAACCCTTTGTTCATACATGTATCATTAGGATACATGAATACAACAGCTCCTGTTATCATAAGGTTTGAGAATATGCTATGGCTTTCCACGCATGAAAACTGTGTTGATTGAGTGTTGACAGTGTATTGATCAAGACGTTGATCAAGTGCAAATTCAATTTTTGATCAAGAGTATTGCTTTAAGGCCATGTTACACGAAGCAATTTTTCTTGCAACTTGCAACGCAATGATGACGAATAAAAAACCTTTCAAGTTGCAGAGGGGGTGTCACACGTTGGCAACTTTTTTCACAACTTGCAACGCATACAACAAACAAGATGGCGGAAATCTCCCGCCAGCGAAAGATGAGCTCTGATTTTCCCATTCTGACAAAATTGCATTGCAAGTTGCCGAGGGGATGTCACATGCAAGCAACTTGTCTTGCAACATTGTGAAAAGTAGGGGGTCATTCTACTTTTCTTGCAACTCGCAACGCAACAATTGCAGTTGCAAAATGGGGTGTTAAACATGAATTTTTTCTTGCAACTTGCAATGCAACGTTTGTTGCGTTGCAAGTTGCAAGAAAAATTACTTCGTGTAACATGGCCTTAACACTTGCCGCAGATGCCTTCACATATAGTACATGTGATCCAATAACAGTACAGTACAGATCTGGCAGAAACAATGAATCAATCAATCTAACACGAGTTACCTGTTGTATAATTCAATCTAACCTGTATTCAGAGAACCAAAGGTTTATTCCTACTTTTCATGAGACCAGTAGGTGGCTAAATATAAAGATTTTAACATGATATAATTCATAGGTTGCTACTTCCGGTCCGCTGTAGACTTTCTGGGACCCTTATGTTACACCAACCTTTCCAGTAAATGGGTGTGCATTGCCTAGCAACAACATCCACCTCGTACAGGCCTCCTTTAACAGTGGGCATTTCATAAAGCGATGACGTGTTGAGGGGCTTGGAGCTGTCTTCATTCCGCTTTTCAAGCGCCAATATTTGGAGATAGCAATGCTCAATTGCCAGCGAATCGCTGCCATTAAAAGGTACCCACTTTTTGTCTTCTTTCACAAACCAGCGAACTCGATCAGGTTTAAGCGGTTGCAGAGCAGCTAGGTGGTGTTGAACACTTTGAGGACGTGGCACTTTTGGACAGTTCGATGGAGGTGGAGGTCGCGGAGGTTTACGCGACATGTCTTTTCTCTTAGGAGAGGAAGATTCTTCGCCGCCATTTTCACTCATACTTTTGTTCAGACAGTCACTGTTCCAGTGAATTGAATGCAAAGGTAGTGATCCCTCTGATTCACAGATAAAAAGCTTCCATCAATCGGAAAAAAAGATCCTCATCCTAACATTTAGAAAATACAACTTACCAGAAAGAGTTTTCGTCATACGCCATTTTTAACCAGGCTGCGACGTAGTCTCTTAGCAAAATGACAGGCCGTGTGAACCTGGAACGTACAAGCTTAGGATCCACGCCTTGGCAACCTTCGACAGGGTGCGGCAGGAAGCAGTTGTCCGTTTACTGTAACTGCAGAAATTCTCGCGCGCTCATTGGCTAATTTTTATTGTCAATATGCGGACAGACAAATGAATTTGAAATTCATGCGACGCGTCAGCGAGCGAAAGCGGGCAGTTCGACCATTTGTTATCGTGAAAAACAAATTGATGTCAGAAATAAAACACAAACTGCGGTAACAAACATGACAAAACAACGCATGTTTTAAAAACTTTGAATAGCTAATGACTTAACGTGTCGTATGCCTCAACATACATCCTCAGAAGTGACGGTTGGATATAATACAATAAGATTTAAATGCTAAAGAGAGAAAGACCGGAACCTGATTATCACAATATTTTTTTAACAAAGTGATAATATACAGACCTATCTAAAGTCTGCTGGAAATATATAAAAGGCTAATAAAGAAAAAGTTTCTCGCTACCCACATTTTCGTTTAAGGCTGGTTTTAAGTCCCTAATTAACAATGACTCCTTAATTTTGCAATGAACATCAGAACGCCCGGTCGCTAAGATTTCGAAATGGTTTTGACGTCTTATGGGCTGTTCATAAACACAAAGATTGCTCGAGATGTTTATAACGAATTGTAAAAGTACAAGTTTTTAGGACTGGGTGTGTTGTCTGTTCTTATGTGGTCTTTCTGACATGGATTAACGGACCAAACAAGTATGTGAAATTTACAGCACCTTTACCATGGACTGATCTCAACCTAGGACAGAGGCCTTCTGATGTGCGCAAGGGATCTAGCAAGCCGATCCACGATGTAGTCGCTTGTGACGAGAATAGGCATGTTTCAAGTCATTTTCAGGCGATGAGGTCGGATGGTAACACGATACTTCCCTGTGGTTTGGTTAGTTTTCAAGACTGATTTTTTTTAAAATTCAGTCGTTATGTGCTGAAAAGAATTCCCTAGCTCACTTCGGCCGGGGACACAGAGGGAAGCCCTGACTGACTTGGTCTAGCCCCAATAGGCAATCCTTTGTTAAAGAGAGAAGCTTTAAGCAAGAGAGAGTTACCGCTCAGTCTTCTGAGCCTCTTAACTCTTTTTGAATAACTGCCACACAAACACGCAAAAACCAAAAACCGCGAGCTAAATTTATGATTTCCCGCAACTGCACGATAATTTCTTAACCGTAAACCGCCAGATAAATGTGAATGAAACCGCAAACCGGCACTCAAAATTGGCTTAAACCGCCAAACCGCCAGACTATAATAGACCCTCATTTAATGTAAGAGGCCTAAACAAAACTTTCAAACGCCGGTTAATTTTTCGATGGCTGCACAATCAAAAACAACATTTTATTATATAAAAGTCAGTGGTCTACCGAGTGGTAACAAATTGATAAAAACGATATGATATCCTCACATGTGAAGATATGATATCTTCACATGTGAAGATATCATATTTGACAACATTTCTC
>Ga0126343_10001765_pt1 | contig 10526 bp, 6 predicted proteins | sample Cyp2metagenome_FD_92531 | JGI IMG/M metagenome (GOLD analysis project Ga0126343, IMG submission 92531) | Coral microbial communities from Lord Howe Island, Old Settlement Bay, Australia - Cyphastrea 2 metagenome | ecosystem: Host-associated > Invertebrates > Cnidaria > Coral ... | reverse complement strand
TCCATGATATATCTAAATGGCATATTTTGTTTTTTGAGTTGAAAACTGTCGCGAAAATACGATGTCCTCGAAAGAGGATTTTCAAAGCAGCTAGAGACGAAAGCTACTACATTTGGTCTACTTGGAAGAAAAGATAGGACGACGAAGATCGGAAACTTATATAGCTGCAGATGTGGATGCAAGTTGAAAGAAAGTAAGACGGGCAAGGCCGTCACACAGCTAAACATAATAAATATTCTTTGCAAACAAAAACTCAAAAGCCGGCAGATGAATATTTTCGAAAGGCACGTGAAACTCCAGGCGAATTCGTGGCACTCGTGTTAGTATTGAGATTTCTATTGGCTAACCAAAAAATGGAGTTAATCAAGAACGCACATGCGCTTTATCGTGACAATGGCCCTTTAACTTCAGTTAAACACCATGCATAGTCTCGTTCCATTTAGTAGATTACCTCCAAAGAAGACATAGGAGGTGGGGGAAGGAGGCTCTTCCCGCACAGTAATTTTCCGCCTACCCTATTTTCCACTACAAACGCAGTGACTTTCTTCAGTGATTTCTATGGCTGATCTACCCGACTAATCATTGCACTTTACTGTATATAATGTATTCCAGTGCAACGCTCCCTTGCCAAAGCATTCCACGGAATTGCCTTTAGGCGTCTTGTTATATTTAAGCTTGTACAAGAGTGAATACAGTGTTGTTGTTGTCGGAAAGTTGACTGTAAAGTTGACAACCGCTTTTTTGTTGGACATGGGATAAGTATTGCTTTGTTTTTCAGTGAACAAGTCTGCTTGTGTTTGTGAATCTTTAATTTATCATGTAATTTTCCAAACAGGAGCAGTATGCACTAGTTTACAAAGCTGTAACTCAACTTGTTCACGAAGAACTAGAAAGAGAGAAGATAAAGTCACACACATATGTCAACGTGGAAATATCCACAGCATCTCAATCGCTAAATGGGCGAGAAGACTATGAGAACTGCGAGTTTGCACAAAGTATCAATCGATGGAAACAAAATGATCTTCAGAATGGATCAGTTCCTAGGGCACCAGCACCATTACCTGCACAAAAGCAGACAAAAAGCAAGTCCAAACCACAGCCGGCAAATAAACCATCCTTGACACGGTCGCAACCGGATGGGGCTGCAGTGGTACAGTCAAATGCACCAATGCATCATGACTATGTGAATCTTGAATATAGCCCAGATGTGACTAAAAGCAAAAATGCATCACCAGTGAGGGATGCAGATGGTGCAGTCTCAGCCCAATCTTCACAGCCAGCAAAGAGTAATGCATCAAATTTAAATTTAAACGAAGTGAAACGGGGCTATCAAGATTCTGCGGTAGTGCCACAGAAGAGTCCAGCAACCCCAGATTATGAGGTTGTGCCTAAGAAACTGTCGACGGCAGCTGTACCCAGTTCAAGAAGTGCAAAAGCTCCTCAAGGGAATAAAGCTGTTTCTGCTGATTATGAGTTTCCTTCAATGTGTGCTCCACGGATTAACAAAGAACAAGTTAAACATGTCCCTGAAGGTAAAATGCTATTAAGTTTGCTTACAGTTCTCTGTGTCCTGAAAAGTAGTGTGTCTTGATTGAAGAGTTATGCCTTTTGGAAACTATGGGCATCAAAATAATGCATGGAGAAATTAGCTCAAAGACAAACATTTAATAACAACAACAGAGGAAAAAAGGGTGGAGGCTTGATAGGCAGGCAATGCATGCAGACGGAATTGTACTCAAAGAGCTATGTTACACGTAAATCGATTAAGTCCTTCACATGCATTGTAAATTTTTGATACTGGCACATGCATGCACATGTAGGCAACAATTTTGTTGATTCGATGTTGAGCGAAGGTACCTGTTGAAAGCTGTTAATCAAGGATATGAAAATGATCTATGCTTTGCCAAGCACTGTTGGAAAACTCGATGATGCAATAACCAAGACTAATTTCCGTTTTAAATAACTGAATTTAGTGACTGAGCTAAATTTAATCATGTAACATGCTCAACCTTTGATCTTATTTGGAGTAGAATCAGGCATAACCAGTAATGCAATACAATTAACTAATTAAATTATTGCAATTGATTAGTTATCAAGCCTTATTAAACATCTGATGTGACATTAATGGCTATATGTGATGTAAATTGTTATAATCATGCAATCTTGAAGATCAGTGGCAACTAATAACTAATTAATTTTGTTAACACATATATACTTTCACACACACAGTTTTTCCTGCTCAAGAAAATTTTGAGATTCCACTGAAAGGAAATTAAAGCTCATGATGTGAAATAAAACATTTCGGAGTTCTGTTCATGTGCTTGTATTTTCATGTTCTTGACACGTTATTCTCACAGTGATCGATGATCTTGTTCAAGACACTTTATTCTCACAGTGCCTCTCTTCAGCTAGGTGTACAAATGGGTACTGACACTCTTGAATTGATGGTGACCCTGCAACGGACTAGCATCCCCTGGGAAGGAAGGGGCAGGAGAAGTGGAAATACAGTGTTTTAGTTGGTATCTAGGCTACATAAATGGGGATAATCTCCGGCCTAATGGGCTACATGGCTCGTTTGCAGACTTAACCATACTTGTATTTTCACTGGTTGCTTGTTGTTCAACTTGAATATTTGTCAACGTGTTGGACGGGGAAGTGCAGTGCACAATGCTGTCAGTATAAAAAGTATGAAACTTTCAGTTTAGTTGCAATTCAGAAAAATGTATTGAGTGGGGAAAGAATCGAATCGAGTGTGCAAAGGCAACTGTCTGCAACTCAAGCCAAATGATTAATAAAGTTGAGATAAAATCTTCTCTTGAACCTAATGGCCCATCTGGCTGGCACTGAAATGTACCTCCTGTTGCCATAACATCAAAGTCAAAGAGTTTTTCCCTCCTCCGACAAGAATTACGAGGTTATCCCCAGCATTAAATCGTCAATGCCCATTTATACATACGGTTGGAGAGAGACACCTGGAGAGTAGAGTATCTCGCAGAAGAAGTGAGAACATGACACAACGCCAAAGGCCAAAGACAAAATCCAGACTACTCAGTCTAAAGTCAGGCTCACTTACCATTAGGTCTCCACACCTCAAGTAATGATATCCCTTAACTTGTTACATGTAGTGATCATGATTAATGTTAAAAACAGGTCTGTTAATTGATCTCGGAGATGATGTACCTCCAGTGCCATCCAAAAGGCACTCAGAAGGGTCCATAACTAAAGAAGGTCCCAAGTCCAGATATGAAAATATTGAAGGTAACTGACTTGCCATCTTAATCAATGCTGAACTTGGTGGGATGACACCATGCATGTTTATAGTAAACGTTTTTAAAGCTATTTTTTAAAAGAAGTAACTTTCTTTAGTCTGCTCTAAACCAACGTTAAGGAAGCTCAGAAAAAAAGCGGTTTGAGTTATTTTGTTAACGTACCAAATGGCCTTAAATAAGGAAAGCTGAAAACTCAAGTAAGCACCATAGATTTAAAAATAAACCGTGCGGGAGCAAGGATGATTAAGGATGGCGAAGATTAACACAGATTACAAACAACAAACTTGAAAAATGTAGGCTAAATTTTTCAAGATGTCGCAAGCCGTAACGCCTCTTAATGGTAGTCACTAAATGACTCTCTTGCTTGCAGTTCCAGTCCAGTCTACCTCGAAACCTGGTGTTAGCGCTCAGAGATCAACCAGTTCTCCTAATGTGCGCGACGATGCGTGGTTGTTAGGTTTAAAATCAACCGCGGTAGACAATTCACTCGCAGCCAGCCTGCAGCTCGAGACTGCCAAGAGAAATGCGGACAGCAGAGCTTTTCATACAGTCCCCAACAGGATACATGCAGATTCTGGTCCCAAGAGGTGCCCGTTGTCAGCAGACCTGTTCCAAGAGCCAGGTGCGGCTGGTGGCAGTGCTGGTGGTGCTAGCGGTGGCAGTGGTTTAGGACTGATCCAGTCATCCCAGGGTCAGTATTGTCTGGTTGGTGCTACTAGCCCTCCGTTACCTACGACGGTGGTAGCGACTCCACAATCTGTGCCACAATCTTTCCAGGGCTCACAGCCGCAAAAGCCTAAACATACACAGCCTGTGGAGGACCGTAATACATCACAGCCTATAAGGCTAGGGGATCACCGGACACCAGTTGGCGCCTACTGCTTGGTGGGAATACCAGAAGTAGCGGGACAATCGCCTGTTCTCCATACGCATGGTCCTGTAGCCGCACCTACCTCAGTTAAAAGTGTTTTGCCCAAAGAAAGTACTAGTATACCTGTGGAAATGAAAAGTAATTTAAATGTTGGTATGCCTGTGCAAGTCACAAGTAGTTCTTCTATCGGCAATCCAGTGCCAGTCAAAAGTAATCCAGAGTCTAGTGTCGCTGTCGAAGACAAAGGTCATTCAAAGATTGGTGACCCTGTGGAGGTGAAAGGAAACCCCATTGTTGAATCTTCGTATGAGATAGTTGGACAAAGGCAACTACCATCAAAGGGTGTGTTACCTCCATTAGTGATACCATACAAGCCTCGCAATGCAGGCATCACTAGTTTAGACTCTGAAAAAGGCTTGAAAGGAGAAAAGCAGAATACGGCAGTTGAGAATAAACTCAACCCAGGTGTCTCGCACAGAGGACAGGCAGATGGAGCACCGCTGGAGAATAGTGACGCGGCAGCTGCACAAGGTGTGTGAATAATTCCCGCCAATCCCGCGGGTTACGGGAAGTTCCCGCCAAAAGTATGCAAAATGCAACAAACAAACGTAGTCAGGAAGCAAGCCATCTTTGCAGTTCTTGCTGAGTATGGGCAATTCTCGCCAAAGTACGCTTTGCATAGGCAGTTCCCGCCACTAAAACTACCGCGGCGAAATGCAAACGGACAAATGTACCATGTCTGAGAATTCCACCCAACACTATGTGGCGAATACAAATATTTCTCTTACATTTACGTCATGCATGAAAAATATATTTATACTGATATCTACCAATGTCGTCGACGATGCGAAAGATACCTTTTTTCCCGCCAGATTTCTAAGAGTTCCACAGTGTTTTTCCACAATTTGCTTCAATTGACTTTAAAACATTTCCGGTTTCGGTTCATTGGAAATGCCCAACCGTTTCTTACGTTTTAGGAACGTGGCCTTATGTTGAGTTCCACGTGGCGTCGCGTTTGTGATCTATTCGCTCATCCGATTAAAGCTCTTCACCAATGAGCGCGAGAGATTTTCCACAGTTATTTAATGAAGTAAGTTATTTCCCCCAACGTTTAACGCTTAACTGACTCAGCCATGTTTTGCAGACCTTTATGCCACAGTTGCTCCACGAAACGGTCGAGACAAGTCAGATTCTAAGGAGAGAAACAGTCCTAATCTGTCCAGTGGATCATTAAAGCTTCGTCCTCAAACATCATCTGGAAGTTTGCAGGTCAGTTGTTTATTTTGCTGTTACAGTTATGCAAAAAAAAAAAAGTAATTGGTAAGTAAACCCTCCGTTGGAGCGAATGGGCTTTGTTCTGCTCCGTGAGAGCACGAGAGAAGCGTAGAGTGCAGGATAATTGAAGGAAGTAAACTGGGCGTAATACTAGTATACATAGGTCGAACAAAACTGCCATTTAATAACCAACACGACCTATTTCTTAGTTTGCGACTTCTTCAATTCTGTTTTTCATTTTACAGAGCTCTACCTCAATGTCAAGTGAAGAAGGGGGTACTCCTCCAGCAGTCCCGATGAAGACGAACGAAGCATTTCTTGTTCCAGGTACGTGAATGAAGCAAACAGGAAAATCTGATCAAAGATATGTCCATGTCTGAGCCCCCAATTTTTCCCTCAGTCGAAAAAGATAAATCTAAAATGTGCTCTAGAATGTGTTACTTTGTATAGATACGTGTTGTGATCCATCTAGCCTCATTCGCATGCGATCGTTTGCCTCGTGTACGGACGAGTATAGATTTCGTGACGAGAAGGAACTGTGACCAACTATGTCACGCATATCATAAAGAGAGCTGGTGCTGACGCCTTATGAAGAGAAATAATTTTGAGTACCTTGCATTACTCCACAGGCGAGGAACCTTATGAACACGTTCAACAAACAAGTAGAGGCGGCACCATGGACCGGTTCAAGAAAATGATGAAGAGCACTTCAAAGGTTTGTCATAGAGACGGAAGGGGAAGGAGGGGGAAATGTTGGGAGAAACAAGGGAAACCATCATCATCATCATCATCGTCATCACCATATCGTTGGGCAGCTCCGATGTATATGATTAATTTCTTCAAAGTTCTAAGGTTGCAAATAATAGCGAAGGATAGTCAAGATTGGGAAAAATGAATTCGATTGTGAACGACAAATTCGAGATATATGTAGGTTTACTCAATGAAGATTCTCGTGTGTTCAAACGTAGGTTAACGGATATTTATTGTGCTTTCTAATTTACCTGTATCTTTTCGGAACTTTGAGTGACCAAGAGGCATTTCTAGGTGCCAAAGTAGCCTAAACGCCCATTTACTCTACACGGGTGTTTGAAACGGCTCGGGTAAAATTGGTATCCATGCCTTGCTGTCCGTTCTCGGTCAACCTATCTGCACTATCTTAGCACTAACGAGAGTAGTCACGTTTACCGAGCGGCCATTTCTAAGTCGACTTTTGCCTCGGTGTCAAAACGAGTCTCCCCGCGAAAGCATTCATTTGTGAGAGTGTTTTACTTGTACTTTCATTTTCGCGCCAATTAAAGTCGTTTTCCTTTTCAAAAGACGTTTTGCATGAGGACTCTAGGAACTGTAAATTTGCCAACGGCAAGACGAAAATGGCGTATCTTATCCAGTTAACAAATTAGCGTCAGTTTTTCATGCGTCTGTCCTGTTGTTGATCATGAATTTCGTCATAACATTAAAGTAGATCTGGGTCTGGATCTGCAGACTACTTTGACAATGTGATGACGAAATTCGTTGTCAGTAACAGGACAGACGCATTAAGAACTGATATCAATTTGTTTTTTGCAACAACGAATTGTCGAATTGCCCGCTCTCGCTCGCGGACGCGTCGTATAAAATATAAATTAATGTGTCTGTCCGCATATTGAAACAAAAAGTAGCCAATGAACGAACGAGAATTTGTGCAGTTATCGTAAAAGACCTTGTTGAACATCCAAGATTACAGAATGCAAATAAGTCCTAAAGACAAGTTATAAATTTTGCACCGTCGTAATGTTACACGTTTATAGATGTTAGTTGTGCATTAACTGTGTCGGTCATTCTTGTCTATTAGGGTACCCTTCCAAAACGTTTGTCTGACGGCTTACAACCTCATGGACTCTCGCGAAGTAACAGCTCGGGAACTGGTGAGGAAATTTGACAGGATTTTATAATACCATAGGCATGCAACGCGTGCAAAAATATAGCTACATAACCTTGTGATCGAATGTGCCTGTAACAGGTTGGTACTTTGATGTTTGGACGTTAAGTCTTGAACGTTCAAGGATCCTGTTCCATAGTTTTTTTTTTTCAACGATTATTGAAAATTAGCAGCCACATTTTTTAAATAAGAACACGGTTTGGAGTCTCTAATAATGTAATGTAATCTGGAAAAGGATGAAGAAGTTTAGTCTAGTCTTTCCAAATCTGAGATCAAAGTATACGTTTGTAACAAAAGTTAAGGGCTTTGTTCGAGTCGGCAAAGAGTTCTTGGTTGGAGTATACGTCGACTTTGCCGAAAAAATACACAAATAGTCAAGAAATAACGACTTGTAAGCGACCAGTTACATAATTTTGCGGCCAATCAGAGCAATGCAGTTTGCCGTTGTCATCTCTTAATAGCGAGTGTTTTTTTTTTCGTGGTTGGCAATCTGTAATGTCCTCAAAAAGGGTGATTGGCACCCCGTGGTGCTTGGCAGAGGAAACATTCCTTAGAAATTACCAACCTGTTTCAACCTGTTTCAAATTACGTCTGTCCTGTCAGAACGCTGCGATTAGCGCACCTTGGGGGGGAGGGGGGGTCCCTCGAAAATGAAGGGTACAGCTGTTTTAGAAACAAGCGGTTAGTTCCACAGATAGATGATGAATAGTTCATTATTTTTGCACTGTTAGCCTGATTCCAAGCGGTTTGTTTTTTCTTTCTGTCCAGGAACAACGCGACTGGATGAAATAGGTATGTCAGTTTATTTTTTTCCCGCGCTTTTTGTGCCTTACGCTTCGTGTTTAGTTCGGACAATTTCGCTGTTCTGTCGAGTTTTTTAGTGACTTCGATGAATGGGTTTCTTCATTTTTTTCTATCCAGGTTACAAGAAGCGATTCTCAAAGCCCGTAGGCCCAAGAGCTTGCCCAACTAACTGGCCAAGTTTTGGACATCTTGGTTTATAGTTTAAATGTTGCAATTACTCTTTCAATTCAATCATTTTAATGTCTTTTTAGACATGAAACATTCCATGACAATTCTAAGGGAAACAGTACTATCTTTAATTTTCTGTTGATTGTATGCGTTGCCTCAAAGTAATCAATGCTCTTAAAAAATCCTAAACGCGCACTAGATGAGTCAGTTTGACGTAGATGTGAATGAAACCTCAAACGTAACGCGAGATATTTCACATTTATGTTGGATGAATAGGCAAGCGTTATGTTTAATTTCTGTTTGTTTTTTTTATGTATATATATAATTTTTGATAATGAACCGTTTTTTTTTTACTTGCCCTTCAGCAAGACAGATTTGTATCAAACTCCCTTAGAGGGAAGTGGAAGAGGTGTCAAACACCAAATAGTAATTGATCCGTGATGAGTGTAAATAGAGCGGTTTTCATTTGAGTGTCGAAAAGTGATTGGTTTTGCGTTTACTACGCTACGCCATTGGTTCAAAAAACTCGGGCCACTTTTTCATCCAAGCAGAAGTAAAACCAAAACCAATCGTGATTCACTCGTACGCGTTTTCCCACACTTTGCATTAGCTACATGAAATTACTTCGTGTTTTGATTGGCTCGCTTGATTATCTGTGTCCTTTGTGATTGGCTAGAGTGATTACTTTGGTTTTGGTTTTACGACACTCAATTGAAAGCCGCTCTATGAGACACTTAATTGCTTGGAATATACGTCGCCCTAGCTTAGTTCTCCATACATTGAAACCATTGTCATATTGATAAATGAAGAATAACAGACACATTTACTTGAGCGTATTATTTAAAATTATGAAATTTCCAAATGACATTTATTAGGCGAAATGCCCACGAACCGGTTTTGTATATTCTTCTCAAAAATTACATGTTTAAATTCCGACGTAACATGCATGAGATTTTTGACTTGCTTAATGTGAGACCAGATTGTATGTGCATCCACCACTATCTTGCTCTAGGAAGGCCTTGTATTGCTCAAAAAGCTTGGTCATTCCAAGACTACGAGTAGTCCCTTTTTCGCTTAGTCCGTCGTGCGAAAGGAAACCTCGAGGAAAAAATGGCCGAGCTAAATCCCAGTTTTCTTTCGCGTCACTCACAGCGGACGGAGCAAAAGACGGACTACTCCACGGCGTAGTCTAGGCCACATTCGGTGTTGGACTGGAACTACGATGGGCGATAAAAGTGTCAAGACACTTGGCAATAATATCTTTTAAGAGTCCTGGATACACCCCCCCCCCCACCCCCTAAACAATGTCGATTTCTCTATTTCTTCGACTGCACAGCAGACCACAGCGCCTACACAACATTGAATTGGGGAGCTGGGGGTATCAGAGGGTTAATGCTAGATGCAGATAACTTAGAGCAAGTGCTTAAATTTCGAAAAGCGTCATTTCCTAAAATTGTTTCATCTACTTTTGCCGCTCATTGTAGCAATGCAATGGGGGCCCATAGCTGGGAATGTCATGAGAAAGAGATAAAAGTGTAATCTGCATTTGAAAAGACTCCTCGCATTAGCTTCAGTTGCACGCTGGTTCCAGTCCAAAACCGGGAATACGGATATATGACCTTTTTGAGTCAGTGGTAAATACACCTCAGCGTAGATTCCTTTAGTTGGCTTAAAAGGGTTGTTCTTATTAATAGGAATGATGATGTCGTTGATGATGTCACCGTTTTTATTGTAGTCCAATAAACCCCCCCCCCCGGGAAAGAGGGGGACGAAGTCGCAAGGCACTAAAAACTTATATTCGTCAAGTTTGTGGGTCAACCGTAGTCTTGACTATATCATTGTGTGAAGGACCAATTACAGTCTTTAAGTGTGGAAGATCACACCATCTCTGTTTATTTGTTTTGCATTCAACTTCAGTTCCGGGATGGTTTTTATTTGTTTTTGTGAGTGTATATTTTATGTTCAGTTCCGGGTTTATTTTTATTTGTTTTATGGGGGTATATTTTATGTTTAGAATTATGGGCCGTTTTCGTTACATAAGGTTTCTGTTCAGACATTGTAATGTAAATGCAGCGGGACTGAAGAGCAATTAAGGCGAGGGTACACCTGAATTTAATTGAAATTATAGGAAGTTTAAAGAGGGATTGAAAGGGGGGAAAAAGGTTATGGAACACCACCAGACAGTTGCCCGACCCCACAATGGCACCCCAGGTTGTTGGGC
>Ga0126343_10001764_pt1 | contig 10528 bp, 2 predicted proteins | sample Cyp2metagenome_FD_92531 | JGI IMG/M metagenome (GOLD analysis project Ga0126343, IMG submission 92531) | Coral microbial communities from Lord Howe Island, Old Settlement Bay, Australia - Cyphastrea 2 metagenome | ecosystem: Host-associated > Invertebrates > Cnidaria > Coral ... | reverse complement strand
GCCCTTTCAAACACAGCGTGTAACGATGAGACCTTTTGTTGTGTGGCAGAGGCGGAAGAAGAAGTCACTATAAGTTGTGGTGGCGCTGCAACCTTTAATATCTCTAGGGTGTCTCGTTGTGGATGCCAAGAATGTGAGCCGCGCAAATCGTATATCACTGGGGTAGTCGTCGGCATGAAGGGAGCAGTTGAAAAACCCATTAAGTACTGCGAATTTAAGATCGGGGATAAATACTACAATGCAGATAGAGAGGGAGTCTTCCAGTTTGAAGTTCCTGAAGATAAACAACGATTGACTGCAGTTTTTGTGGACAACTTTTACAGAGAATACGCCGACTTCACGAAAGTATTTCGCATTGTCCAAGGGCAGTCCTTGTTTTCCAAAATTGTTTTGCGAGCCAAACCAACACCAAAACCGTTTAACTCGTCTGAGCCGTACAAAGTTCCAGTAGGTGATGGAGGGGACGGCTCGGCTTTCGCAGAAATTGAAATACCCGAGGATGCATTGTTAAAAGATGACGGGACAATTTTTACTGGACAGGCAAACCTTAGAATGACTGTGACGGACCCTCGTAACGCGACCGATGTTATGACAGCGCCGGCGGACTTTTCCACTATCAGCGAGGATGGAGAGGAACAGATTCTAGTGAGTTACGGAATGCTTCGTCTTGACTTTGAAGATGACTCGGGAAATAAGTTGTCCACTTCGAAGTCCATCAAATTGTTTCTAGACCCTGAAAAGCTTAACATTTCAGTCGACAGCAATGGGAACACCTCAACAAAACTGTGGTGGTTGGACGAAAACACAGGAAGATGGATGGAGGCTGGAGATCTGTGGCTGGATACAACAAAAACTAACAGAAGCAGACGAAGCCCTTCCCGCTTCCTGTTAACTGAAATCACACCAGTTGTGCAGAGGCAAGGAACATTGAATATCGACGACGAGGAAGACTTCGGTGCCGTTCGAGTGTCCGCTCCATCGGGTTCTACCGTTAGAATCCTATGTAAGGAGCCTAATGCGAGCGGCGATCAATATGCTGGTTATTTGGAAGGGGCTGTTGATGCTAACGGCGTTACCTGTATATCTGTGTGGATCGACAGAGAGTGCTTCATGCAAGGGGAGAGCAGCGATGCACGATTCTTAGTTCCATCCGTCCCGGATGCTTTTCCTCCCTCCGTCTCGGCCGTTATTATTGACACTCAGCTACAAAGTGTTGGTTCGTCGGCTACAGTGAGTTCGTTCAGTTTTAATGTGAGAACGGACGGTAATGGTCCGGTGTATCCTCATTTCAATAGCGACGTTCAAAATTGCCGTGCTTCTGACTTGATTGATGGACACAGACAATTTCTGTTTACATCCCCTCCATCTACAGGTCTTGACTTGACTAGCAACCGTCCCAGCCGTGTAGATTTTACAGACCCACTCAACTGGTTTCCTGACAATAAGAATTGCTTCATCAAAATAGTAACTACAGGTCAGGGATCTACGTTTCTTGCGTCCAGCTACAGAGAAAACCGTAAAGATAATGCGAACAAGTTTGGTGATTCTGTAGCAACGGCCAATCCGGCCACGGACGTGGACGATACTTTTGTGGCGTGCCTTGATGTTCGATGTCCGGGTGATGTGTATAATCCGGCTACAGACGAGTTTGACCCAGAATGGACATACGTGTTAGTTACTCACTTAACTGGGAGTTGCGACTTTCAATCACATAACTTCCCAAAACAGGACGACCTTGATAACAATGGTGCCAGCTGCCCGGCCTCTCGACGCAAACGCCATGCTTCTGGTTCGGAAAACTGGTTCTGCATTCCACTACCAAGCACTGGCTCTTTCGACATCGATAACCTGTACACGTCTCCAAGAAATGACCGCGCAAGAGGTGTGAGCCGATGTAACACTGGAAACAACCAATGGCAATCAGGACCCTCCAATCCCTCCAGCAACTCGCCTACCATCGTTTTCAACTGCAGGTGAGAGCCAAAAATAAATTAATGATGCGCATAGAATGAGCGATGATCACAGTGGGTTCCAGTCGCGGATTTTTCTTTATTCCACGCACATAATGAACATTTATCTTATTTTTGCCGTTTTTACGATATCGTAAAGTAGCAAAACGCCTTTATCATTTGTTTAGTTGTAGTGTTCTAGCAGCATTTTTAGTGAGTTTTATCATCAATTCAAACTGTTTTCTAAAACAATGAAGCACAACATCTTAGCTTGTCTTAATCGTTTTAAAACGGCCTACGTGCACACTACATGTCCATTGGTTTGCGGGTAAGCTTTCTTAGAGTATCTACGTGTATGTGAGTTGTAGTCCTAACAAGAGACCATGATCTCTTGGTCCTAGCCATTGATAATATGACTAGACTAAAAGTCCGAGCTTTATATACATCGTTCAAGACATTTTCCAAGTCACATTTCTCTATCCCTCTTTGCAGCTGAGACAATTTGGTACGTCATGCGGATGTGAGGATTGCTGATGAAAAGGTACTGCAGAGACTGACGTCGTACGTCAGTAACTCCATTAGCGTATAAGGCAATTTTCTTATTTTACAATAGCTGCAGAAATTTTCGCGCGTCTATTGGCTAATTTTCATTGTCAATAAACAGACAGATAAATGAATGAATGCGGACAATTCGGCACTTGCAAACGTGAAAGACAAATTGACGTCATTTTTTCATTTTGTCCCGTTATAATCTCGTTCCCAGATCTCTTCGTCCACAAGAGATCTGGAAACGAGATTAGTCCCGTTATTTTCTATGAATTTCGTCATAAGATTGTCAAATGTTTTGGTGGACTCACTCGGCTATCCCCTCAAGGATCCACAGATATTTAACAATGTTATGAGGAAATTCATGATCAACAACAGGGCAGACGCATGAAAAACTGAAGTCAGCTCGTTAATTCGCGGGGAATTAGGCCATGTCAAGGAGTTTCCGCTGGTGTGAGAGCATATATGAGGATTCTTTTTATAGTCTTCTTATCTCCAAACAGAAATTCAATAGGTCAATTTGGGTCCCAGAGTGTTTAGTTATCATTAGCAGTAAAACTGAAATCTATTAAAGGTACTCCTTACATAGATTATGTAAGTGTGTGTGGCTCTAAAGGTCATCGTTTTTTGTTAGTAGGTTTGGCCTGAAAAATGGCCAAACCTTTTGGCCATTTAGGTTTAAAATATGGTATGTTGTTCTTTTCTGGCTTGACAGTGGGTATTTAGAGAGTTTATAAGGATTTTTTTTCTCATCAACACTGGAAAATTTGTTGCCCTTCTCAAATGTTGACTTAAATTTGGAAGCCATTTTTGGTTGCTTAAGTCATATTTACATCCGCGTACTAATTTTAGAGGTCAGAGACGAGTTGTTCAAAGCCCGATTAAGCTAACCCAGGATTAGCGAGAATTTTGATTTCATTTTCGTAGCTTTTCAGCAAGGCATTTTGTTGATATTTTTTTGCCCATCCGTTTTGAGTATGAATAATCTCAAACTCCAAAAAACAATAGGCGGTGGATAACATTGTTAGAGAAGGAAAACTGTTACCCCGGTTAACTTTTAATCCTGGGTTAACGTTAACCGGCTTTCGAACTGAATTTCAAGGTATTGCTTTTTGGCTCAGGTCTAAAATAATATGGAAAATCACAGAGTTTGGTCTGAATAGCTTAAACGGTTTTATCGAAGAAGTGCATGTTAATGTAACACGACTGAGACAGTTTGTCGGAAACTACTTAGAATAATCGATTTTTAATCAACGCATACATGTTGTATGATATCATTTTTCGATCAGACTAAATAGTAAGTAAGAAATAATGTGAGTAATTACGTAGTTCTTAATGCTAATTTTAAACTATTTTATGCTGCACGAAAGGTTTTTACACAATGTAATTTTGTACACCTCAATTAGTGGAGAAACGTTTTATTTGTAAAATGTATATCAGGATACGACAACAGAAATGCCCACATCATATGAAAACTGGGACCAGGTTAGGTAGAGAAACAGGCTATTGTTTTACTACAGAAATGTATTATAAGGTTGAATAAAAAGATTCTTGATGTACAAAGCCTGAAGCCTATTATTAATGAGGGAATCGAGGCCACTGGAGGATTAGAAAGGTTTTTTTGGTTACCTCAAGTTGCATTATTCCTTGACATTTACCTGTACACTGCTAACTTTGGCCTTGAGGTATAAACTGCAGACTTGTTTTGAGTTATTTAGATGACCAATGCGTTGAATAGAGCCGGAATAGTTGTCAAAACCTTTCCCTATTGTCAGAAACCAAGCTTGGTTTGAACAACAGCGAGAACAATTTTCGGTTTTTTCTTGATTATTTCCTATTCCAAATTAACATGGCTCGAGATAACACGCGATTGAGAAATCGTATTAAAGGAATAAAGGTTGGCCTCGCTGAGAACGGCTCAGATCATCCGCAGTTAAACTATTCTCAGAGTCCTCTTTGGCTCGGACGACGTTTGGTGGTACATTTAAAATCGAATTCGAATTTGACCGCAATTTATCGCTATTCATATTCATTGTTATAGCTATTATGGTCAAGGGTCGATGATCTGAGAGAACACATCCCGTGCACACTGGCGTCTTCCAATCAGTCTTTCTTATTTTTGGCGCGTGATCAAACTGCGATACTATTTTAGGAAAGACATCTGATTGGCCAGCTTAAATGACGTAACAACCCTGAAGGTTTCATTTTTCAACAGCCGGATCACGCAAATGTGCAAAAACTTGCGCCTCGATTTTCGGAGCATAAATCGTAAAAATTCTGTCTGTCGCTTTGAAAAAGCTTCTCGAAGGGATCTTTTTCTCTTTAAGCCGTTAAGTACTTTTCGAGAAACGACTCTAGGTGGGTTAGAATACAGTTCTTGTCAGCAGCGTAGTAAGCCCCACAAGCCCTGCAGTTATTCCCCATAACTATATTGTTTCAGGCTGAATTTTAATTTAAATATGGAAATTGGTCTATTTGGATGTCAGAGTAACTTGAATCACTCAGGGATGCAGGAAACTTGGGAAATGAAGCGAAAATGGAGAAACAGTCAATACTCTTAGAAGACACAGCTGACGCAAAACAGTAGAGAAACAAAAAGACAGAAGATCGAGAAATTCAAAGAAAACAATTGGTTTGTGGGGCGATGTTTTATTGTAACGTGTACTGTGTCTTCTGCACCAAGAAGTTGCCCGCCAAATCTTTTTTTGTTTAGTTTTTCAATTACCTGGACTAGTTGGGCAAAACAAAACGAAATATTTCAAAAGGATGGCTTTCAATACCGCGAAGTAGATACACAGGTCTGATTTAATTTCGGCCTTGGATGTTTCATTTGCGATTTGTAGCTTGAATTCTCACCATTCATTTATCATACTTAGGCAAAATTAGTCAACCGGACTGTATTCTCTTTACACCATTCGCCGGGACGCACCTTTGACAGTCCTGAGAGAATCTTTCAACTTGAAAACCAAAATTCAAAGCTTTAAAAATCTATGTATGGAAAGTACATTGGGTCCTTGAAAAAAGTTGATCGTCGAAAGTCGAAAAGATTGAACGTGTAATGAGAATTTTAGTCCACTGAGAAGTTGCCATTTTTAGCTGTACTTAGCCTGCGAGCAGGCTCACTTGATAAGTGAGCCTGCTCGGAGGCTAGGTTGTACTTGAAATCCTCCGCGCGTGAAAAGTATACGCCTGGTCACTTCTACAGTTGCAAAGTGCGAAGGTAGGATATTCCAGCTCCGTTATTTTTCCTTCGTCTCGCGCACCCTCGCGTGTTCGGTGATGTGCCACACTCGCGTTTTTCGGTGACGTTATCCTTAACTATGCATAATGGTTTTTTAAAGATTCTAGGTTTGACCCTCCCTCAAATCTACACATATGCATTTCACGCAAGTCTATTTTATTGGGCAGTGCGTGGGTTTGAGATTCTCAAATCATGGGAAGCTGCAGCGGTGAATTATGGGAAGGCTATGGTGGTGGACCCGGTGTCAGATCCTCAATGATTATTCAGTCAACGACAAGGAGCCGTTTAAGGAAGAACCTCTTATAGCGGTTATAAGAATAGCATGCTCTCATCTCCAAAATCGAAAGGAGTAAACGGTGTTGTCATACAGTTTTAACTTCAATGAACGGACTTCTACCACGTTCAACGGCTAGTTATGTATAGAGTTGGCAGTAGTTTGCGGATACTTAATACACAATACACTGGCTACTGATGTACTTAATATTTCATTATAAATAAAAGAGCAGTGAAAGTAATTCACCGTTTTCACTTTACCAAATAGATCCTATGTTGCCATGCTTCTGGTCAGGGAATATATCACAGATTACGTCAAAATGTTGTATTTCAAGAACAAACAAGTGGCACACGAGGCTATAGCCGAGTGTATCACTGATATTTGACTTCGTTTGTGATCTAATATGTAGATTTAACCAAGCCTAAAAGCGGAGCTCCTGGTTGCAATAACTGGTGTTAACAAAGGGTTGGCAGGCTTAACACGACTCCCGTTGTTTCGTGATGTGAACGTCTGTGACCTTTAGAGCTTAGCTCTAGCAAGTTTGTCTTTTAGAGATTTACTTTTCCTGTAATGAAAGATAGTTCTCTGTATACTTCTCTCAGCAATGGTTGATTCTCTATTAAATGCCACTTGCTCGTTGAAGTATCTCATCAGTTGCCGGTATTTCTTAAAGTTTCTGTACGTTTGTGGTTGCCACTAACGCAACACGAAGATAGGTGAGAATGTTAGACATTCTGCGGCTTGGCACAAGTTTCTCGTGGCGTGTACCCTTGTGGTGGATCGAAAATGCTGGTTTTCTATTGGCTATAGCAGCTAGCCAATGGCGTAATGTACTTTTCGATTCATGTGTGTTTGAAGCTCGACCTCCTTATTTTGTTTTTCTTTGACGGCATTTTTTTTCAAGATTTCTGAGCACTCGATGGCCGATTTGCATTATGGAGCTATTGTGATATATAAACATGTCCTTTTAGCAACTCCCTCTTTAAAATGGGGTTGATGCTATATCTTGAGAGCGTATTCCTGCTTAAAGCTCCCTGATGTTAGTTGAGTGCTGGTATGTCTCGTACGATGTAGAACGGGGCCAGTCCACAATAATCATATCAGTGTAAAATGGGGTTGACTAGCCTACACGACTCCTACGGTTCGTGACATTTGTACATTAGCCGTTCTCTATTCGGTCAATCGACCTTTTTGTCGCTTTACTTGTGTTCATAAAGGGCACTTCATGCTTTGTAATAAGGAGGGATTTCAAGTAGAGTTGAGCCGTAAGATACTGAGTGATGTGGCAAATTTTTATAGGTCATAGGTCCGCATGGTTTCCGCTGTTATCTGCATGTCGCCTAGTAGAATTTCACACTTCTGTAATTTGCCGTGTGTTTATTTGAAGGCTCATTTCTATCGCAAGGTATGCCTTAAAATCTCCATGATTTTGCTTTCGAGGGACAAAACATGAAATTTACCGTGAACATTTTGCTTACTTGCATTCTATATTGTGCGTCGGGTCCGGCTGCGATTGGAACTGTTTCCAAGCACAGTAGGTAGATTCTTATCACGGATGTCATATTTTGTCCTCGTATAATTTTCCCCGGGAGATTCGGCAGCTTTACTTTGAGAAAGCTATACGTTTGTCTAGAGACATTCTAAGTTTTCTTGCAGCTATCTGATAGAGCTTGTGCTTCTTTCGCAAGGGGTACAGGATTATTCCCCCTGTGGTCGTTCTGGCACCACATGATTCATGATCCAAGCACAGTAGGTAGATTTTTATCACGGATGTCATATTTTGTCCTCGTATAATTTTCCCCGGGAGATTCCGCAGCTTTACTTTGAGAAAGCTATACGTTTGTCTAGAGACCTTCTAAGGTTTCTTGCAGCTATCTAATAGAGCTTGTGCTTCTTTTGCAAGGGGTACAGGATTATTCCCCCTGTGGTCGTTCTGGCACCACATGATTCATGTTATGTGTCTAAGGAACGTTAGTCAGTGAAGACCTATCACATTCCGTGGCAAATGAGCGCGTTGCTGTATTTATACTACATGTAAGGATCGAAAATTCTGGTCTGTTATTGGTCGTTGTTATTACCCAATAGGAAAGTTGGGATCTCGATTCTTAAGCAGTTGTGTTTCTTTACAAGGTCATATATCTGCTTAAAGAGTGTAAAAAACTACTTTCTCATATCGAGAAAAAGTACCGGAATAGTCTGGATGTATATGTAACTGGCTTGCTATTCCATTTTGTCATGCTTTCCTTCTAAAAAGTTTTCCAGTCCGATAAAAGGAGTGCTTGCACGAGACGAGACGGAGCACTGTCAAATTATTCGTCTAAGACGAATAAAACGAAACAGGCGAATTATTCGTCTAAGTTAAATAAAACGGAAAAGACGAATAAAACGAAAAAGACAAATCATTCGTCTAAGACGAATAAAACGAAAAAGGCGAATTATTCGTCTAAGACAAATGAAACGAAAAAGACGAATTAGTAGTCTAAGACGAATAAAACGACGAAGACAAATTAATCGTCTAAGACGAATGAAACAAAACCGCCGAATTATTCGTCTAAGACGAATAAAAACGAACAAGACAAATTATCGGTCGAAGACAAATAAAATGAAAAGTACGCGCGTCGTTCGTAAACTCGGGCCGGCAGGAATGCGATAATGTTAAAACACCCACAATTTTTGCTCTATTCAGTGTTACTTGCCAAGCGGTCGTTTACGGGAGGTTATAAACTACAAAAATTTCAAACTTTCAGCTCTATAAGTAGGTCGCAGGAGCCCATTACTGGGCTTCTGGTGGGTCGCCGTTGCTCACGAAAGGTGGTCGCTTACAGAGGGTCCCCGATGTAGTGATTTCATTGGGAAACTTTTGGCAATTTGGAAAGCTGTCAAAACTGTTCGCTGAGGAGATAGTCGCTTACGAGAAGTGGTTGCAACGGGATGTTCGACTGCAGTTAAACCATTTTTCACTTCAAATAATAATTCTTTTAATCCGAAAAATGAGCAAAGCAACGGCTAGAGGAAAACAGTTGTCTTAATAATGACTGACTGAGGATAAATAGAGAATAATACATGGACGCGCGGAGATATGGAATTTATCTCCGAGTGTTCATATAGATATCGAACGAGTGAGCGCAGCGAACGAGTGAGATATCAAATGTGAACACGAGAAGATAAATTCCACATCTCCAAGCGTCCATGAATTATTCCGTTTATTATATTAACATACTAATAAAGATGTTTTTGACGACTTTCCGAAGATTTCCGACCACTTTCCGAAGGTTTCCGAAGGTTTTCCAAAATTGTTCCGAAGGCTTGGTGAACGTCTCCGAACATTTTCTGAAGATTGCCGAAGGTGGTTGAAGATTTCCGAGGAGGTGCCGATGATGTTTCGATCGTACACCACCACCTCCTAGTACTTTTTAAGCGACTTTGTAGCTATAGCAATGGCAATCTTAAGACTTGTGACGTCGACAACTTGATATTTTTACACGTAAAAATATCGTATTTTTACATGTGAAAATATATGGATTTTCTCAGTAGCAGAAGTTCTGATAAAACACTATACACTTAATGTATGGTCAAGAGGGAAACAGTTAGTTTTGTTTTCCTGAGAGCCCTGATGTTTCGTTCAGGGAAACATCAGGACTCGAGGAAAACGAAACTAACTAGTTTCCGTCGGTACCATACATTAAGTGTTTTGCTATATATCTAGACTTTCCCTTAACAATCATATAGCAAAAACAAACAAAGCGCCTTGCGGGCAACAACTGCGCAATTGTATCCCAGTTGGGATACATTTGAATTTGATCAGGGGCACGTGACCAAGAATCAACCAATCACAGAGCTCCTTTTGCCGAGTGAAAGTCTAGCTATATAACACTGGTGTTTATATAATAAGAATTGATTACTCACACGCTTCTTGTTCAATGTTTGCGTAGAGTATATCACTATAATGATTGTCGATGTCTTAATATCTTTCTACGCAGTTCAAATATAGTCTTACTATTACTGCAGAAATTCCACCCACTCATTGGTTAATTTCCATTGTCAATAGGCGGACAGACAAATGGAATTATAATTTGTGCGATGCACCAAGGAGCGAGAGTGGAGAATTTGACAATTTATTGCTGTAAAATACAAATCTCATTGACGTCAGATTTTTAATGCGTCTGTCTCGTTATTGATCATGAATTTCGCCATAACATTGTTGAAGTAGCTGCAGGCAGTAACTGACATCAATTTGTTCAATATTTCATTTGTATGTCTGGTTGGTAATATCTCACACGCAAGAAATAATACATTAAAATTTATTTTTACTTGCACATACAGTTCATTTTGCAGTAACATCATTGTCTGATACCTATTCTTCATTAACAAATCCAGATAAATAATACAAATAATACATACACAACATAAATAACTTACCAGTGGCAGATCTGGGGGGGAAGGGGGTTGCTTTCCCTGTCGGCTTTTCCTCCTTGCGCAATTTTTTTTAAAACTAAAATAAGGGGGGGGGGGGGGAAG
>Ga0126343_10001763_pt1 | contig 10529 bp, 7 predicted proteins | sample Cyp2metagenome_FD_92531 | JGI IMG/M metagenome (GOLD analysis project Ga0126343, IMG submission 92531) | Coral microbial communities from Lord Howe Island, Old Settlement Bay, Australia - Cyphastrea 2 metagenome | ecosystem: Host-associated > Invertebrates > Cnidaria > Coral ... | reverse complement strand
TTTTATTTCGGCACAAAAGTCAAGCAATACAGTTAAGAAAACGAAGTCTGACATGAAAGCTCTTAAGCGGTTTTGTTCTACAATTGACGAAACAAGAGAACCAGAAACTTTGACTGCAAAGGAACTCGACAAACTACTTTCAAGATTTTTTAAAGATATTACAAAAGAAAATGGCGAAGAGTACAAACCGAGTTCACTTACGTCATTTCAAAGAAGCTTCCAGCGCTACTTTTCTGAGAAGAAGATACCTTTCAATATCTTTGAAGATGACAAGTTTTCCCGCAGCTGTCAGGTCCTTGCAGCAAAACGAAAGAGTCTTGTTCAAAGTGGTTTTGGCAACAAGCCAAACGCTACTCGGGAATTAACAGAAAAAGAACAAGAAAAGCTTTTCAAAACCAGGCAGTTCGGTGACCACGACCCCCGGGTCCTGCAAAGAACGCTTTGGTGGTTTCTCTCGTTGTATTTTGGTTTTCGAGCCAGAGATAAGTCCAGAAAGCTGTGCTGGGGAGATGTACTGCTGGAAAAGGATCCTGAAACAGGCCAAGAAGTTCTCGTTTGGTGGACAGAGAGAGGATCAAAAACAAGGCAAAGCAGCAGTGAAACTGGCCACAGACGACCTTTCTCTCCAAAGCTCTTCGCTACAGGTGATGCCAGATGCCCGGTGAAATTCTACAAAGAGTTCATGAAACACAGGCCTGATGAAATGAAGAAACCAGAGGCTCCGTTTTACTTGGCAGTGAAGCAGAAACGAAGAGCTGATGACCAGATCTGGTATATGCGTTCAACACCGGGCAAAAATCAACTGGGCAAGTTTTTGTCGGACGTGGTTTCTGCTGCTGACCTTCAATCAGGAAAAATAAAGCTGTCAAACCACTCCGTGAGGAAAACCAGCATCGGTAGAGTGCTTGACGCCAATTTTCCCGAAAACTACGTAATGCAGTTGAACGGCCACAAAAACATTCAAAGTTTAAGCGCATACAAACCTGCATCTTTGAGCCACCAACGCCAGATGTCGGATGCACTCAGCAGACAAAACCAGCCAGCAATGTCACGCTGTACCCACATAAATTTGGATGATTCTGTCAAGGTTCATTCTGCATCAAACATTCAGAACGCTGTGACCTCCGTCAGTTCTTCATATCCGTCAACTTCAAACGCACTTGAAGCCATCTTTGCTGGCGCTAACATTTCATCTGTATCGGATTGCACTTTTCAGATTATGACTGGGCCGGTCAATATCGTCAACCAACCAGCTTTAAAGCGACCAAGAAGGCCCATCATTGAAAGCGACGACGAAGATTAAATATTTTCCGTCCCGCTCGATTTGCCGATGTTTGATCGCTAATTCCGCGATCCTCCCACCGCTCAACTTTTAGCGACGCCTATTTTACCATTTACCTGAGTTTCGGCATGAAACGAATTGCCATTTAAGACGTTAATTTTAAATTTGTTCAAAACGACAAAGCCTTGAAGTAGGGCTTGAACTTATCCCTTTCGTCGCTAAAGCCTTCAGTCACAGAATCAAAGTTTTGACTTTTCAGAACCTTGTGAGAAATTATGTGCTGAATGAAAATGGAATGTTGGCTTTTCTGACAGTTTTGACAGCCCATGTCACACTTGATAGACTTTGTACCAATTAAAAGTTCAATTAAAAGTACCTTAAACTGCTGCCAGCATTGTAATGGCTTACACTATAAAACAACACAAAGAACTTACGCGTTACGTTATTGTGTTTGTTCTTAAAGACAAAACTGAAAGCACATTTCATCTGCCGTAAAATGTACACATGCTAAGCCCTCAGAATCGGGTCCATTTTATCTTGTACATTTTCCGCCCAATGTTATATGGAATTTGTGAAAAACCTTCAAAGCTTTCTTCGGTCGTATAATAAATCTCTTATTAACCAAGCTTGCTCGGGACCGTACCGGGAGAATATCGGCTCTCAGTCTTTTCTGTACGGACCTCGCTGTGCTCGGTCCATACTGTGAAGACCTCGGGCCAATATTCTCCCAGTACGGCCCTCGCGCTTGGTTAATAAGATATATGTATTGTGGGCATTCGATGACCCGTTTAAAAAAAATATAAATCTTATTTATACATGTAGTGGTCATGCACTTAGCTCTAGAAACACTATGCTTAGCATTAAGCTTGGCTAGATCCCATCCCTTTTTCCTCTGTTTCAAAGTTGATATGGCAGACAACCTTTTATAGGGAAATCAGTTTTACTCTCACGTCTACTGTCTTTCAAAAACAACTCAGTTCCATATGAAAGCATGAGTACTAGGACTTGCTCTAAAAAACCTTACTGTTGCTTACTGTTGTTTTGCTTTGTTTTATTTTGTTTTTGTGCAAATGTGGTTACACTACAGATACTACAAATGCCTTTCTCCTTTTACTTTTTCCTATCAACATTTGAACTTTGTAATAATTTTTTTTATGATTAATTGGCATTTACAGATAATGGGCCCCATTATCACAACACTGCTTTGCTGTTGTACCTGGCAGAGGTCAATGCAACCTTCAATATAACATTATTGGAGTACAACAATTTTGAGGCTGGAGAAGGGAAAAGAGTTCTAGACACTGATCACTTTGCCCATGTCTCGCATAAGATAGTGCATTGGGTCCGTGTAGGGAATAACTTGGATTCTGGAGATCAACTAGCCAATCTCTTAGAGGTATGAATAAGGAATCATGGCTTACAAACCAAGAGTAATACTACTTTGACTGTAGTTATATTAAGATTATTTTGTGTAGTTATAGGTTTCCCTTTTAAAATTTGAAGAGGGTTATGCAATTTATTGTCTTAAAAGTCCTTGGAATGCCCCAGTTACAATTTAGAAAACTAATTGCACCCCCATACTGATGGTCACGCTTGGTCTATGTATATCCAGGTGTATTTGTGTGCCTGATGTAGTGCAGTCTTTAGGCGATGTGCGACATGTTCAGCTCAGAAGATACACTGTCCTTTGAATATCCTTATCTCTTATATCAACTCCATTTAAAATAAATAAAAATAGATCACTTTGTTTAAGTGTCAAATGTACTTAGCACTTTAATGATAATTGGGGACACGGTAAATAAATAATTGAATACTGCAAATAGAACATAAACTATTAACAATCCCAACTGGTGGAAGACGGACCAGTTAGCTATTTACACAACATGGTTGAGGAGTTGAACCGGGGAGCAAATCCAGATAGCAGTGGGGTGAGGGATTTGAACCAGGGACCTCCAGATTTCAAATCCAGCGCCCTAAACCACTCGGGCAGGCTGCCCCCTTTTTCTATTGCAAATAGTAAATATTTCACATCACCACATGTATATTGGGAGTCAACAATGCAAATTTTTTCATTTGTTGAGCATGAAGAAAGAGGTACTGCATAAGAATTTCCTGTTTTGATCTGTCAGAAAAAAACTTGACTGAAATGGAACACTTTTCCTTTATAGGCAATGAAGAATGTGAGGTGCAAAAGTATCACATATTCTTGCAAAGACCACTTTTCTGTCAGTTACTACAATTTACTAAAAATTATTTGTCAATCAAGACAAGGATTTTTATGTTGTTGTAGAAGTTTGAAGGCCTAGGAGGTTTGCATCTTTTTACGTAAATTGAGATCGAAATAGTGGACAAGCCTGTTCTTATGTGGATGCCTCTGGATTTAGCGTTACATTGCATTTTTACATGCAGTAGCAACATGATATCTATTCAGGAAATCAATAACCATGGAAGAATTTGTTTTTATTGGTGTTGCATTCTTTTTTTTAAGGCGCTGCCTCACCAGAACCCACAGATCCCCACCATTTGTCCTCCTCAGTACCAAATTCTGAGCCAACTGCCCCTGTGCCAGGGTTGGTCAATTCTGGAAGCCAGCCACCTCCCCTTGTAGTGCCACCACTTGCAGTGCTACCCTTGGGAGTACCGCCACAGGCAAATATCAAGGGCTCCAACTCTATATACATGCCTGGAATCACAGAGTGGTCTTTTGTTGAATGTCAATCAAATATTCAGGGTAGGACTGGCAGTAATGCTTGTGTTTTTAATGCCCTACATATGGGAAAGTTGTGTTCTGCAAGAAATTTGTCCTGGCCCACCGGTGACCTTCCTCCTGAGTCACGGAAACGAGCCTTGCAGGAAACAATGATCAAAGGCAACCAAATACATGATGATTTGTTTGACCACCATTCAGTCAATGTTACTGTTGAAGATGCAGAATCCATTGCAGGAGAGGAATGTGGCGTACAAACACTGGCTCAACAAATTGATATATTTAGCATCAACCCAGTCAATCAGCTGAGCAATTGGTGTTACAACAGGTCCAGGCTTTGTCAAGGTCATTTAGTGTGATAGTGGCAGATGACCGAGCATTCCTGATAGTGGTAAACTCAGATCAGTCTGCCATGGTTGTTGACTCTCATAGCCATGGAAATGGAGGAGCCATCATTGCATGCTGTTTAAGTGGGAAAGTTGCTTCAGTAGTTATAGAAGCTCATTTTAAGCCTTGTTACTGTCTAGGTAAGTCTAGGTAGGTCTAGGTAAGTCATTAATATTCAAACTGTCCAGGTACCTGTAGTACTAATGAAGTGCCTAGGTAAATCATTACTATTCAAACTGCCTAGGTTAAGTGTCTTCCTCCATACTAATTTGGGATAGGTTAATGAAGTGCCTTCCTGCATACTAATTTGGGATAGGTTTACGAATGAGCATCAGATGAGAACACTCAAAACAATAAACTTGCGTACGCTTGCCCGCTAATAGTTAACCCTGATTGGTTCATGAGAAATCTTTTAGGTATTCAAAATAAAAGCGCGCATTTTAACTAAAGCGTCATTCCTTCATTCAAGTTGAATGCGCAGGAACCTTGAAAACCTTGTTCGATTTCCGAAACGTTTATCGAGACGATGGCTTTTTTCACCAACGTTATTGATCTCCAAGCTGCTTTGAACGCTTGTTTAACTGTCCACAACTGCGAGATGTTGACGGAAACTGTTCAAATTCCAGACAATTTTGTTGCGCTGGCGTTCGAGCGATTGGCAGAATTGACTGTGCAAGAACTCATAGTAAGTTGTAATATTTTGCTCGATCTGTTTTTTTTTTTAATTCTCTTTTTCTTAACTGACAGTCTTGTATAACCAATTTCTCTTTTCTTTGATTGATTCCATCAGAACATACCGACGATCTTTTGCCAACATCTGAGGTTATTTCTGAAACCACGATGATGGTGAGTGAAACGTTTTTAAGTTTGCTTAACTTTCTCCTTTCTACACCCACTGAGAAAAATACACGCGCGAGCGAAGTTTACTAGCTGTTATTTGAAAACGTTCTTCTTCTCCTACATTTTAGAGTGTAAATTTTAACTCTTAGATCATTCAAACATTGCTTTAAATAACCATTAAAGATTCAATTCTCTCTCTGTGACCACAGTTTTATTCTTTTATCACAGGCGTCCGGCAGTGAGGTTCCGACTGCAAACATGGAAAATGAATTTGACTTTCTCTATTCGGTAAGTTTATTACATACTTTGTAGATTGATGATAGACTCTGAACCGTTGTTTTAACACGCACAGTTAAGTTTAATTATGCGAATTTACTTGAGTTGAATTTGCATTAACACGAATCAATTCTTTGTTCAGTGAGTTAAGACGAAGTCAAACTCATTACCCACGGGGAGTTTCAGTCAGCTTAAATCAATCTTGAAATATTCTTCGCTTAACAGTTTACGAATACTGACCTGCAAAGGATTGAGGACATGGAATGCATGGCGCTGGAAAATGTAAGTAACTTGCTCTGTGTTATTAGTGAATTGTATTCAGCTTGCCTTTGTTTTCTAAACAGTATGTGACGCAACACTTACATGTGTTTGGATTACAACTTTGCTAACATTAATCGTTCCTTGTTTCAGAGTAATAACAATTCACTGTTACCTCTGGAAATGGCAGATGATTTATTTGACGAGGTAAGTTTTCCTTTTATGATCAATTAATTATCTCTGTTGGTTAATTGTGTCCTTTGCTCAATAAACTTAAGTACTTCTTTGTACTTATTTCCAGTGGAATGGCGAAGTGAATCAACTACCCTCTTGGAATCCTTTGGAAACCGTAAGTGATTTGATTTCGTACTAGCCTTTCGGAGAAAATTAAGTCGCTTAAGTGGTCTGAACAAAAGCTCACTTTTCGTTTCATTGTCAAGGAACTAAATTCTCGTTCGCTTTTGTTGGTAGAGAGAATCAGAAAGCGGTCTGATCAAAAGCTCCATTCTCCTGTCAAATTAAATGTTCAAGAGGTTTGATGTAACTTAACGTAACAGAGATGTATTCAAGCATTCGCGTTTTGTTCTTAAAGCATTTATTTTCAATTAGAATTTAGACATAATTCCTTCTGATCAAACACTCACTCTCTTTATGATCTTTTGTGATGAATGAATCAATTAGACCTGACCAAGAGGAGACTGGTTAAAACAAAATGGTGGATGGAGCCTTGAAATCAAAACAAATGCTGGTTTCCCTCAAATTTTTTTTAGCATTTTAACTTGTTTTCATTAGGCACTTTAAGCAACAGACGTCGCCGACCTGACGACAGCAACCGGAAACGTGACATTTCTTTCGAGACATCACTGCGCATGTACAAGAGGTTGTGACCTGACGTTGCCCTGAAGTAGAGGACGTGAGAATGTGGGGTTTCACGTCGCGACGAAGACCTGAGTACTTGATCTCTTCTTTTGATCCTTTGTAGCATACCTCTGTGCTATTTGTATGCCAAACCAAGGTAAAGTTGCATAATGATTGCCTTTAGGCTCAAAACAGTGTTCTGGAATTATTCCTGGACGCTTTTTTCTTAAGTGAAAAATTATTTTTCGCATGTCAAACTACACGCAAACTAACCTTCAGCGAAGAAGTTGCTTTCAATCAATGTAGCTATAGCTTGAAATAACAGTGATTTTATTTTAGCGATCCCTTCTCGCATGTTGGTATTTCGTTTTGTTTTCAAACGACGTGTACATGTATTTTGCAATGTTTACATGCATGAGCTGACGAACTGCGCGCTACCAAATTGTCTCGCCTGAAGTGTATTTCTTGTACATACAAGATTATTGCATTCTCCGTAGAATGCTATTTACGATATTTTATCAAAGGAGCTGGCAAAACTCCTGTATTTGAGCGGCCGATCAATGTGTCGAATGACAAACGCAATGAGTTGAGATTCTTTTTCACAATCTATGTTTAGCAATCAAAACTATGTTTAGCGTACGACAACTTGTGTGTGTATTCTTTGCAATCTTTAAAAAAAATATACCTGCCCTTTCCCCAATGAGCGGTGATACAAACTTTGGTTAAAAATCGAAGTTACGTGCTTTAGCAATACACTTTTACATGTAAAATAAACTTTGACATGTCAAAGCAGGCAAAGGTTGTTTCCTTGCGACGGCAACCTGGAGCCGTTCTAGCCCCAGTTTCTTGTCGGTCGTCACGTCGCCGTCGTCAATGAAAACATCTCTTGCTTAAGGTGCCTATTTTGTTTATGATAAGAACTTATTTATCGATCATATGATTAAGCTTTGCTAAGACTAGCTAATAATAATTAATTGTAGGATGTTCAAACGGGTTCTGGGAAACCCGCGACCAAAAAGCCTCGCAAGGAACATCGTTGCGACACCTGCGGGAAAACATTTAACCATTTGGATAACCTCAAAACACATCTGCGAATCCACACCGGTGAGACACCATACCAATGTACCCGCTGTGAAAAGAAATTTTCAGACAAATCCACTCTCAGTCGTCACCTGAAAGCGCACGACAAACGGTCGCCGAATGCACGTTCACTTGTGGTACGTGTGGCCAAACGTTTCACAACCGCGCGCCCTACAATGCTCATATTCGCACTGCGCATTCAAATGCACAGCCCGCTGCAGCTCGTAAACGCTCCGCCGCTGAGAAAAACACAGACGCATCAGCTGCGAAAAAATCTGAGAGGTCAGACCAAACAAGTGCAAATACAGCATCAGAACCATCAGCCACTCCTCAAGCGACGACTGCAACTGCAGGTTCTAGCTGGGAAGCGCATCCACTGCTGATTCCTACAAACCTTGTTCCCAGTAGTGAGGAAAAACATTGCCCAAATGTACCAACAACACTGGCCACAAATCCGAACCAGATTTAGCCGCCGGAACCGACTTCAAGACTGGTACAATTTTTGCTTGTCCATGATCAGTCCCACTGCTCTCTGCAAACAGCTGAACCACATCTTCGCCGATCAAACAACTGTGTTTAAAACCAACTTCGCCTTTGGTTTTATTTCATGCAATACAGAAACCGGCGCTCTACAGTATCACCACCCTTCAGCCAACAACAACCTGGTGTTGGACCAACTTTTTCTCGTTTCTGATCAAGACGATTTAGAGCGCGCAATAGAGGAAATAAGCAACATCGATTTCTTGGAGTGGGTTCGCCAGCAGAGACCGAACAGTAAATGGGTCGTGGATCTCGTGACAAATGTGACATGGGTTGTGTGGAAACTTCGCGATCATCCGATCGGTCTTGGAAGCCATTTACCTGGTTACATAGCTGAGAATCATGGAATCGCCCCACTGGATTGTAACCGCCAAACCGGCCGCTTTATCAAGATAATCTGTGTTTTTTCTGTTGCCTTGCTCTCCACAACGGCTGTCACACAAAGAATTTGGAGAGGGACACGAAGCACTATTACCAACAGTACCAAGAAGCCGGTCTAGCCAAGAAGAAGTCCCATGGAGTCAAGTTAAGCAAGCTGGATGAATTAGAGAAACTGTGCGAAGTGAATATTCAAGTGTACAATCTTGCCCCCACACAGACCCACGGTGAAGAACAGGAGGAAACTGAAGACCAGCCCGACATCGCCGCCACATTAGTTCGCCGCTCGCATCGCCATTACGAAAGCACTCTATGCTTTAACTTGTACGAGAAGGATTTTTCGTACATAAAAGATCTCGCTCGTTACAGTAAATCCTTCTGTTGTTCAAGATGTGGCAAGTACTGGAAACGTGCCAATAAGTTGAGAAGACATGAAGCAACATGTGACGGCAAAGTCCAGCTGAAATATCCTGGCGGAGCTTACTATGTTCTGAAAACAATCTTTGAAGAATTAGAAGACGAAGGAATTATTGTCCCACAAGAAGCACGTTATTTTGCGTATCGCACCACCTTCGACTTCAAGTGCTACTTTGACAAAGAAAAAGCGGAAGAGTTGAAGAGCACAGAAAAATTGAACTGGCAATCGGCCCATGTCCCGCTCAGTGTGAGTGTTTGTAGTAACATGCCCGAGTATCAAGAAGAGAAATGTTTCGTCTCTAGCGGTGACCCTAAAGAGTTAATTACAGAGTTTACTCAGTACTTGGTTTCCATCAGCACGAAAAGTTCTTCTCTGTTACGAGAACAGTACGCTCCCATGTTTGAAGCTCTCAAAACAGCAAGAGGTCTGACCAACAAGGAAACTCGCGAAGACTGATTAGCGCAAACACTAGTGGATATGCAAGAAGGAAATGAAGAGTCTGGCAGAGGTGAAAACAAAAGCGAACAAGAAACCGGAGAAGACTGTGAGGATGAAAGTAGAGGGACTGATTTGATGACGAGCGATGACGAAGAAATTGAGTCTGAGAACGAGGAAGATCGCGCATTTCTCGATGATTAAGTCAATGAGAACGATCCGTAAACGGAAAACAGCTCAGTAATGTGGATTGTGCTACCTTATTAGGCGTACAAATTGATAGCAAATTGTCATTTAATGAACACATTGAGAAAGTATGTAAAAAGTTGGCCTCTAGAATCGCAATACTGCGCAAGATCCGAGCCTGTCTACCTCTTAAACAGCGACTTCAGTTTTGTAATAGCATTATCCACCCTGTTATGTCTTACGCTAACGCTGTTTGGGCAAATTGTGATAAAGAGTTGGTTTATAAGGTCTTAAGATTGCAAAAACGTGCGGCACGCGTTATTTCTTATGCCAATCGCATGACACCATCAGTTGCTTTGCTTAACAAGCTAGGTTGGATTCCATTTTATGAGCAACATAAAATAGATAAATGCATAATAATGTACAAGCGAATTAATATGTATTTGCCGAGTTATCTGAATGAACACTTAATTTTGAATAATAAGCGGCACTCCTGTAACACTAGATATTCAAGCATTAATGCTGTTTGTCCTAATTATAAGAGAAACAGAGGGTGGACGCTCTTTTGATGTTTCGGCAACAAGACTGCGGAATAGTACACCAATTGAAATTAGGAAACTTGATTCTGTAGCATGTTTTAAAAAGAACATGTTTGCCAAGATTTTTAAGGAACAATGTTTGCATTATTTTATCATTTAATCAAATCTTGTTTTATTTTAAAGTGGTACTACGATCAAAAAAATCATTTCCTTTTTTCTTCTGATTTTGAAAGCGTATTGGCTTAACACCCAACTGGCAAAATTTTGAGCTCTGAGTTTTATCCGAAGGCTGTTTATTTTGAGTGTAAGTTTTGGATTTCATGGTCCGCCATTACTCACGTTCAA
>Ga0126343_10001762_pt1 | contig 10530 bp, 9 predicted proteins | sample Cyp2metagenome_FD_92531 | JGI IMG/M metagenome (GOLD analysis project Ga0126343, IMG submission 92531) | Coral microbial communities from Lord Howe Island, Old Settlement Bay, Australia - Cyphastrea 2 metagenome | ecosystem: Host-associated > Invertebrates > Cnidaria > Coral ... | reverse complement strand
TTTTTACACACACATGGAGGAGGTGGCGTTTTGGACCAATCCCGAAAAATTACTTCAGACGAGCCAAGCGACTCAGGAGTAATTTTTCGGGCTTGGTCCAAACCCCCCCTCCTCCATGTGTGTACCTACAATGTAACCAGAGGACTAAACCTGACCGGAAACCCAAACCGATCCCAACCCAGGGCAATTATTCACTGGGTTACCTCGGGAAGAAGGCTAGTGTAACTGCAACTAATGACCGCAATTCGGTTACAGTTACCTAAGTTTTGAAATGATTTCTTCTATTTTAGGAACCAGGGTTTTCGTTCTGTTCCATTCACATACACCTCAATCTGGTGATTAAATTGATAATTTTACTTTGGTAGATTAAAGAAAGCAAATAAAGAGAAAGCTGAACTTCTTAAAACCAGGGAGAAAAGAACGCTGATTAGGACGCTAGAGAAACATGGATCTCCGCAAGGACTGATCGCATGATTAACAGCATGGAACAGATAGGATGAAAAAAAGCTCTAAGATTTCAAGAAATTTGAATAGTTTAGGCTTGGTTTATCAAATTGATGTTATTTCAGGTATTTGAAAGTCGCTAAAGGTAGTATAACATTTTGAAACAATAGGCTGTCTTTCAAGGGTATTATATTTGTGAACCAGGGAACTATGGGATCATTAAATGAAGGGAAAGCAATGATCACGTTCTCTTTGGTTTTTTTGCATTTTCAACATTTAAATAACAGACAGTGTATGTAAGCAAATGTCTTCCCTGTAAAAACCTGACATCACGTACCTGCCTATCATTTGAAATTTTGTCCGTCTTTTTTCGCTTTCACTTACATTATTTCCCCTAAATTTTGTTAATTGAAACTAATTTTCGTTGTAGAATGAAGGAGACTGTTCAATGAAGAACTAAAATCTTCTCTCGAAAAGTCAACGTCATTACTAAAAAGCTATTGCTGTACTACTCACAGTTATACTTTTCTAAATTCTAGCCAGGACAAATTACTGCTGCAGATCATTTTTCTACGTCTAGATTTCAGTTCTCTACTAATTACAAAGTTTAAATCACGTTATGCATACGAAACGTTTATAATTAATCTAAGTTAGAGTGCATTGTTTATCAAACCTGTGTGTATGATATTTTTGGTCGAGCTACGCTGGCCTAAGAACATGGAATTTGTGTTGCTGAGATATCTTTGTAGTTTATTCATATCTGATTGAACTTTGGTCGAATTCCTTCTCTAATTTGCATATTTTAAGAACTTGAATATCTCACACACAGAAAGGAGATATTTGGAAACGGTAAACTGCATTTTTCTTCTCCTACAAACATCTTTTGAATATCTTTAAACGGCCTCATCATAGTAGCACTTGAAGGCTGGCTTTCACTAGCACATGAGATGCTGTTAAGTAGCCTTTTGCTGGAGGTTTTGCCGACAAAAACTTCTCCTTGCCAGCCTCTTTGTGCACCGGCGTATGTTGTTTACGCTCTTTATACCCTAAAGCGGAAATCACTTTACACAAACTGTTACCCTGGGTATGACTCCCGTCGATAACAATGAACTTCGTTTGAGTGGTTTATATTTATACAATGCCGAAGAAAAAAAAAGGTCATCCATTTTAAGCAGATGCTGCTTATGGAGCCATAGCTTCCCCTCCCGACACCCGGCTCTGCTCGTAGAACCCCTGATGAATGTGAGATGGCTCTCTCTTCGAGTCTCAAAACGCTGTGTTGGAGCAAGGTGCCGACATAGTGAGCACCGTTTTCATTAAGGCGGGGGGTCAACATGAAGGCCGTATTTTGGCTGGGTATTATGGCTTTAATGCAAATATCTTCAAACAGTCAAAAATCTCTATGCTCATCCCACTTGTCTACGTTTTTGGTGGTTTTTAGGTATATTTGGAGATAAATAAGTTTTTTTCTGAAAGGGTTAGTAACATTTATGGAAACAGGAAATTTTAAAGATTTGGTTTTGTTTTAAAATTAGAATTTAAAGTTATAAAGATTGGTAGATGCAAACAGTTGTCCATCAGCCTGGGCTGCTATTGCGAGGGCGGGCAACTGTCCAGTGGTGTTCCACAGCCTTTTTTCGCCTTTCAACTCCTCTTTAAACTTCCTAAAACTTCACTTAAATTCATGTTTGTTTACTCCCGCTTAAATGGTGTTCTGTTACCGTGAGCAGCTAGGTCGTTATCAGACAACTATGAACCATGCATGAATTGCTTCTTTACGAAACGCATTGAGATGGAAGACATATCAAGGCTTAACAAGAAACGTGCCGTAATGAGAATCCAAAGATTTTGACCTCGAAAACTGGATGAGCGTATGGTTAGGATCGTGTACGTATTCGCCAAATGGAATTAAAAAAAACTGTATAACCACAGCAACAAACCGATGAGAGTGCCGGATCTTAAGTAGACCTGGATCAGTATGAATTTCAGAATACAAAATATAGACGGCACACTGATCCAAACGGCAGAAATGATCAAAATGAAATGAAACGGTAAAAAGTACTAAATTATTTTAAACAAAATTGCCCCATATTTCGGTTTGCAATACAAGCCTTCCTCAGGAGCTGAGTGGAAAAAACATATGTGGAAAGAAAACCGTTACAAATAAAAATGTAAATAAAAATACAAGACAATGATTGGTAGACGATAAGTAAATAAGTGTCAGATGTGTCACCAGCGTGCCTCATCTCCTTTGTTTATGCCAAACGGATGTAATGTTTTGGCTTTGTTTATTAAATGAGCCTCCCGAACAGTTCTTACTGGGTCACGTTTGCTTCAGATATATGAGTGCAATGTGGATTAGGCGGACGTCGTTATACGTTAATGGAATGGCCAGCTTGGTTGAAGTGTAGTGATACTGGTGTAGTAGTGCTGAGTTGTTGGTGATTCAGGATTGAACGTCGGTGTTCCCCAAATCGTTCAATGAGTTGACGCTTCGTCTCTCCGATGTATTGAGGGCGGCACTTTTTACATGCCGTATCGCCGCTTTAGAGATAAAAGCCTTCAGCGTACGCCACAATGCCGATTGATCATTTTAGCGTATTTTTGTTTGATTCAGGTTCACAGTATTTCAGCGAAAAAGGAAAGGGAAGCATGAGTGCACGTTTTTGTACTGTTTGGTTACATCGGCACTTAAACACCTTGCGGCTTCAATTAAGACGCGTTAAACCATCATTACCCACAATACCTTTCGACATTGTCGCGTATGCTTATACGCTTTTGTGGGACAACCTTTTTCAAAATAGCTGTATGCGTTATTATAAGATGGGTCTTATGCGTAACGAACTTAAACTTATATTCTACAAGCTTAACAATGCCTTCCGTGCATCAGAAGTAAGCGTTGGTTGACATGCGAGGCGTGTTATTTCCGCTTAGATAGGGACCGGGTGTATATGGATTATATAGATATATTTATGGCCCCAAAGCCATTTTCGTTATAAATAGGGTATCCGTTTGGCCATTTTTTCTTATATAAACAAAAGCCCTTCGATTCAGTTAAAAGTTATTGATTATAGCAGCTGTGTCCTCCGTAACGGTCATCAATAGCATATTGAAGTTTTGCACTTGTCATCAATAGCGTAGGGAAGATCACAAATTTGGTCATCAATAGGTTATGAGCTTGGGAAAGCGGGTTGCGCACCCCTCGAGCCTAAATCTCTCCAAGAGCAACCTGCTCCCCAGTGTAGCCTATGGGTTGACGCTACGTCTGGATATTTTGAACTCCCGCTCTGAATTGATGACTCGAGGAGCCAGTAGAGGGTTGATTGATCGAGCGAACAAGCGAGCGAGCGAGGTTCGAAAATTTTTCCTGACTGTAGCGATGAAGTTGAGTAGAGTATAGATTCCGACTGTTTCAAAAAGATTGTTGAGACCGTTGAGAGACTTTTGAAACAAACAATTCGCGCTAGAAAAACCAATGCGTTTAAGTAGTCCTAATTTACATAAATAGATGCTAACAGAAAAATTTGCACGCGGAATCCTACATCCTGGCCCCTAAAGGCGCTACGTAAGTATTTATATTAGGCTATAGGGAATTACAACGCAACGTTAACACTAATTGTTCCTTAGTATAGCGTCACTGGACGATGAAATGGGTAGCCATGTTCCACAATTAAGCCTCCTACGAAACTTTAGCTGCTCCTTCAAGTAAGGCTATCTTGTCTATAGGACGTTCGAGTGTGCTTGATTTTGTTTTCAGCGTGACGCTTCTTACAAGACGGCCTCGCTGGTTTGTCCTGACGCTTGTTATGCGTGCCAGTGGCCAGAAACTTCTAAGCGGCTTGTCATCTCTGAGAAGCACGATATCTCCAGTTTGAAAATCTCGGCGCGGCTTGAACCATTTTTGCCTCTCTTTCAAAGTTGGGATATATTCCTTTACCCATATTCGGCAAAACACATGCATCAGATAAGTATTGGACCTGCCTCCACCTGTGCTTGGCGTATATGTCCTCCTTGGCAAAGATCCCAGGAGGAAATGATTGGCTGCACCGAAGGAGGAGAAGATGATTAGGCGTGAGGGGTTTGACGTCACGGACGTCGTCTGAGACCTTTGTCAAGGGCGTGCTGTTTACGATTGATTCCGCTTCGCACATGAATGTAGATAGCCCTACGTCATCCAGTACTTGCTCCCTGACCAGTGCGCTTAAAACCTTTCTTACTGTCCTTAAGCAACGCTCCCATGGACCGCCATGGTGGGACCCGTATGGAGAGTTGAATACCCATTGGACGTTTCTCTGAAGTTGGAAATCGGTGATTTTTTCCTGGTTCCATTCTTTGATAGAGCGGTTAAGCTCGCGCTCTCCTGATACAAAATTTTCGCCGTTGTCGGATCTAATCAGCTCCGGAGATCCTCTTCTTGCAACAAATCGCCTGAAACTGTCTAGAAACGAATTGGTATCCAGATTGTCGGCCACTTCTATGTGTACAGCACGTACCACCAGGCAAGTGTACAGAACGCCGTAACGCTTAACTTCTATTCCTCCACGGCGAATCAGGAACGGGCCAAAGCAGTCTATTACCACATAGGTAAATGGAGGTTGGTCGGGTGTAATTCTGTCAGGTGGCAGATCTGCCATTTTCTGTTCACCAACGTGGGCTTGTCCTCTCTTATAGGCAACACAGTTATTTAGATATCTCCGCCCTGCTGTCCTGGCGCCGACGATCCAAAATTTCTCTCCAATCAGGCTAAGGATATGTTCCACTCCTGAATTACCGGAAGCATGATGATAGTGATGAATGATGAGGGGAACCATGTGGTGAGACTTAAGCAAAATGACAGGATGCTTTACATGCTGCTGGAAGGGTCCATTGGCTATCCTCCCTCCGACACACAATAAGCTTGAAGATCTTGCTCGACTTCTTGACCTGACGCTTTGAGTTTTGTTCACCTGAGGGGGGTGTGGATGATGGCGTAGATGATACGTTTCTCAATATGGCCAGTTCCTCTTCAAAACTTTCTTTCTGAACGTGTCTCACAATTTCTTTTTCTGCATTTCGTAACTCGTCAAGGGTAATTGGAGCTATCTTGGGTTTCTTGGTGACTGCTGTGTAACCACTCCTGCGTTGCTCAACAGCTGATCGTAGATTATCACGGTAGCGAAGGATCCACGCAATGAATTTCTTCACCCCATACCTCGAGGAAAATCAATCAAAGATCTTGTTCATTGGTTCCTCTCTGATTTCTGTGGATTGGGAGTATACCTCGGCTGTTGATTTTACTTCTTGGTCAGCTGGTAAAACCTCTAGGACTGAACTGGGTGCAATAGGCCAAGAAGATTCTGGATGCCACAGGAGATCAGGGCCTCTAAGCCAACGACTGTTATTTAAAAGAGCCTCTGCGGAGAGCCCACGCGAAAGCGCTTGCTCTCATTGCGGAGGTATCCCAAGACGCAAGTGCTGTCAATCCAAAACACAGACTGGTCGACCTGCATGTCGGGTTCAGTTCTAATGATCCTGTCCAGTCTTGCTGCGACAACATCTGCGCTCAACTCTAATCGAGGAATAGTAAGAAGCTTGAGTGGTGACAGCCAGGATTTGCCCATGATGAATGAACAATGAATGAGGTTTTGCGCGGTTGTGATGCGAAGGTAGGACACCGCACCGTAAGCAATCTGACTGGCATCAGCAAAGTGGTGGATCTGACAAGTTGTGACGTCGCCGAAGTCAGGCGGCTTGAAACATCGATAAACTTTGAGTGACTCCAGCTTAGAGAGATCTCCGAACCAACTCTGCTAGGTAGTGATGTCTTCGTTGGAAACCATGTAGTCCCAACCTAAGCCCTTTCGACACAAGCTCTGCGGTATACGCTTGGCTGAAAGGATGAAAGGTGCAACGAGACCAAGAGGGTCATAGATGGAACTCACAATGGAGAGGATTCCTCGCCTGGTGAAATACTTGTCCTTTAAGGATATCTTAAATCCAAAGGTGTCCGTTTCAACATCCCATCGGGTGCCTAGAGCACGTTCACAAGGCAACTGGTCGAGTAGATGATCCTTCACCGAGACTGCTCTCTCTGACGTAGGCACAGACTCAATAACCTTCCTGGAGTTAGAAATTCATTGGTTAACCGAAATCCCTTTTTGGAAAGCAGTGCGTGAAGTTCCGATACCAGTTATATTGCCTTGGTTTCGTCTTTCATGGACTTCAAACAGTCGTCGACATAGAAATTGCGCCTTAGAGTTCTCACGGCCTCTTCGTTGAACATTTCTTGATTGTCGTCTGCCGTCTGCCTTAAGCCAAAATTAGCGCAACTCGGGGATGACGTGGCACCGAATAAATGAACCAACATTTGGTACTCTTTTGGGTCCTTATTGAGATCGTTTTCTAGCCACCATAGGAAGCGGAGAGCATCGCAGTCCTTGGGGCTGAGAAGCACCTGGTGGAACATTCCTTCGATGTCAGCCATCATGGCGAAGGGCTCTTCACGAAAGCGAGTCAGAACTCCCACCAAGTTGTGGGTTAGATCTGGACCCTACAGAAGCTGAGAGTTTAGAGACACACCGTTGTATCGTGTGACGCAGTCGAATACCACTCGAACCTTGTCTGGCTTGTTCGGGTTCACAACAGGGTGGTGAGGTAAGTACCATGCTACACCGGCTGTGTGTTCCAATGCACTCCTGGGTACCACTTGAGCGTGCCTGCTTTCGAAAAGACTGTGCATGAATTCATGAATGCTGAATGGATAGTGCACGCTTGTCTTCTTTGGACATTGCTGGTTTGTTGACGCATATGGAATCCGAGAATTCCCAATCGTAGAACGTGCGAAACTGCTGGCTAAGTTTCTCGTCAGCCTTAACAAAGCTGCACACAGGCTGTGGCTGACCCATTCTCACCACGGGTCCGTTCATCGTCCAACTAAATACAGTTCGGGTCGCAAATGGGCCTTGGCCTTGACTAACACGAGTTTCATGAGGTTCCAGGGCCTTCGGAACGTCACATCCAATAAGCAAGCCAATATCTGAGTCGATCGATCGGATTTGAAGATCTCTGAGGTAAGGGAAGCTGTTCACATTCTCCTGAGTCGGAATACTGTCATTACTCACATGTAGGCTCGGTACTGAAAACACGGACGGGAGATCGACAAAGTAATTCTTATCCAGGTCAAATACTTCTAGGCTGAAGAGAATGCAGTTCATTGAACGATTCTGCTTGCCGAGGGTAGTAAGGAAAAGTCGCGGCTTGTCCCCTTCAACGCCTAAAGTCTTCACGAGCTTGTTGGAACAGAATGTGGTATTGGAGTCGCTATCGGGGTTGTTTCTGTTTGACTAGTATTGGGCATTGGAGCCATTTGGGTGTGGGTTGTTTCCCAAACAAATAAATATTTTTCAACTTGCATTTGCTAACTTTATTATTGCATTTTCTGTTCGACTAGCTGGGTGATATACTAAAACAATTAGACCCCTTGGAGCAGCGTGGCCGAGTGGTCATCGTTTCGGACTCGCAATCCAGCGGTCCTGGGTTCGAGTCCCGCTCTGTGATTAAAATTGTTAATTGTAAATTTGTTTACCCACGAAGCACCAAGGAGCTCACAGAACACGTTCAGAAGTGGCCGTGCATTCCTGGATCGAATTGGAATTTGTAAATGTTGGTTTTTGAGGTGAGGGAATACCGGAGTACCGGAGGAAAACCTCTCGGAGCAGGGTGGAGAACCAACAACAAACTCAACCCACACATGACGCCGGGTCTGGGAAACGAGCCCGGGACACATTGGTGGGAGGCGAGCGCTCTCATCACTGCGCCAACCCTGCTCTCCCTGCTCCTCCCCCCTGTGGCCCCCTGCTCCCCCATCCCCCTCTGACCGCTATCAGGGTTTGTTTCTCGGTAGCCTTGAGTTCAAATCCTCGGCCACGCTTGTAAATAGCCAACTGGTTTGCCTCCGGCTAGTTGGGATTCCTAACAATGTTATGTTCAACTATTACTTCATTGAAATCTCGAGCTCATAATCTAGTTGTTAATTAGAACAACTTGATTTACACGAGTAGAGCAGCGAAGCCCATATCAAGACAAGGTCATAACCAACCTCGCTGCCATTCAAAGGCCAGGCCACTGAGCTGACAGCTGTATATATCTTTTTTACTACCTATAAGGCTCAGGTCAAACGCCGACTTCAAATGATCCAAACCCAATTCTAGCAATTAGGCCCACGCGAAGTTCAGCGTTTGACCCGATTAATTCCACATATTTTATTTGGAGCGGCTGAGGCGTTCTTCACGCTTGGCCAGCCGTGATTAGGGAGCTTGTAAAAAATGAATTTATATTTTACGAGCGAAATTCGCGAATGTTTAGATCTGTTCAATACGCCAATGGCTCTAAAAACTTGCTCAGGTAAAATAGTATGCAACGATAGCCTACAGTTCCAAAGGGAAATGCGAAAAATTAGCCGTCGTCGTTTACGTTCCGTAGACGACACAGAACTTGGTCATTTCACGGAGTTGTTTTGCAGAGGACAGGAAAGAAATGTACAAAGAGTCTTGTTATACCTCCCAACTCAAATACGTTTTCTGATCGGAGGAGAACGTGTCACGGGCCATTGGTCAAAACTATCTAACGCCCTAGGGCGAACAACAACTCTCTAACGCCCTAGGGCAACAATACCTTGAGCTTTCGACTTGCACGCGATCAGGTCGTGCAACTTGAAACCGCGGAAAATTTGTGTGCCAGTCGGCCATTGAGGTCAGGCAGCATTTCTCACTAGACAAGACATTAATTTTTCAACAAGAAATCTGATTAATAAATTAGGCAAACGCATATCAGCATAACAAAGGGGAAATGTGAACATTCGATGTCTTCAAACTTTTAATTTGGCGCCAAAAGTGGGTCTCCCGCGTTCGGCAACTCGCTCTTTGATCGCTGTCGCCACTCGCCAGGTAAGAAAATAGTTGTCTTATTTACAACAAAATGTGCTCTTCCTCGTCAAATTAAGCCCAAAATTGTCGAGTTAAGCATCAGAAGAAGGCAAAGCAATTCAAGTATTGTCTTAACTTTTGTTGGATGCGAAGAAATAGACTGTTATTGTGGTGACGTCGTTTCGGCAGGACAGCTCGGCGCAACTACCGCTCACACAAATCATTATTTTGCAGTTTTTTTTTTTGTCAATTTTTGAGTTGGGAGGTATAAAAAAACAATTGCCCATCGGGAAACAGTGAGTTTTGTTTCCCCTCGACCTCAATGTTCCCCTGGGCTTCGCCTCGGGGAACATTGAGGTTCTCGGGGAAACAAAACTCACTGTTTGCCTTGGGGCCAGTCATTAAGCGCTTAATAATATAACGCTCGTGCAAAGTTCTTGTTTTGCTCATTAAACCTTTTGTTAAATGTCGTTCTCGTTGCCATCGTCGTCGTGGTTTGCTTAAGCTCCCCAAATAACGCCAGAAGACCGACTTTGGGTCAAACGGCGATCTTCATATCAGTCGAACCTAACGCATAATCAAATGTCTAAAGAAGCTATTCTCTATTTTCCAATTGCCCATAATGCACTCCGTCTGCCCCCCAAATTTTGGTAGTAAACCAATGAAAAACATAATAAACCATTAAAATCTGCCTCTTGGATGGTGCTGGAAACTGTTTTGAGCCACCTTAACACCTTTAGAACTTGAAATGGGACTGCTTTCACGATCTATATCAATATCGTTTATAATGCTTTTTGCATCTTTATCTACTTGGCTAGATACGATTGTGAAGCGAAACACACGCATAGGCTGAATTAATTTGGTTATTGGCCGTCCTCAAAGTACACAGATGCGCGTGACCGGGGGCGCTTTTCATTCAACAAAAATCACCGGTTCAAATTTTCGGAATTTTCGCTGGTCGAATGGAACGCGTCCGACCGCTTCCCAGAATTCGAGGTCACGTGCTCTGCAACAGAGAGCATGCTGGGTGAAACTGTTGCGTTTGAAAATGAATGACTTCCTGAAAATTTTCGCGGCTTTAGAGCAGCATGACTGTGAAACAATAAGTTGTACCATTCTCTATAGAAACAAAGACGTAATACTTGTGGCTGCAATTGCCTGCTTTATGCGGAGGGAATTAACT
>Ga0126343_10001761_pt1 | contig 10531 bp, 4 predicted proteins | sample Cyp2metagenome_FD_92531 | JGI IMG/M metagenome (GOLD analysis project Ga0126343, IMG submission 92531) | Coral microbial communities from Lord Howe Island, Old Settlement Bay, Australia - Cyphastrea 2 metagenome | ecosystem: Host-associated > Invertebrates > Cnidaria > Coral ... | reverse complement strand
GCATTTCAATTGGCTACGCTACTAGAGGACTAGCTAGGACTATTAGGATCTATTAATAATAATCATCGAGTAGCAAAATTGGCGCAATCCCGCGTGACACTTTCTTTCGTTTTTTTCCCAAATAAACATTTCTTCAACTCACATTTGCTACCTTTATAATGTCCGACTAGTTGGGTGATACTAAATCTTCAGCAAGGGCCGCGAGTCGAGGGCCAAGGGTCAATAACCCATTCGGCTATTGACCCGTCGCCCTTGCGTACTTGCGGGCTACGGGTCCAAAATTAATTATCGCAGTTTCATTAGATGTGGGAATTATGAACGTTTTTGTGTTTCATGTAATTTGAGTGCGTTTGAATCCCGATTTCAACAATCACGCATTCAGGCATTGCGCAATTTTTTCGGGCAAGAAGGTCACCACCAATTTTTCCTCTCCGGCCAATCCCTGATCTAATTAAGCTTTTTTAAATAATAATAAAAAGAATTAAGAAAAGAAACGTCAGTTTTTTTCGATGTCCTTTATCAGCGACAACATGGGTACAAAAAGCAAACCTGACAGCGAACTTTCTCGCGTTTTCTTCGGACTCGGATATTCCGTAAAATTTGGCCGACTGGTAATCGATATTTTACTGTAGCTGGAGCTCATGATCACTTTCAGGCAAACTGATGTTAAAATTTGCAAACATTTAAAAACCTGTCGGTACAACCCTACTTTTTTCACCTTTTTTTCGAGTTTAGGATTCGTATCCCACTCGACTCGATGCACTGTGAAAATTTTGTAGGATTCCACCGAAGGAAGTAAAGTCATGTAACCCGTAAAAACGCATTTGTTTGAGCATTTATAATCCAAGACTAAAAGGCAAAATTTAAACAGAAATGACAATATTTCATCATTGCCTGGGTGTAAAAGCGAACACAAGGACAGCATTCGGGGACAAAAGCCGAGCACGCAACGAGATAAATGAACCGGATGGAGCCACCTGTAATCACAGACGTGGACATCAGAAGAGAAACTGATAGGCAAAACATGATTGTGTCAATTGGAGCCAGTGGAATCCCGGATTGCAACGCGAACTGAAACGAATATGATTTTGGCGCTTAAATGAACAACACTCTTGTCAGCCAAGTAAGCTATTAAAATCCTGGTCAAGTATAGATATTTGACAACGTCACAGCGGCAGATTGAGGATTTTTCTTTGGGTGGGGTGCACCACTAAGGCATTATGGCATAACTGACTGGTGAGGTAAACAGATTTTAAAAGCAAATACAAAGAGGGCGTCATCTCAGGAGAGGGGGTGTACACCCCCTGCACCCTCCCCCTAGAAACACCCTAGCCTGCGTTGCAGCCGAAACTAAACCCAGGTATAGTCCGACGGACTATACACCGGGGTTTAGTTTCGTCTGCAACGCAGGCTAGAAACACCCCTGTGTCAAAGAAACTCTACCATGTCTTTTGAGACAGGAGTGGAAAGGCCAGGCTCGATTTCCGCCGCTTTCTCGAGTCGTGTTCGGTGGAGGAGCGCGGGCTCCTTTCCCGAACAGCGGCTGGTAATCGAGCCTATGGAAAGGCTGGAGCTCCTAGAGCTCGGAGAGGTATAAATACCGTAGATGCATAACGGTATTTGATTTTTCTTCCACAATCACTTCATTCACCCCAAATCCGACAAATCTGGCCAACCATAATCCAGTGATCCAATCAAACCCCAAAGTGACATATACATGTTACTGATACAAGGTGTAAGCAAACATGTCTGGTGAGTTACAATTGAAGTTGGTTTTACTTTTCCTTGGATGACAAAGTTTTGGAAATTTATTATTTCTTAGTGAGAATATCAGATGATAAATCCAGCCACAGGAATGATTACTGGTAGAATTTGCATTTAATTTACCTCAAAACTGATTAGTTATCACTCATGACTATTGCATTCCACAAGTAAGACAATTCTGATTTTCAACACTGTTCTGATTTGCTTCATGAAGGGCCTGAAATCGTTGTCCTGTGTACTGTATATGTGAGAAGTGGTGACTGACAAATGACTTAAATTATCAAGTTTCCTGACTGTGATTTATTCTTTGCAAATTGTCTTCTTTTTGACATGATTAGGATCAATCTAAAAGACCAAGCACTTGAAGCCTCAGACCATCTCCAATTTTCTTTTCTCATGAAGTGAATGGACACCTGATTCATTTCTTCCCCAGGTGGAAACAATCTATGACAGGTCACACCCTCCCTGTTCAGACAAACTGAAATAGGACAGAACTGCGAGAGTCAGTTGTCATGACATGAAAACAATGGCCTCTCAAGGATGCTTGAAGTCTTAACTTCAGTCTGTAAAACTGAAGCCTGACACAATGACAATTGCAGTAACACTGTGCCTACTGAGCCGATTCACTGCTGGCAAAGAGTCCTTTAAGCCATTATACTAGCTCTAGGTGACAGTGGATGTGCTAGAGCTTAACACAGATTGACTCCGAGATGAATCAGTTAAACTATCAGAAGTATACGTATAGCGTCTGTTTTGTCCTGATTGAAGCGCAGCCTCATGAAGCATGTCAGCCGAATACTTGGACTGAAGTTCCAAAGAGTCCCCTACACTGATGGGACGAGGTTTCTTATTAGATTGTCTCAGAGTTTCTGCTACCTTTTCTGTCTCAGTACTTGGTTCTTGTGAATCTTCATTTTTACTTTCTGTAGATTCTACAGTTTGTTTTAATGGTTTTGATTGCAAGCCTGTTGAACTTAAGTAAGGTGACACCGCATAAGAGAGAAGATGTTCCAGCTTTCTGTAGTTTCTGCTATTCTGGTCATCATGCACACTCTGTGAAAGAAATATTGAGTCTCCAGTTAAGCATTAGCGATAATCATTTAAATTGTCCGCATTACAGACACTCGGTCTACATTGATAGTGTAGTCATCATGTCTTCTCAATGCAAGAATAAGTTATCACGAAATTGTCATAGTTGGTCAAAACCAGGGTATGATCTCACACAGGCCCCATTTAAACAATAGAGTGTTTCTGCCAAGGAACTATTTAAACAATAGAGTGTTTCTGCTAAGGAACTATTTAAACAATAGAGTGTTTCTGCCAAGGAACTATTTAAACAATAGAGTGTTTCTGTCGAGGAACTATCCACTGATAGTTACCCCGCAGAACAAGCGAGTTTTTTAAGATTATCAAATTTCCAAGGTATAACTATCAGATCATTGTTCCTCAACAAAAGCACTATATTGTCTTCATTGTTCACCATGACTAAACTTTCTTCCATGCACAAGTTAAAAAATCACATCAAATTATTTTTAATTAACTTTTTTTAGATGAAAGGTGTGAAAGCCAAATGTAAAGCTTGAAAAAGAAAACAGACAAATTGCACCTTTCAATTTTTTCCTTCAAGCCCACTCGCTTACAGAAAAATTTTCACAATCAAATACTGTCCATCTGCAAATTTTGCTCAGATGGCTACTATGGGCAGTTATAGTTCACCACTAAATTTTCTCTTTTTCTTATTGGTTAAAATTGATCACGTGATGCAATAGTGTGCATCCATGGAGCCCATAGTGCCCATCCCACTGCAGGAAAGAACATGCGATTGGATGGATATAGTACTTGTCAGTGAAAATGTTTACAGAAAATACACAATCAAAATTGAATTGTGTTTTCAAATTTTACATTTAGTTTTCATGTAAACAAGTTGACATTAATTCCATATGATTTTGAACTGGTACATGAAAGAAAATATAATCTCTATGAACAATAAAGACAACAAAGTGATTTTGTCTCAGAACAACTGATCTGAAAGTTGCCACTTGAAAATTTGTTGTTCTTAAAACTAGCATATTTGCCCTCCAAGCTTCCCTTCTACAGCAAATATTAATTTTAAGAACATCAAATTTCCTTGGGGCAACTGTCAGCCGATAATTCCTTCACAGAAACAATCTATTGTGTAAATAGTGTCTCTCTGCCAATGAACAAGTTATTGCATCACATGATCAATTTAAACCCTTAAGAATTTGAGAAAATTAAGTGATGAACTATGACAGGTGACAATATACCCACAGGTGACTATGGGATCCTGGGAGGGTAGGATAGGGTTAGAAATTGAAGGGCGTTGGTGGTGTGCATGTTTGAAAAATCCGTTCATTCTGACGCAAAGAACAAATTGACCTAAAGCAGATACTTCAATGGAAAATATGAAAGCCCCAAGTGCTCCATAGCACTTGAAAATTGCAATAAATATCTCATGTAATTTTCAGTTTTAAGGCATGCCCCTGTGGGAAAGTGTAAATCTTCCAAACTTTACTAATGAATAGTCTGATGAATGTGCAGAAACAGCTGAAAGTTACAAATGGTTATGATTCAGCGGCTGAATTTTGTTTTAAAACAATTAAATCAATGACACTAAAGCAAACTAAACCAATATTGTACAAAGACACTTCCAGGTTTCAATGTCTATTATAGAACCACAGGTAAAAAAAAACTTTTCTAGACAAAATAAATCATTTTATTTTATACACTAGCCACTCTCCAAGTAAATTACATGTATACACTACTCTAGACCAAAACTGCCTGATAATTATACCTTATCCCATTTTATATAATAACCAAATCAATGCACATGCTCTGATTGGTGAATCAGCTATGGTTTATTGTGCCAGTAAACTCACAGCGTGAGCCGGGGGCCTCTTCTTTGTGTTTTCGAAGTGTCTAAAGAGGATCTAGATGAAAGTTTGCAACGGCTAGTAGATATATACTAAAACAATAGTTATTGGATTATTCACTCTCTATTTCCATCGTGTGATAGTTGACTCTGGCTGTGCCCTCATCAACTATCACGCGATAGAAATCGCGAGCTCATAATGTAATTGTTTATTAGTATAAATCTACTAGCGTTCTATCACGAATGCTGTTCTCTGATTGGCTCCGGTACTCACTATCTATTTGGTGATTGATAGTGAGTAGCGTAGCCCTGTGCTCTTTTCAACAAAATTATGGCCATTTATTGGCATTTTCGAACTGTCTTTGAAGACGATTTGCTAAAGTTTTGAACGACTAGTAGATTTATACTAAAGCAATTAGATTATGAGCTCAAGATTTCTATCGCTCGATAGTTGACTTGGGCTGCTCCCTTGTCAACTATCACGCAATAGAAATCTCTAGCTCATACTCTAATTGCTAACTAGTGGAATTCTACTAGCATACTAATGCTAATGACGCAATGTGATTGGCTTAGCTTCCTTATGTTACTCAACCATAAGGGTGCATTAACCAGAGGTCGTTTAGAAAATGACTACGCTTTTTAGTTTCTGTAATGTTTAGAGGAAGACTTAGAAGTATTACTGGATAATTGAATTCTCAAGAAGTGTAAAGAAAGGATTACTGACTATTATCACTTAAAAACTTCAAAATTTTTCAATGCACCAATGAGCACGCCTGCACAACTGTCGAAGTATGAAGTGTGATACAAAGTTAAGAGGTGATTGGGAATCACTTATTGAAGGAAATTTAGCAAGAATTCTACTAAAACAACTAGATTTGCTCTTGATTTCTGAGGTGATAGTTGATTTGGTCTTCGTCCTCATCAGCGATCACCTCATAGAAATTTCGAGCTTAAATTCTAATTGATGAGTAGAAGTGAGTAGCCTAGCAGTGTGTGGTTGTTAACAAAATAGCTGTTTTCAAAGTGACTTTGCACCAGTCTTGTTGTTTAGGTTTTGAATGACTGACGGATTTATACTAAAACAACTGGATTATTTACTCTTGATTTCTATGAATGAAAGAAATCTTGAGCTCCTAATCTAATTGCTAAAAAAAATATTGAGCTCATAAACAGACCACACAATTGACATCAGTAAAATTAATACTCAAAGGGAACAGCACTGGTTAAAAGCTTTCAAAATCTAGTTATGACAACATTTCTTTGGTCTAGAGTGTATAGTCTGTGATGAAATGAGGTCATATTTGTTGTATAAATGTTGGCAGCCGGTAGCAGGTGATAGAGCATGCCTGAAAATCAGATTGACCAATCAGAGTCACAACACAAAAAACTGAACTGATATACAGCCAAAGTAAACAATAAAGCCTTGCAGATTTCCACAAAGATATCCTTCTAACAACCAAAAGAATGTAAAAAATAAACATTCTCAGACTCACCTGCAAAATCAACAACATCTGTACGACTTTAGGTGGAACAGTTAAATCCATAACAAACGCTTCTTCCAGTTTGGTTTTCAACACAACAACATCTCGAAAGTTTAAAAGGGCAATAGATCTGGTAGACTGTGCTTCGCGAGACTGTATATCGAAGAAAATTGCTTGAAGTAATGGCAATATCGTACAGAAGAAATAGGTCCAACTATCAGCCAGCTTGTCAAGAAGAACTTCGCCATTTTTGTCCTTCACATCTTCGCGTAGAATAATCATACCCTTTACGAGCGATTCTTTAAACCACTCGCATATCGTCGGCCCGCCGATTTCAAGTTTAACTGATTTTACCTTTTCTGTCAGACTGCTTAATTCTAATTTTGCTAACTTCTTTCGTTGAAAGAGAGCAGTAACGGCATTTGACACAGTGTTCCAATCTTCGGTTTTTCCACTCGCAAACGCAAAATTTTTGCCGGGTATTTTTGGACTTTTAGGTCGCTGAACCCCAACCATCGTGACAGAACCATCCTTTCTCAAAATTTCACCTAGACTGGACACTGGTGACCTAGCCATCGAAAATGAAAAAGCAGTATTTTCGAAAAAAGCGGTGGTCAAATGGCTCGTAGGAACGGAACGGTACTCTAGTGATCAGGCCTTAGTCTCTTTCGGACAGAGAAGCTGGAGCGGCTGCTAAAACGTCACGGCCTTCGAACAAGGTGAATTGCGTGACGAAGAAGGCGTAATGCAAAACCGAGGTCCAAACGTTTCGTGGAATGGCCCACGAGGGTATAAACAGGAGTCCATAACCTGGAGTATGCCACTTACAAGTGAGGTATAGAGGGGGCAAGTCTCTTAAGAAACTGTGGTGCTGCGTCGGTGGGAAGTATAGCAAGATAATTTGATTTTAAACTGAGTGATAATGTGAATTGGCCAGCTTTCGAATCTCTTTTATACGGTGGCCCAATCATCAATCACACTATCAACCCAGGTGATAAAACCAAGTTAGGACGGTATAGCCTCCTTACGCAAACGGACAAAGCTGAATAAAAACTGCGCATACGTTACATGCGACCCAATCGGCGCGAAAATATCGGGTGCTTTCGATTGCTGTCAAGAAAAAGCACTAATCTCTGTTCGAGAACATTTCGATCATTTGCGAAAATGATGAAGAGCTCGAACGCCACTGTGATACTTATTTCAATTGTCTTGCCAAGCTGAACACAATGCAACACCTCAGCTACTCAGCTACTGAGATCATGGATTATAACAGTCCTTTTATAATCCACGCTGAGATCACTTAATCTTGGGTCCACATATCATATAAATAACAACATCTCAGTTATATCTGTCCTTTACGAACCTTATGTCAAAAATTAAACTGTACCAGATTAACCTTGTTTTGTATGTCTATATTGAATAACTCCATCAAAGTGTATTTGCTATTTTATACTGAAGTAATATTACAGCGCAGAATGATACAGTTTGACCAAGAAAAAAATCTATGTTAGAAAACTGCTCTCTTATAACAACAGATAATCAATCTCTTGCTGATGGGTACAACTCCGCCATGACGTTACACCTGAACATACAGTAGTTGAAAATGTACGAAATTAGCGTTCACTATAAAGTTTCATTATTATTCTTTTAATTTCCTTTTTTTATTTTCACAAACAATTACAGTTTCACTAAAATTGCACAACAAAACTACGCATTACATACCTACATATACAATCTACATACTGTAAAACAATCTAACCGTTACATACAGCAAAGTCACAGTACATTACTTGCAGCTTTGAGTTAAAAAGGATTGAGTAACATCAAAAATCAGTTGATATGCCATATCAGTTTACATACGCTTCTTGCGTTGATTATTGTTCAACCACTATCAAGTTTTTGCTTGTATCAAAATTACCAGAAAATGGCGAAACAGGGAGCGTTATGCATTTACACAACTGAACTCGAGAAATTCTGTCTTTGCTTGTCTACTGCTATCGATAAATTACAGGCAAAGCGGGTTTTCTTTGTTATACAATAGTTATATAATACTGAAGGGACAATCGATAATGGCAACATCATTCAAATATCATGATAAGCGATCAAAGAATAAAGTTATCAGGGGTGAAGAAGCCCCATTAAACCCGTAGGATGAGCACCCCTGTATGAGAGTTTCCCCCGGGGATCCAAAGCCGGGAAGAAAAACTCGACCAATCTTCCGCTTGAAAAAGACATCAATGCCTTCAAAGGGCCTAAAGGGTAATTACTTTCCCAACTGGCCGGCTAAGCTATGACAGCTATAATGGCGGAGGCTGTCCTGCCATGATACCACAGGCATGTCAGATACTCCATGAGCTATTTACATGGAAACATCACCTTCAGCCCTTATTACAACCAGTCTCGATACAGCTCGAGTGATCATGAGGTAATTACCCCAGAAATCATTGTTAAACCACGAAATAGCAACTACGACTGGCCACTCATGTGAATAAGCTTTGTGCCCAAAGTCAAGGACTACTGCATTCTTCTGGTTGTCAGCTATGTCACAAACTGCAATCCCTCTCTGAGCCATGAGATAACCCAACCGCTCCTTGGGGAAAGATGTTGAGACAAGGACAGCAACGTGGTGAAGGGATTCACTTTCTACCCACTTGTTGATCTCATTTCGGACGACTTGAGTGATAAAATGAAAATCCCAATTCTTTACATTCACCTCTGTAACGCAAGGCCCACAAATCTTGTGACCGGGGTGGTTTGAAACATCATAATTCTCCATGAATTGGGTAAAAATTTCTTTTGTTTCTTTTCCAATGTGATCAAACCGTGGAAGCTTTAATCTCTGCACTAAATCAAGAAGCGATACTTTAACAAACGCTTGTACAAAGGTATAAACTTCAAAAGTGGATCTCACTATTGTTTTGAGGCAACGAGCATGATAAATGTTGTGGGTTTTGCAGAATTCACGGGCTTGAGTTTGAATTTTTAATCCATAAGCTAGTCCCCCTGTTTCATCACGAGGTGCTTCATCTTCGTTCCTTTGCATGTAATCATACGCAACCCAGAAATAATAATTCCGATCTGCAAGTCGGCTCAAAAGGTTGCTAAACTGAATCCACATGTCAGGAATTTCGGCTTCAAAGGCCTGCAGCTCATCAGCAAAGAAGTGAAACTTCACAGCAGGATCGCTTCTTCGAAGGAACTCGGTAATGCTGGGAGGAGACAAGACTTCGACTCCACTGGAAATGCTGTTTTTTTCATAAAATTCGGTGTAAAGTGCGGTTAGTGAAGAGGGAACCACAATAACAACCTTCTGTCCCTGCTTGGCACATTCCAAGGCTTTGAACTGGAGCAAAATTGTTTTTCCGCTTCCGGATGAACCGTTAAAGAACTGTTGGTGCAGGCCACTCCATATGCGTAGCTGCTCAGGATTCAAGAACAAGAATTGTTTTGCCAAGATAGCCTGCTCCGGCTGATCAGCCGTCTTCACGACTGCTCGCGATCCATCCCCACCTTGCTTGGTACCCCTTTCGTAGCTCTTCTGAAGGAATTTCTGCTGATCAATCTTCTTGCAAACATCTGAAAGCTCTTTGGAGCTGATTTCACACTTTTGGCCAACGAAAATGTAAATTAAATTCTGCAATTCTCGCTTTTCGCGGCCGCCAAACGTCCTCTTAGCAAATTTGTTTTCCCACCAGCGGACAAAATGGCTATCCAATTGCACGTTTTCTTCTCGAAGACTGATAAAATTTTGATTCTCTCGGCCTGGCTCACTCAAGTTTGGCATTGCAATTACTTTATAGACAGGAATGGTAGATTCCTTGTAATCAATCTCGTGATCAGCAGGTAAGAGAGCATGAATTATTTCTTCTCCAATTTGAAGTTGTTTTCTCGCTTTGCTTTGAGTTGACTTACTAAACTTCTTTGGTGCTTTGACCTCGATAAGTATGACACCAATCTGCCGGTGAATGATCAGAAAGTCAATTTCAGCGATTTCTCCCTCGCAATTCAACAACTTGTCCTTCAAAATAGGATGATCGACTGACAGCTTTTGTCGAAGCACATTTTTGATGAATCCGGTGATTTTTACTTGCGCTAGAACAAACATCGGCTGATTAGTTGCTTTCCCGAACTTTTCAAGCATGTGAAAGATTTTCAGTTCGGCGTTATCACCATCAATGCTCGCTTTTTCGATATTATTAAGCGAAGTCGCACCCGAAGCTTGACCAGTTGGCGCGATGTATCCAAACGGAAAGGCCGAAGGGCACATAACTGTATCGTGGTCTGATGAATCTACATAGTCGGGATAAATTCTGCTAAAGTAAGCTTCACAAGCTTGCGTCAAGTCAGAAAAATATTGGCCCGCCGGTCCTTTCACAAAGGCAGGAGCCTCCATCTC
>Ga0126343_10001760_pt1 | contig 10534 bp, 10 predicted proteins | sample Cyp2metagenome_FD_92531 | JGI IMG/M metagenome (GOLD analysis project Ga0126343, IMG submission 92531) | Coral microbial communities from Lord Howe Island, Old Settlement Bay, Australia - Cyphastrea 2 metagenome | ecosystem: Host-associated > Invertebrates > Cnidaria > Coral ... | reverse complement strand
CGCCATTTTAAAACGCAGATGAAAAATTTTGTAATGATGACGTCAATCGTGCATCTGTCCTCTAATAGATCATAGGCGAGAACCAATCAAAATGCGAGAATAACTTGGGTTATTATATAATTTATATTGAAACACGGATAATTTTAATTCAGTAATGTAACACGAAAAGGAAGTGAGTAAATGTTTTGTCTTTCTTGAATGATAAAGCCATTTTCAATGAGTCTTCTCTCTGCAGTTGGCGGAGGGAGGTGCTGGTGATTGAGTAAAGTATTGTAAATTGTTTTACATGTGAGCTTTAATTGACTAGCTGATAAAAAAGTTATCCTTTTCTCTAATTCCTAAAAGTAGCAGTTCTCTGGAAGTAGAAAAAAAAAAGATTCCTTTATTCAAATTTGTGAGGATTGTTGCTTTCAGTGATAATAGGAAAATTAATGAAAGTTAGTCTTGCTCCGTATACATGCAATACAATAATTACAAGTTTAAAATGTTACCTTTTCATCATAAAGTAAAAACGCGACAAAACTATTGATACCATCACTTGGTTGGAAACTGCTCCAGGTTTGAACAACTGAAAGTGTTATTTAACCCGTTCAGTGATTGATTGGTAACCATGGTCTTAATAATTTGATACCTTACCTGTTACGTCAATCCAAAAAATAGCATGTGTCTTTCCTGCCCAGTTTTCAGCCATACATCCATACAAGCCCATCTGGTTAAAAGTCATGTGGTCAACAGTATATGTGTTATTGTTTCTGTTGCCGAGATCAATGCCATTCCTGGTCCAGTTAATCTTTAGCGGCTGATCACCTCGCACAATGCATGTCAAGGTAAGCGCGGAGTTCAGCTCAACAGAACGATTCCTGAGTTCCGGATTCAGTGTAGGTGGAGCTTGAAAAGCAAAAAAATAAAGGAGTGAATTTGCTGTTTTTATGTAATAATTCAAATGTGCACACTACAGGTATCAGCTAGTGCATGGCTCTATAGATTATCAAGATTATATACATTAGTACTACATTTTAACTTGTACAAAGCAGCCACCTTTAGAAAATGTTCAATGTAAAAGTTGTAAGCTGGAAGACATTTTGGTTTGGACAACCCTCTCCTATCCCCACCACGTCTCCTGAAAATCTATTTCAATTTACACTTTCCCCTAAGACTTTTGGCTTTTGAAACTCCCAACACCTCAGAATTTCCAGTGACTAAACGACTAAGTGATTAAATTTTCTGCAGTGGAACAAAAGAGGTGACTGATTTACAGAATTGACATACATGATAATCAGTAATTTCAGGACTATGGAGACTTGTCCTTTAATAAGAAGTAGTACTTTCTATTTTCATCAATAAAAATATTGTCATCAATAAAAATATCGTCATCAATAAAAGTATTGTCATCAATAAAAATATTGTCATCAATAAAAATATCTTATTGAGGAACGTCAGCAAAATAAATTCAGATGTTTTTAATTTTTAATTGTTGGTATATCCATTTCCATGATAATTGTTATAAACTTACTTTTAACTGTGATATTTGTGCTCTCAGTGAGATTACCACCAGCATTTTGTGCTTTACAGGTGTACCTTCCTTCATCTCTGTCTGTTACATTTGCTAAGATCAAAGTTGTTTTCACCTCATAAGGCAAAAGAATATTACTTTTATACCAGGATAGTTGTGTTCCAGGGGAACCTTCAATAATTTTACAAATCAAGTTGACACTATCTCCTTCTTCCATGGTGACAATATCTTCGTGCTCTTGCCTTCCTTGTCTTAACAACACAATATCTGGGGGAACTATAGAAAAGAACAAACAAGTAATCCTTTAAGTCCTAAGAGTGACTTAAAGATTTTACTCTGTCTGATGCCAGGTACAAACATTGTGCACTTAGATTCCTTTTCTGTAATCGCGGAAATGAAAGGTCTTTTAATACCTGTTCATGGGAGTTCTTGTTTCCATTCCATACCATTGGGCTCATAAAATCCCAGGCCAGAAGGGGTACGTGTATCATTCTCATTTTTCGAGGCAAGGCTTGAGTAGGATGTTATGAAAAACTACAACCCTTGAAAACTTAGGGATACACCCAAGACCCAAGAGCTAGTCTTAGTTTCCATAGTATAAAAACTAAGACACATGTTAGTTTTCGCACTATGAAAACCCCCGATGTACAGTGAACTGATGTAAACAGGTGGATTTTAATGCACTGTAAAGGTTTGCTTATGGAAAGACCAAGAGTTGGGTGACAATACTAAGGATATCTTTGAAAATCTTGACATCATGCTTGACAGCTGCTTCAAATAATGCTTTAGTTAGATATTGTACGTTTGGTAAAGCATTTTGCTGAGAAATTGCTGTGAATACCAAGTGGCTCTTGATCTTCTTGGAAACCCGAATAATATTATAATACCGGTAATCCCAGATTATTCTATTATTTAGTGTTTATCTCAGTTGAGTGTGATTACTTTTTACTAGCTACAACTGACAGGAAGTCATGCTAACATTGCAAATTCATGTCACATAATGGCCGCGTGTCACAGCTTGATGGCATGATGGCCCTGTTTTTACCTGATCAGACAAAAGTAAAAGACCATAGGGATTTTTCGGCAGGAAAAATACAAATGTAGCAGCTAGACATCTTGCTGATGACCTCTGATGTTCTTGAATGATGTTGTTTCAGACTGAAGTTCAACTTACCTCAGCTGGTAAGGACTGACAACGGAATTGATGAAAGCATCCCGTGCTTCAATTGCAGCCAAATGGCCTTTACACAGCATAAAAAATGTTACGTAACCCACAGTTTTATGGTTTACATTTGTTTTTGTAGGACAAAACTAAGTTGGGTCTTGGATTTTATGTCTTACTTTTCTAGGGTCTTAGTTTCTTTAAATTAAGCCCCGGCCAAACAATCGCAACATGTCAACGCAACATATCGCAACATTGTTGGACAAAACATGTTGCATGCGTTTGGCCACGACACAACATGTTGGGTGTTGTTGGCGGAAATCAAACTTGAGCCAACAACGCCTAACATGTCACAACATGATGGCCAAAGGCACGCAACATGTTGCGTCCAACAATGTTGCCATATGTTGCGTTAAAAAGATTGTTCATAAATCTCGGTCTAAGAATACGCTGCATGGCAAACATGCAGTGCCTTCTAAACACAGCTGTTTATTAATAATTTTATCATAATTTGATTGCTAAATTCCTTTGGTTAATTTTGTTACTCACTTATGACGAAAACACTGATGGTTTGTTCGTTTGTTGTAACCCTTTTGTCTCCTTTAGTTTGTCTGAAGATACAGATGTATGTTCCATTGTCTTTTGGCTTAACTAGATTAATGTATAAACTCCCGTTAGAAAGCTGTGAAAATCTTCCCTTGTCCAGTGGTGTTTCATCTTGTCTCTTCCAATCAATCTGTGGGGTTGGAGTTCCTTCAGCACTACAGCTTACAATCCCAGAAGAATAAGCAATAATACTTTGTTCAGGATTGAAATTCGTAAATCTTGCTGTTGGAAGAATCAATATCATTAGTTTATTTGTGTCATCTTTTGAGTGAACTATTTGCACTTAATATATTAAAGGACAATAAGGGATATTGCTTTCACATGACGTTTAAGGAAATATATGCTAATTATTTTTAGATGGGAAGAGCATACAAACACAAGTCGGCTGGAGAGATTACCCAAAAGAAGTCGTCACAAATGAACTCGAGTTCCTTTGAGGTGTTACTAATTGGCACAGTACAAGCGGAGGACTGAGTGAACAGAGCTTTCTCTGAGGATAATTAGAGTTACCTGGAGTAAAGGAAGAGGCTTCTGGACGGATTTAGGTCACTGAAAAGGCATGTGAAAGCCTACCACCAGGACAACGTCCAGCAACTGAGTAGCCTAAAGCACATGTAGTGATCACATGATCAATCTAAGAATCCAGTGGCTGTGAGACACTAATACATTTATTAACACAAATTAATACTTCCCAAGTCAGTAGTGCACCAAATATTCACCAAATATAACTTCTAAAACACTAAAATCATACTTTTGTAGTATTGTGGTTTATGTGAACATTAACCTTATTCTCGTAACAAGATGACACCCATGGTAAACAATAACTTTTCACCAAAGGTTTAGGTTTTCTCGCCAGAATTCCAAAAACCTGAGGAGTTACATGTACATGTAAGGTCATCAGGTGTGATTTCGATAATTTACATTAACTTGATGCTTTGTTTTCAATTATTAGAATTAAGGTAAAACATTCAGTAAATCCATGGATGAAATTTAATCCAATATAAAATTGTTAACTAATGGGATAAAATTTTAACTTCATAAACTTATTTAAAGATAGACAGTAATTGAAGGCTTTTGCTATGGCAGCCTCCAGGCCTAAAGATCAGTCAAACAAACAATAGATCCGGAATGTGTGTACGATTTTCCTGCAATAGTTTTTCCCACTGATTGTGATCAGAATGCACTTAATGCAATGCCATCGATGGCCGCTCAGTCGGCTGTTCAGCTCTTGGGCGCGACAACGCCACCTCTGCCAAGAAGAAATCTGCATTCAGCAAACTCATCCACGAATAATTACCAAATGGTGTTGGTACGGTTGAAACAACAAAATCTGCAACTAGAATTACGAGTGCTGTCACAGAAAGAAAACCCGGTGCAGAGTCACTTCTTTCAAAAGAAGTCAAAACTCCAGCTGCCGACTCACATGGTCAACTCCTGAATGACCAGGAGCAAGTTTATCAACCGAGCATTTGCACAAGTTCGGCTGACCTAGGGTCAAATGGATGTCATTCAAGCTACAGATCGAATGCTTTCTTTAGTCATGCTGATCTTCGTTCCAATCAGAATATGGAATCAGAGTTTTCAGGTCTATGCCAACAGCGCGACTCTCCCAGGAGAGAGCACAAGATCCATATTGGATACTGACTGGAGTTATACAGCCAAATGCTCTCGTAATATCACTGACGTTGAGTACAAGAATGCAAATCACTGCACAGTGTGTGATTCTGATTAGTATCCCATGCTCCATTGTATCAAACAGAGAAATCCCATTCTTTCCAACAGATCCGCACAACAAAAGCTACAACGGCTAGTTGAAACCTTTGATATGAATTGAAACAGTACTGTGTTCAGACCCTTACAATTTTGTTCTCGTCCAATTGCCTGTTAGAACATCCTTCAAAACTGATAACTGGGCCAAATACCTTCATGGTTATGATGATTATAATTATTGTAGTACACTACTTGCATTATGGTTGGCTCATTAATTATCAGCCAGATGTGTTGCCTCGGTCTACGCTGAAAAGCACTCCTCTGCCATCCAAAATAATTTTTCACATGGACTATCTGGTTGATGAACTTGCTCACAGAGCAATTATTGGCTCGTTTACATATAATCCGTTTTCTTGTCCATAATTATGCTGTGTCGCCGTTACAAACAATATCAAAGAGGGACAGTTCAAAGTTACATGTAGTTCATGACTTGAGCTTTCCTGAAGGTGTCTCAAGTAATTCAGGAATACCTAAGGATAACTATTCCAGCGATGAATAAAAGTTAGTACTCCTGGGTGTTGACAGACTCATTCATTTCATCCGATTACGTGGACGTCATTGTCATCTATAAGAAGTTAAGACCTTGCCCAGAGCTTCCAACAAATATTATTGGATCCCAAGGATGTTCCTTTGCTTGGCGTTGTTTTTAAAAATCAACTTTACTTCCACACGTTTCCCTTTTGGGGAGCAAGTTAATCTATATTTAGGACCTGATGTTACTTTTCTTGCATCACCAGAGGTTGCCTTTCTCCAAAGGCTTCCAAACGTGTGATGGCTAAACCAGCAGCAAGTAAGTTACCTATTACCTATAAGTGTTTAGATTTTCATCTTCCCTTACATGTTTCCATGTGGGCTGTTTTCCTTGTTGCCTTTTTCTCATTATTGCAGAAATCAAAGTTAGTTCCCACCACTTTAGCAGATATTCCTAGTAATTCAGATACTCACTTAAGAATGTGTGATGTTAGCTTTCGATAGGACCGTTGAATACTCCATGTATACAAAACCAAAACTATTCAATTCAAGCAGAGGGCCCTTCAAATTGTATTACCTTTCATCCCTCACTCAGTTTTATGTCCTGTTTCCACCTTCAAACATGATATGACGTATATAGTTAATTATGCAAGCTTGTCAATGTACGCTGACGATCATCAGCTGTATGTTAAGGAATATTCAGTTGACTGCGTAGAACAACTTTTAAGCAATGGGGGGCACACTATCTCAAAATGCTACAAAGATAACTTTTGAAAGGGAAATTATGACAAATACAATGCAATGTTATTAGGCAAGAAGAAAAAAAATGAGGCGGGATAGTTCATTCATCAATGTCAAGATAGATGAACAGATTATTAAACCATCGCCAGACTTGAAGTTACTGGGAGTAACATTAGATGATGAACTTAGTTTTAGTACTCATATAAGTGATATAAGCTAAAAGGCAAGCAAGAAAGTTGGTGTTCTAGTACGTCTTAAAAATACGATTCCCAGGGAAACCAAGTTAAATTGTACAAATGGGCAATTTTACCTAACTTAACATATTGCTACTTAGTGTGCCATTTTTGTAAAGCATCTGATGCCAGAAAATTTGAAAGAGTACAAGAACGGGCATTACGTGCAGTATAAATGATAGGAATGCTACGTATGAGGAACTCCTGAAGATGGGAAGACTCTCCAGTCTTGAGAACAGACGGCTACAAGACATACTTATTCTAATGTATAAGGTTAAAAATTCACTAGCTCCAGAACATGCATGCAAAATACGAGACAAGCATTACTACTTACAAAGTGATTTGCCTGTTCCAAGTTATAATACTTTTAAGTACGGTAGGCTCAGTATCAGACATTTAGGCCCACATATATGGGCCAAGAAAAGCCAGGAACTACGCAGCAAGACCAGTCTTCAAGCTTTTACGAGAGAGGTGCGTGCTTTCAATGTGCTTGGCTTGTTGGACAGCTGGTGTAGCTGCTGTGCATCCTCATCTTAGAGAGGTGGGTATGTATGGTGGCGCCAGCTGTCTGCCGGACCAGCGCATTAGGCGCATGCTCTCCTATCCTCTATTTAATGCGTCTAATTTACATTTTTAAGACTTAAACTTTCTGATCTTTGTATTTATGTTTGACTATTGTTTATATGTTTGTCTTATATTGTCTGCTTTGCTTGTTTAACTGTCTGTCCGTTTATAATGAATTTTAATTAATTATACAAATCATAATACTACTTAGATATAAAACTATGCATATCAATCAATTCTCTTTTTTTAACGATATTTTTGTAAATATTTTCTACGTATACTAGATCTCAATTTTATACTGTATTTATTTTATTCATTTACAATGTCCACAGTTAGCTTGTAGCTAAATACCTTGACACTTTAATAAAGTTTATTTATGTATGTATCTACATCATCTTACTTTTTTAACTCAGAACAGTTGGGCACCTTTAATTACTATTCACACCCCAAAAGGATTCAAGCCTGTTACAGGGCATTATTTTGCTAAAAGTTCTAAGTCCTGTATAGTTAACATTGGGTTGGACCCCACCCTATACTCTTTCCATAGTTTCAGAAGAGGAAGTACTACTTTTGCCTTTAATGCTGGGGCCTCACCTCTGTTCATTAAGTTCTTGGGAGATTGGTCCTCACATGCCTATATGGTTTACTTAGCTCTCAACACCTCTAAAAAACTCAGTGTTGCTAAGATATTAGCCCAAAATATCCCTTAAACTCATTAACAGGTGACCATCAGCTCCTTTTACTACTTTCTCATTACCTCACGCCTTGGGTTTTGGGGTCTACTTTCTGTTAGGTTCCATGTTTGTTATTTGTCAATAAATTTGTTGAACCCCATCTTGGTGTGACAGTAATTGGGAACTATTAATTTATGTTAATTGCAGCATGTAATTAATGGCTCACAGCCATTGGATTCTTAGGTTGATCATGTGATTATTACATGACTGTGCTTTAGGTTACACAATCGTTGGACGATGTCCTTGCATTGGGCTTTCACACCCTACCATCCCACCCTTAAGATTAAGGAGGTCTATCTTCTGTTAGTTCTCATGTGGTGTCTTTTCGCGCCAATAGTAATTATTTTAATGCATTTTCTTTGTTTTCGGAGGTCCCGTGATTTCAGTGCAGTTAGTTCGGTCACGAAATTTTAAGCTTTGCTCTATTTTTGCTTGGCTTGGCTTTATTTTGTTTTCTCGTCTTTTGCCAAGTTGTTTCGAGCTCAACTGCTGCGGTGCACGGTTGCTTTGTATTCAAGTTAGTAGAGGCTGAAGATTCCGCTTTTAAGACGCGATGAATGCTCTGATGGACAAATAGAGAACGACAAAGCTAGAAGTTTATGGCTGCTCTCGCGTTTTCAAGTACATCACATCCCATGCCATTGCAAATTGTCAATAAATTTGTTTAACCCCATCTTGGTGTGACAGTAATTATTGTACTCTCACCAAACTTTAGATCTTACTCTAGGATAAATAACAATTGGTATGCACGTTAAATAAAATGAATTTATTGTCACTGATTCCGCGAAGAATTTGTGGCTGTCTGAACAATGTGCATAGCTTTCAAGGTTAAAAATACAAATTTAAGCTGCCCTAACACTGCCTTTTAGGCTGAGACTACAAATAGCTGGTGTCTATGAGAAACTAGTTTTGTGTGGATCGCCATTCATGGCTGAGTTTATCTAACCTTTAAGCTCGCTTTATGCAGATGAGTTTATTGAGGATACTTTCAGGTTATAAGCTGATTTTATTCAGGCTTCTTTCAATTGTTCCCAAGATGATGCAATTATGTTCCTCAATCACTAGTGTAATTATAAAGTACTACAGTTGAAACTCCAGTAAGCGACCACCCAGAATGTCAAGCCTAAGTATTTGCTTATGGGAGGTGGTTGCTTACGAGAACATAGATCATAACGGGTCAAGATTTTTCTCCTTAGAGTGTGGTAATGTTCAATGCCGATGCTCTGTTTTTTTTTTTCGTGTAAAAGTCAATTAAGGAAGAGAAAAATCCTGTTCTTCCCGTTGAGAAATGTCCCTTTCTTATACTAGCCAGGAATATGTTACTTAACAATTATTCGCCAAAGGCGAAGTAAATATTGGGGAATAGTGCCCGAGACGAAGATGAGGGGAATATTCACCAATATTCACAAGCCTGAGGCGAATAATTGTTTTAGAATAATTACTCAGGTGATTATAGAAATACCTAAACAAAGGAATGCTTAATCTTATTTCCAATTGTCCTGCACGCGACGGTGAACAACTTCGCGCACTGTGACCTCATGGTCAAAAACGACAAGGATTTTTTGCACGCTTCAAAACATTTTACCTCTAAGAAAAAGGAAACCTGAATTGAGGCTATAACTTATACCTTAGACGAAGTCAATTCAAGTTACGGTAAGCTCAGTCAAAACAGTTAAAGACCATTGCTTACATTAACACTGAATGTGAATGAGCAATTTTGAAAAATTCCAGACAGCGGAATTGCTTATGCATGACGACGCAAGCAAAAATTTCACGGGAATTTAAGTGGTTCCTCAATTAAATTTAGCAAAATTTTCGTCTTGACTTTGAAGAGTGTCATTTCGAACTTTGTGGTGTGTTTGGTATTCCTCGGAATGGCATTTTCCTTCATTAAATGTGACTGTTCACGGGAAAACATACTTTAACACTTATCCGTTAGAGGGGTGAAACCGTTAACCATCCGTTAGTTACCCATTAGACAATTTTCTCGTAAACGTTAGATGCGTTAACCTAACCGTTTGTATAGGTAGTAAAAGTCAAAACGTTAGAGGGGAGAGTGAAAGCGTTAGCCGTTAGCCTGTATCCGTTAGCTGTTAGCATCATACCGTTAGAACGGAAAGTCTAACACTGAGGAGGCGTTAGAAATAATTAGCAACCGTTAAACGGCAATGTAACTGTTTTGCCATCCGTTAGACTGACCCGCCTACGGTTATAAGCAAAGAATTCCGTGTATTTAACAATTATCCTGCAAAATCGCGCGGGATATCGTCGGCTAAAATCAGACGATATTCCTCGAGATTGAGTTTAATAATTTTATTATTATTCACCAAATTGACAACAAAACAGTTCGTAACATTTTTATATCTTTCTGTCGACATTTTTTCATTTCACTTTTTCTTCCCACGTACGAAGCTACGTATATCGCCAGAAAGCCAGAAAGCCAGAAAGCCAGAAAGCCAGAAAGCCAGAAAGCCAGAAAGCCAGAAAGCCAGAAAGCCAGAAAGCCAGAAAGCCAGAAAGCTAGAAAGCCAGAAAGCCAGAAAGCCAGAAAGCCAGAAAGCCAGAAAGGGGTTTATTCATTTTATAACCCTCCCATTAATTTTCACATCGTACCTACACCGCTTGCAAAAAGCCAGTGTTGATCTGACGATAAATTGGCGCGATTGTTGAGAGCGAGTTAATTTGAACGGCTTAACTATATTTCCACTGTGATTAGATCAAAACTTGGCAGGTTGTGATG
>Ga0126343_10001759_pt1 | contig 10535 bp, 7 predicted proteins | sample Cyp2metagenome_FD_92531 | JGI IMG/M metagenome (GOLD analysis project Ga0126343, IMG submission 92531) | Coral microbial communities from Lord Howe Island, Old Settlement Bay, Australia - Cyphastrea 2 metagenome | ecosystem: Host-associated > Invertebrates > Cnidaria > Coral ... | reverse complement strand
TAGACAGGACCAAAATCAAGGATGCATTCACATAAATGGCAATGAAGATGCATGTTGGGTGTGATTGTAGAAGGACCATACAAATCCTCCACAGCTCTGCAAAACTTAACAAGAAGTTCATCTTCAATTTTCACTTGGGAAGTGGATATCACTGTTGAACACAGTATACGGCAAGCTTTCACAAATAATTTCCAGCATTGTAAATGTCTGTCTGTCTGTATGTGCCCAGCAATGGTCGAGGAAGCTTGTGTAGAAATTTCTTTCTACTGTTTTCAATGTGACTCTACCTTTTCACCATAAACCGGGCGCCATACGAAACTTTTTAAAAACGCCGCCATTTTTTCGAGGTTTGTTATGGTGCCCAGGCCGTTGGCGCCAGCGCGAGTCATACGGTCATGTGTAATTATCAGTACACAAAACAGTATACACTTGTGTCCTGACAAAATTGTCGGGAGAGGGTAAAGACGAAAATTGCTTCTCTGTGATCTTTAAGTGTAGAAATGCCTTTAGTCGTTAAAGGTGAGTAAATTTTGTGAATTTACATCTTTATAATTGTTGGTAAAGTAATGGATATACGATGTTCTAACACTTAGTTTACGGTTGTGTATAACATTTGGTTTACAAAGAAATAAAGAGTCAAACGTATACTGCTCGTTACTCACTCCTTATACATCGATACCCTTACATGCCAGTATATTTCTCTGTATACGACACGTATACGGGCACCTTATACCCCCTAATATTTGTTATTTCATGCAGTGGACATAACCAAATTTTCTCGGCTTGATGGTTTACCAATTTTTCTTACCCATGGTGCTTCGCTGGCGCGCTTCGCGCGCTGAAGCTCCGATATTACGACGAGATCCATAGACTAAAAAAAGAAATAACCATATCACCAGTGTCCGACGTAAGTTTCATTCCATGTTCAATGCCCCCCTTTTCAAGGGCGGCGTGCCTTCAAACAAGGACTAACAATAGAGCTATAAATCAGTGAAGATAATAGATCCTTCTGAGATTCTCCAACTTAAACAAGTGATAAGTTGTTGAGATATCACTGAACTCCTAAGTTTCGACCTTTGCATTTCATCGTTTTCCTCTTTTAATTTCCCGGCTAACAACATTACGTAGCTCCAGCCGATCCTGAGTATGCAAATCGTTAGCTGTCGCTGCTCCATCTGATAACCTTAACGAGTAGTTTTAAGGGTATCATGTCTTCCATTGGAGATTCGGTGATATTTCTTTCAAAAAACAAACGTTGAAATGGTATTAAAATAACCTGCCATAGCGCGTTTGCGAAAATCTATTGGTTCCTTTCAGAGGTTTCTTTAAAAGTACCCAGCTAACCTCCAGGTGCGATGTCCGCACAGCCCCTTAAATTAACTATGTGTGCAACTATCTCAAACTATCACATTTTAGTATAAATCTACCAGCGTTCTATCACGAACGCTGTTCTTTGATTGCGGGGGAGAACTCGGTGGGGGCGAACTCGCCATGTGGCGAAAGCGGCAGCTATCCTACTCACTATCTATTCGGCCCCGTGAAGATAGTAAGTAGAGTAAAAATGTGCGCTTGTTAACAAAATGACGGACGTTTCTTGGCGTTATCGAAGTGTCTGAGAAGAGCACTTAGATTATGTTTTGAACGACTAGTAGGTTTATACTAAAACAATTAGATCATTCGCTCTTGATTTCTATCGCGCGATAGTTGACTCGGTGTGCGCCCTCGTCAACTATCACGGGATGGAAATCTCGAGCTCATAATTTTAAAGAACGAGTCGGTCAAAAATTGCACGCATAATTAACGTAGGGGTTGTGCGGAAATCTTGCCAACCTCACTATCGAAATAACAGAGTCTCTCTGCCAATTTTGTCCGCTTAGTGGTTGAACAATAGTAATGATGACGACCACAAAGCGCTTTGTGGCCCATTTGAATGATCCACAAAGCGCTTTGTGATGTTTTAAATAGGCCACAAAGCGCTTTGTGGCGCTTTAAATAGGCCACAAAGCGCTTTGTGGTGTAAAAAATCGGAAAAACCAAATTAGTTCAATAAATTGGCTGTGAAATATTTGCGAGTCAACGAGGTATCCAGTTTTCAAGGTATGATCTCAAAATAATGCGCCACAAAGCGCTTTGTGGTGTTTTAAATAGGCCACAAAGCGTTCTGTGGTGTTTCGAACAGGCCACAAAGAGCTCTGTGGTATTTTGAATACTACTGCTGTTCTATAAAGCAAAGCGAACTAGGAACAGTTAGAAAGCACTCCGGCCATAAAATCTACTCGGTAGGAAACTTTCGGAATATATGTTCGATGCAAAAAAACACAGGAGACGACGTATCCAAAAAGATTCAGTCAGCTTCAACAAACATACACCGAGAAGAGGGCTTTCGCGACCTGGCGAGTGACAAGTGTGGGAATAGAGAAATATTGCGCAGATTGAGTGGTAGTTTTGCAACAGCGAATCTAAATAGTGGTTTTGCTGCTTCTCAGAGATTTTGTTTTGCCCCTGTAATTGAACAATTTGAACTATTTTGAGGATATAATCGAAGCGCAGAGTTTGAATGGCTTGCCCGGAGCAAACCGTAGCCGGAGTGCAACCACTGTTTTGAAATTTTTGATCGAACTTTCATGTTGAATTTGAAACTAGTATATACTAAGCAGTCAATTTGCGATAGGAATCTTGTAAGATTAATGCAGCTCTTGCAAGTAGCAGCCGCATCTTTCCCTTGAGAGTCAAAACAGTAATTTTTAAGTCAAATATTGCTTCCGTGGGCTACCCCTACTAAATTCCGAACTGCAACGGAGATCGGATGCCAGTCTGTTATTAGATAGAACGCATGATGTTATTGGTTCAGTATATCACATTAAGTCAGAGGACATGACTGCCACATGGGACATAAATGCAACGGTACAAACTTGCGTCCCAGCGTAATTTATTCCGTGCCATGTGACCGGATCGTGCAAATTTACCAACTCGTCCCGGCGTGGCGAGCTTACGTGAGCTCAGGAATTTTATGCAAATTAGCTGGAGGGGGATTCAATCCCCCCTCAGTTAATATTAAAGCGTTCAGAATGATAAATGAAGGTCAAACGTCATCCTTAAAGTCAAAATCTTTTTGGTTCTTCTTAAGAGCTCGAAGGCCTACGTTTTAGCGTATTATTCGGCAATATGCACAAGGTGTAATTCGATAAGAAACTGTGTGAAAAGCTACAAGCACAATCTCGTTGTCAGTGTCTCTGTGCTTCTTGCCCATCGAGAGGGTGATAACAAGAGGGACACTGGGAACGAGTCTGCTGATGAAACAGGCAAAAATAAGATGGAAGAATGAAAAGAATGAAAAGAATGCAAAGTTTAAAATGAAAAGGACATCATTTTTATCGGTATCGTAGAACACTGACAGCTCACTCATTTATCTTCTTTGCTGCGGTAAGTGAAGCATAAGGCTGAGAAACGCTCATGCTTTCTTCTATACTTTCCTGTAAATGTTCGACTGACTTTAAATACTTAAAGCCGCCAACCAGCCGCTGTTTCGGAAAGGAGCCCGCGACTCGAGAGAGCGGCGGAAATCGAGCGTATAGGCCTTAGCGCCTGGCCACGAGTAGAGAACAGATATATTGTCTTGGCAATACGTCGTTAAAGGGAGGATGATGATAAATAGTTCTCATGTATTTCTTTATTTAATTCTTTTTTCAAAATCGTGATCAGATAAGATGATTTATTGCGTTCGATAGAACGCAGTTCTTATCCTGTAATGCATGAAAATTCGAGACCTGTGAATGCAAATATCCATCGTGGTCACCAATTTGCCCCCCCCCCCCCAAACAAAAAAAATAGAAAATTCTTCAGGGGCGAATAACGTCATCTCTTTGTTCATCGTATGTTCTCTTTCAAGTGTTGCGCAATCTTGTGGGCTTTCGAATGTCGAGGCAAATTATTGTACACTGTAGCGAATACTGAAGTTGGTTATTTTTAAGTTGGAACTCAGTGTTAATGGCATTTGAAAACCTTGCAGACATGTCTTCACGAAATGTATAAGACTTTTCGTGGCAGCTTATTGAAGACAGCAGTGGATAAGTTATTTATTTAAAATTCGAAGGCAGTGTTACAGGCATCTAAAAGCCTCTGAAACCTTGTCGACATCATGTTTTCACGAAATGTCAGCGAAATGTGTATATGTGTACGACTTTTCGTGCGAAGAGAAAGCTGTAGTTTGGCTGCGTGTTGTGTACTCTCTTCTCTTCGGCAAAAATCAACGCTACTTTCTGCTGAATAAATCAAAGGAGAAAATGTGTAGTTTTACCTCTTTCACCTAGATTTCTGAGGACAAAATATGTGTAACATAAACCCAAATATGCGCGACGAAAGTGGTTACATAGGAAAAGAGTTCAACTCGCAGAGAATTGCTCTGGTACACCAACATGTCCTCCACTTCATTTTTTCGTAAGTTAAAATGCGCAGTAGCTGTTACCCCAAAGCCAATGCGATTCAAATTCGTGTTTGTAAAGAAAATAGGGAGCTGAAGCAACCACGACGAAAGAGACGACGACGACGTAAAGTGAGCGCGTAAGGACTGGGATGAGAACGTAGTTTTCGAAGGCACAATGAAACTTAAGCAGTGAGGATGTTCCAGGGTGACGACTAAATAATTTCGATTCGCTTCATATCTAGCGCGGACATCACTTGTTCTTCTCAGTCGTGGTTAAAATTTTATTGGGCGACGAGGATTTTTTATTCTGGTGACGTGTTAGAGCCAAAACAAAATCCAGGCTTTTCGATACCTTTCGAAGCTAACCCCAAATCTGCCCTCGATGAAAACACCGAGTCAGAGCGTCTCGCCGAATTACAGAATGGATGGTTGAAAGACTTGCTAAGCCGGTTCCTCTCTCTCTCTATATATAGATATTTAGAAAACAGTCCTAAGAAAGCATGCGCACTGATTGGTCAAAAACCGTGTTTGTATAAGTCGATGGAGACACAGAACTAGCGCGCGCTGTTGACGTAGTGATGGCGCGAGCAAAGAGAATTTACATTTTGATAATTAAAATTTAACAAGTTGTGTTCCTTTTTCTTGTGGCGGTGTTTTCTAAAAGAAATAGAAAACATGTACTCCGTGTTTCCATCGAGTTACACAAACACTCGTGAAAGTTTGGGAGAACTCGAAAAAGCTGTGGAAACACTCGCCTGCGGCTCGTTTTCCCACAGCATTTCTCGTTCTCCCAAACTTCCACTCGTGTTTGTATAACTCGATAGAAACACGCTACATGTTTTCTATTTCTTAAATGTACATTCAGCCTGGTTTATACAAATATTTTGATCGACTGCAGTAGAATATTGTGATCTTTCGGGAATTCTGACTTTAAATCGGATCGGGGTCGTCTTTTTCTTTTCTTTTTCTTTTCTTTTTTCTTCTTTTCTTCCTTTTTTCCTTTTGTTTTCTTTGTTGTCTTTTTTTGCTTTATGATAATCATGGCTATAATCAATGGCTCGGGACAAATCGTGAATTACGCGCTGAGTATCATGGGATGGTTTTCAATCGTTTTTCCCGCTAAAATGGCCACGTGATCAACCATTACTTTTCACACGGCCACACAACTCCACATCAACCAAACGGCCATGACATCGAGTGACTATACGAAGCCCACGTTACTCTGCTCGTCATGTGCTCGCCTTAAGTGTCTCAAAAATCGGCCATCACGTTTTGGTCTTATCGCTCTTTATTATACAGAAATCGGCGCTGACCTATGTCGCGTTCCCGACTGCAATGTAGGATCGCCCGAGGCCTGCCGTTAAAACCTGACGTGGTGGAAAAAATACAAAGGCGAGACATCGGAAACTGGTTCAATACGGTAAGAATTGAAGAGAATAAAATAACAAGACAACGAAAATCACGGCTACTCACACTGTTGGACTCCAAGCGATGCGAAATATAAGGAAAAAGACGTAAGAAAGGACTAACTCCGTCGCAGGGTATAGAGTGTGTGCATTGTCACGCAACAGAAAATAAAATCAAAAACCATGCATCGGATAAAGTCAAAAAATGTGATATTGTAGACGATAAATAAAGAAGACAGTTCTCCAAATTTAAGGTGTGTGCGTTGTCCCAAAGTTGAGATATTCGTCGAAATGTTCCGCACAAAATTACAGAGTCTAGTATGGAGCGCCATGTTGGAGGACCTCTTTAGTCCTTCAACATGCCGGCCAGTAAATAGTGTACACATCTGGAACTTACTTTAGCTACCTAGTCGACTGATTATCTGAACCAAATCAAAAAATATTCACAAAAGCACTTTTCCTGATACTTAAACTCCTAAAATGGCTAAAAACCACGAGATAAGTGTATATTTTTCGACAAACGCGATGTTCGCGTAATGTCACGCACCGCCATAACTTCGCAATTCAAAAGACGATAGTTTCCAAACGATGGATGCTATTAAGCTGGAAAAGTGTAAATCGGAATTTTGGTTTTAGAAAAAGACGTAAAAAAAAAAGAAAACTAAAGAAAAACAAACATTATTAAAAAAAGAGACCCCCACTCCGACCCCGACCCCGACCCCGGCCCCGAGTCCGAGTTTTGCTGACACTCAGAAACGAATTCGAACCAGCAGTTAAGCAGTCTTGTCACTTTGCATAGATCATTTTTTTCTTAGCTGCAGAGTTAAATTAAATATCATAGAAATAGATTCGCAGAGCATAAGAGTAAACACACCATTGCAGCTACTTTTGAGAAAGCCATCCAGTACAAAGTACAGTGCAAGATGTTAAATTAATTTCTCCGGCAGTTCCACAAAACTGTAAGCACGTTTTAGTGTAATACAAAGGTATATTGTATGGCGATCTATTTTTTTAAAAGAAAAATCATAATCAGTGCGCTTTCATTAAATATACTTAAATAAAGTTCAGCCGCTTAGACCCGCCTACGTGACGGTTTTTCCGCTTACTTGCTTTGATAGCTGTCGCGTCTGTGTTAGGAAGAAAATGGTGTAAGTGGATTGTATTCACCAAATCGAACGGAGGAATTCCAAACTACCATACAAAAGACTAAAAACTCTAACCAGTTAAAAGCTATGACAAATGATAGCAAATAGTTCCTTTCTGGCAGTTATAACTGTTCAAGTTCAGCTAAGTTCACGACGACTTGAAACTACTGCATTTGACGTCGTCGACGTGGGAACGACGACGAAATTCTTAGGTCGCGCTTGCGCCTTGACGTTCATCTTACTTCCGGTCGTCGTCGTCGTCCCTGTCATCGTTGTGGCTGCTTAAGCTCACTAATAACGTACCGACGGAACAAGCATGATTGGTGTCGATTAACATGGTCCGTATGAAACGCGCACTGGGGACAGCGGACTGCAGAATGCGGACTGCGGACAACAGACTGGGCTAAACATAAACTTTGCGCATAAAACGCGCGCGGACACAGGTATAAAATGCGGACTGCGGCCTTAATACATGTATAAACGAGAACAAACCCTCTTGTACGTACGTGGTATGCGATCAATCCATTTATTCTCACCTCTGCTGAAGGGAGACCAATTTCACGCCTATTTTCATTCACTTCAAATCGTCCTGTTATGCGTTCATTCACCGAGAGGTCTGTTCAGAGTTCCCTTTTTGCCCCATCCACCTCCCCTCAGCGACGAAAACCTCTATCCTGCTGCACTTCTTCGCATGCGCGGAATTATGTCCGCCCATATCTTAGTATCCTCGCGCGTGCCATAAAGGTGCAGCATAACAATGAAAATCCTACAACTATCTAACACCTAAATTCTGTTCCTAGAATTTTTGTTTTTTTTTAACATAGCAAACCTACAAAACCTCGAACACACTCTTTAGTCTACGATTACTACTAGTTTGTAACATGAGTATGTGCACACGAGTCCCTCAAAAGTCTCAGAAGTATGACCAGTTGGATAACACTAACAAAATGAGCTGCAATCTTGGTCAGAATAAAATGAGACATAAATCCACCGTACCCAGAATCATTGATAACTGCGAGTAGACCCTAAACGCATCATTTTTGTATCATTGGCGCGCTCTTGATTTCCCTTTAAATTGTCAAAGATTACAGTTAGAGATCTTTTCATGCAATATGGCATGCAATATGGCGACGACGTCATGTGAGATATAGTTACAGAGCCTTTTACAGATTGGACTGGAACTACAGTAGCATGCAACTGAGTCTTATGCAGAGAGTCTTTCTCAATGTAAATTACATTTATAGCTTTTTAATGATATTCACCCAAATGCGCCGCCATTGCAAGTTACTTATACGGGTTTTGCGACCCCTTCCCAATGTGAGAACTGCACTACAAAGTACTATAGTGAGGTTTTTTGTTAAGACGACTTGGCTTTTTGTCTCGATCAGAAACCAGCCATTCGATATACTGCCATCAAAGCGGCGATATGTAAAACGTATGTATGTATGGGTCTAAAAGTAACATAAATCACGGGTAATTTTTGTTGTTCAAACCTAATCCCTCCCTAATGCTAACCTTAGGCCTAAGTTCTACACTAAGATAATGTTTTAGGCCTAAATACTACACAAAGACAATGCTTAGCCTTAAGACTAGTATTACTAAAGGTTTTTTACTTTCAGGCTTCACGTAAATGACTCTCCCTGGGTGACAGCTGAATTTAAGGCTGTTATTAAGGCGCGTCAAAAAGCCTTAGCACAAGGCGATATTGAGGGTTATAGACATCTGCGGAACATCACCAATCGTGAGCGAAAGGTGTGTCGCGGAAAGTTGTACGCATCGAAAGTCGCTAACCTCAAGACAACCAAGCCAAGCCAGTGGTAGAGAGAGGTTAAAATGATTGCTGGGATGACTTCGGCTACTGGTGGGGAAGACATACGTTCGCATTTACACCTTGACGGGATCGCGTCGCACTCTAATCGGGACATTGCAAACATTATCAACTCAGCTCTTCTTCAACCGATGCAGGATTATATGCCGCTTTCATGTCTCCCCCCACTTGCGGACGACTCCGAGCTTCTAACAATTAGCCCCTCAGATGTATGTAATTCTCTTTTGGAGCTAAATCCGAGGAAGGCCGGGGACCTGATGGCTTTAACAATTGGCTTCATTGGGACTATGCTGACTTCTCCGCTGCGACATTCTGAATGCATCATTCGTTGAGCAGAAACTCTCAAGGTCCTTGAAGGATGCCGACGTCACACCTCTGATGAAAGTGAAGCCAGTGACTACCATCGCCAAACATATCCGACCTATCTCCGTGACACCGGCTCTGTCCAAGTTAGCAGAGGACTTTGTGGTTAGCAAATATATTGGCGCCGCAGTCTTGGAGTCGATTGATCCTAACCAATTCGGAGCTATTCCCAGTTCCTCAACTCTACATGCCCTCATTTCAATGATACATACGTAGGCGCAAGCAACGGATGGGACTAGCTCAGCGGTGCACGTGGTGTGCTTGCATGGATTACAGAAAGGCCTTCGACCTGGTAGATCATGGCATTCTAGCTGCCAAAATTTTGGGTTTGCGCATTCCTCGCGAAATTGCCCGTGGGTTTGCGACTTCCTCATAGATAGGCGCCAGCGAGTGAAGCCATCTAGTGATTGCTTCTCCGAATGGGGCACCGTTCCATCAAGCGTGCCCCAGGGCACAAAACGTGGCCCTTGGCTTTTTATTTTAATGATCAATGATCCTAGCCCTCCTTGATCTGACGTATGGAAATATGTGGATGACACCACGCTCGCTGAGGTGGTTCCAAGAGGAGGTCAAAGTGGAATGCAGGACGCTGTCAATACTGTTGAACAGTGGTCTATAGTCAACAAGCTCCAGCTGAATGCGGATAAGTGCAAAGAACTCGTTATTGACTTTAAGAGGGTTAAACATCACTTTGACACAGTTACTGAGAACTCTCAAGAACTTGAATGCGTAGACAGTGTTAAATTGTTAGGAGTTACCATAACCAACACGCTCCAATGGAATTGTCACGTCTTGGATGTAATCCAAAAGGTCAACAAGAGAATATACTTTCTTATATTACTAAAGCGTGCAAATGTTCCAGCACCTGATATCGTCTGTTTCTATCTTATTTGTATAAGGCCAGGTCTAGAATATTGTGCCCCCCTGTATCATCATGCACTGCCTGACTACTTAACTAAGGATATTGAACGCATTCAAAAACGTGTACTATCAATTATTTCGCCAGGCCTTTCTTACGATGGCAGCCTGTCATTGTTCAACATGGCATCTTTAGATGATAGACGCATAGATCAGTGTAAAAAATTTTTTGATTCTATTGTATCTAATTCAGATCACAAGTTGCATCATTTTCTCCCTCCCAAGAACTATTTTCATCATAACCTCAGAAGACAACGCCACTTTGCAAATCCAGTCATGCGTACCAAGCGTTTTTGTGACACATTTCTGCTATCTGTAAGCTTGAGTTTGCATAACGAGATAATTGGGTTTTATCAACTGGGTTGATAATGTGAATTAGCCACCGTAAAGAGATTCGAAAGCTGACGTTTCGAGCGTTAGCCCTTCGTCGGAGCGAATCAAGGAATTATGGG
>Ga0126343_10001758_pt1 | contig 10535 bp, 4 predicted proteins | sample Cyp2metagenome_FD_92531 | JGI IMG/M metagenome (GOLD analysis project Ga0126343, IMG submission 92531) | Coral microbial communities from Lord Howe Island, Old Settlement Bay, Australia - Cyphastrea 2 metagenome | ecosystem: Host-associated > Invertebrates > Cnidaria > Coral ... | reverse complement strand
TCGTTCGATACTTCCATCGAACATTAGTTTTTGTCCTACTTGAGCAATCTCTCGGCAGCATCTATATTCCACGGCGTCCGACAGATTCTCAATTGTGCATTCTGCACATTTGCACCTTGCAAAACAAATACAAAATGTAAGTATGAAGGAGCTCGAAAGGTGCGAAGAACCGAAATCCATCGCTTCAAGCTGATTCAACCAAGGGTTCATCTGGAGAATTAAAGAGAAAACTCACCATTCGTTTACAGGTACTTCTCTTTCCAATCTAGACCTTAACACTGCTGGAGAAAGACCGTCCTGGTCTTCTTCAGCGTCCTCGTCTTCATCACTCGTGTGAGCTAGCGGTTCGTCCGCGTAAGGTTGGACTTGTCCAAGAACCTCCATTTCTTCCGATGATTCGCTACTGGACGACTGCTCATCGCTTGACATAGATGTGGAAGATGATATGTGATCGTCACTCTCGGACATAGTTGCGTTGAAGCCCAGGAAATCAATGCAAATGGAGTACTTCGACCGAGAGATTCGCACTCTGCAGCACACAAAACCAGGTGTCAACAAAGCGCTGGAACCACCAACTACGTCATCAGTGCTAAACTCGTTCCCAGTTTCCAGAGACACTCTTTGAGGGACTTTGAGCAGCCAAAAAGCGGATTTACTTTTCTTTTCGTGAAATTTCTTTTGTCATTCCGTAATAAGGACATAATAAGCTACAAAATTCTGCAAAAAAAATTTTTACTTCATAGGCACTTTAAAACGGCGAAAGGAGGAAATTAAGATCGACAGCAGAACAGAAGTAGCAGTTGTATCGAACTTGACTGGGAAAATGACAATGGACGAGGCAGTGAAACAGTGGACCGTTAAAAAAGTTTAATTTACCGGAACAATTTTAACGCTGGCTTAAAACATTAACCTATGCATGGTGAGTAACTAGCAATTAGTAGAACATTTGTATCTTCCCGGACCCTTGAGAAAAAAGAATTTGAAAATGCCTGATTTTACTAGTTTCGAAAATGACACGAAGTATGCCTTTCATATTTGCATGTAGAACTTAAGCGATGCATAGCAAACATTAGTTCTTGTATGCATTTGAACTATCAAAGAACAACTGTGCTGTTGATGTAAAATCAAATCTGCTACTTGAATAACCTCAGAGATACACACTGCTAAAGTTGATCTAAAATCACAACTTTTGTCACGTCAATTTGGCGTAATTTTGTTAGGTGGTCTGTTCTCGGAAACAATTAAGACAATAGACAAAAAAATATTACCATGGTTACTAGTTGGTTAAGACCTTTATGTAACATAAATATGGTGGGAATCGGCGGACCCTCTTCTTCCGGCCCTTGCCTGTTCCTCTGAGACAGGCGTTCTTAAGTACAAATATGTTTCATCCTGTTGTGTATTGTTTACAGTGGCATTGCTTTCAATCACTGTTGGCATTAATAAAACAGGTTCGAGCTATGTTGAGAAACGTTGTCCAAAAACAAAAAGTGAGAATCTTAAAGTGTATTTTGGGTAGTTTAAGTTCACTGTTTCTCTTCGTGAGCATTTTAGTGAAACCTGAAAATCTGGCACAAGACGTCATAAACTTATATGTATGTCTGGGAGTGCGAAAAGAAAGCAAAAAAAGTAGGTTGAACAGATTCAGTGTCGTGAACTGAGTGTATTGATCATAACCCAGATTGAGATCAAGATTTTTCGGATAACCTTTCGAAAAAGCTGCCGGTGTGTTTCTTGTACATCACTAAGAGTCAGAAATTTGCAATAGGAATTTTGGGAAATTAATTTTTTTGGTCTAGTGATTTTTTCGGTTTTGCAGGAAGCCCAGAGGGAAACTTTTGGGTCTTTAATTTTGCAGCCATTTGATCATCCCTGTCCTTGAAATCCTGAGTACCCATTGGGTTGTCCTGGATATGAGTTAAGGACGGTGCCTACTTTTGCTAGTGCGCACACTTTCTGCACATCACGCAGGGCATGGTTTTAGCGCGTGCTGGGGTTGACATTGATGCAATCAACTGTTAGTAATGAAAGTGAAATTTTATTACTGTGATCAAATCAAGTTTTTTGAACCTGTACTAAACCAGGAACACCAGAATAGCAGCATATCACTAAGCAGTAACTGTCAACGTCTTCTGGCTGAACAGCTAGCTATTTTCTGTCGATATTGCATGGCTTGGTGCAAGAGGGACGTAAGTGACCTTTTCAGGTAAATTTATTTTTCCTTTAAAAGTGCCTGAGTTTTTGCATGTGCTTTTCAATTTATTGGAAAATATTCTCCTGCATCTTTTTTTTCTGACTGAAATGCTCTTGTTTGGCTTTGTTGCGTTCATTGTACACGCTTCGATATTTTGTCTTCGTTTTTCTCAAAAACAAAGTGTAAACCAGCCCAAAAAAATACAGGGGAATGGTTTACTACTTAATTGAAAAGCATATTCAAAATTTTAGGCACTTTTGAAGAAAACAAATTATCCCCCAAAAGTCACTTAAGTCCTCTTGCAACAAGCCATTCAATTACACTGAAATCCAGCTGTAAACATGTACCCGCAAATGGCGTAGTAATACACAGTCGATAAAAAAAAACTAATCAGTTACAAATCAGTGTGTGGCCAGATCCAACATACTTGGGGTGTCAGTTAAGATGCTTGGTTATCTACTGACAACTATATTTGATAAACTTGGGCAGGGGCCTGAGAATTTTTTATTTTCTGCGAACATGGCATTTAATCATGCAAAGTTAAGTATGAAAAGTTAGGAGAATCAACAATTTATTGTCAAATTTGTGTATTTGTTTGCCAAGTGTGGCTTAAAGATCACTGAAATAATGAGTACAACATTTGACATTAATATTACATTTCATGCTTTAAAGTAATGTATGTTGCAGTGTTCAAAATAAATCAATGTAGAAGAAGGCAAGGCTGCAACATAGCTAAGGACTATGCCTTTACTTGAGCCATAGTTCTGGGATACTAGCTTGATGAAATAGTTGTATGAAAGCCTTGAATTTGGCCACATCCCTAATGTATGTTTTTGGCCAATCTATTTTAATTTGGTTGTTTTTGGGTAAAGTAAATACATGTGCTGGTAAATAGTTTTAAAAAATCCAAACTCAATTACATTTCAAGTATAGATAATTAAGAATAAGAGTATGTGAACATGCCAAAATATAGTTCAACTCACATGAACTGAACACTATTAATTACCATCGAACGCAGGCTGGAAATGGTCTTCATTTAGAAGCTAATTTTTAAAAGTTGGGACCTAGCTGAAACCTCTAGTCTACACAGCTGCAAAGTGTAGACCTTTATCGGCAAAAATATGCAAAACCCCTGTACGATTTCAGTGTTTCGAAAGTTATGGCCGTTTGTATCAGCACATGTGCGAGCATTTCCGAAATTCAAGCCTATATCAAAATCGACCCATCCGAGCAGATTTTACTATAACTACAGCTTATCTGCTTTGAAACTTGGGTTTATGTCCAACTTAAGTCATTTTCCAAGCTTTCCCGTTGTTGAATTCAAAAGCAGTGTCAGCAAATAGGCTGAATAGGTATGTTTTGCCTTGGAATCTTGAGCACGGCCTCGTCGAGTTTCTTGGAAGCGAACAAAGCTCGATTCCATGGCCACATTTTGGGCTAAAATACGCTATCAAAACGTAGTTTCAGAGCTGGATTTCTTCAAGAATCAGACAAAAAATTATTCAAGTCTGGTATCAAGGAGAAAAATTGAGGTTTTGAAGGCTAAATTTTGAGGAATATCGCTGGAAGATGAATACAGTACAGTGTATGTCACCATACATGACGTACTTATGGGTAGGTACGTCATGTATGGGGAAATTTACTGTACCGTATTCTACACGGGGTGATTTCCTCGAAATTGAAGCCTTCAAAGCTCGATTTTTCTCCTTGATAAATGGAGGAGAATATTTTCAAAGTTTGGGTATACCTCGCGAGGGCGTGATCTTTTCCGCCCTTTTAGGAAATCCCTCTTCCGTTCGTCGATAGAAACTTCCTCAAATTCAACCGGAAGTTTTGGTTAAATAAACAAAGTGTACGAAGTTTCTGCATGAAGCGAGAAGAGAAATGCTGACCCAGATGATGGGAGGCTGGTCAAGAGTAAGTTAACCACAGCTTGGTTTTAATTTACCGATACCCATTTACTCTCCCTGGTGGAGAGAGGCGCCGTGTGCAAGAACACATCAGCACAACGACCCCAGTCAGGACTAGAACTCAGATTCCTCGATTCACTTTGAACTATTGAACCATGCGGTCACTTTGTCTTCTTACAAGTTGAGTGAGCAATTATAAGCTGCAACGATTATAACGAAGTGGGCAGCACACCATTTTCTACGGTGAAACATTTGAATACCCGGGTTCTAGATCCAAAAAGTTTTCACTTCCGCTCTTCTTAAAGAATTGAAAGAAAAGAAAATATTTGCGACCGATTATTAAAACATGCATATACATAAGATTTCAAGTTTTTAACACGCCTTAGTCCAAAAAAATATAAGTGAGTAATTATAACTTAAAACAACAAAAATAGGAAAGAAACGTGTTCTTAGAAGTCTAATATATGTAATGGCTTCAAAATATTCAATTTTAAAGCTGTACAGCTGGTTCAAGCCGTTGTCTTGAATTTTCCTGGGAAAATGATTCCATCTTCCTTTGCATCAGTATAAATGAGGTTTGAGACATCTGTTCCAGTTCTTGACAGGTAAATTAACTTTCCTCATGGTTTCTCACACGGTCCTTTCAACGAATCGCTGACTTGTTTTGTAACTACAGTGTATAATAATGAATTTATTGTGAATTGACTGGAGAAAATCCTACTGAAAACAAAACATTCAAACACTACGGTATACTTGAGGATGAAAATGCCTGTTAAAACGTTTATTTAAAAATTTCGATCCTGAAGAAAGTTGACGTGCTTTGCGCAAACCCTTGCACTGTATGCATTCAGTTACGCATTGCAAATATATGCATTCTTGATGTAATCTGTGACTATCATCGACTAAACTGTGGCTTGATGAGTAGGAAAAACTAAATTCAGTTTGAAAAATATTCAAATATTACCAAAAGTTTGAAAATGAAGATGAATATTGAAACAAATTACATTTTAGAAATCAAGTCTAACAAAATTGACCTGTTTGAAATAACCTTGACAGTTATAATAGTAGCATTTTAAAAATGTCATACAAGAATACTGTTTTACGTGGATTAATTCGACGGTTCTTAGATTAGAACGGTAGTGAGTAAATAATAGTCTCTAACAGTACAGTAAAGCCCAAAATGAAGGAAGACCCTGGTACAATCTGTTTGTATGTAAACATCTGAATTTCCAGCTTTAACTACATAACTTTAAACAATATCTTTTCTGTGAATCTACAGTTAGGCTTTTTTTGCTTGTTAGGTTTAAACAAGGAAGATAACATTAATTATTCATCACGAAGGTGTATGTTTTCAATTGAAACATCTGTCTCTTGCCCGCTTTCGCCCAACCAGAAAGGAGTTTATCCTGTTGCAGAACTTTACAGGTTGAGACGGAAGCGTTTGCTAACCGAAATAAAACACAACAAAACAGGTAAAATGACCCTAAATTATCAAATACTCAATTTTCTGCTATAGGAAATGTATGGTCGATGTGTTTATACATACGTAGCAGTTTTTACCTAGTCCTAGCTTACTTTTTAGTGTTTACCACAAGAGGAAGACATATACTTTGCACAAGCAACACAAACCCTTCTGGTAAACCCCTCCATGTATTACATAATTGTAATGATTATTTCAGTGGTGAAAAAAAGAGTCTTAACTTCATTCGATTCAGAGTTATATAAAATGTTCCATACTAATTGATTGTTGCTTAAGTATTCAGTCCTAAGTACTCCAGAAGGCATCGGGAAAAGCTGTTCTAAACGAATCTGGTTTTAATGCTTAAAGCATTAAAAGCACTTTAACAATTTATCTTTATCTTAACCAGGCGTATGTGCGGGTATAGAGCCTGTTTCCGTGTCCCTGCTATTTAATACGACCGTTGACGGGGAAAATATAAAACGTGCCAGATGCCAAAGAAAACAATTTATGTGCTGGATGGCATAATAAGTGCGATGCTTTTATTCCCAAATTAGGAAATCTGTAAATAAAACTGCATATTCAACTACATGAACAGAAGTTAGTTCTAGCCAACTTCTCTCGAATTTTTGGAAGTTTGTTCCATATTATTTTGCATCAGTGTGCATAATTGTACTTTAGAGAATACGGTCGTAAGTTCTTAGCAAGCCAATTGTTTTCGTTATCATCTCACACGCTCTTTCTGCACATTGCTGACATTACATTCATATATTGCCTTTGTTGTAAAAGAGACTAATTTTTTGAGGCAACTTTCAAAAACTACGATAAAATTGAAATGAATGGATCTTAAAACATTAAACAGTTTACAAATTACGCCTAAGGGAATTGTCTTGTTTAGGCTAATCTTTGACAGTTTATATTATAATTCTAGGGTAAATTTGACGATTTGACAGTTTAAAAAGCGAACAATAGCCTCATAAAATTGCAATAAAGTTCAGACTGAGAGAGGCGCGGGGACAAGGTGTAAAACACTAAGTTTTCTATAGTTCTTTGGACAATATGGAAGCAACGAAATTTTAAGACCAACCAGAACTAGATTTCTTTAATCAATCACTATGCTGCTAAAGAGTAATCTACCGTTAAACTCTCGTCCTTCATAGGTTCAACATCATTAATTATTAATTATTGGCCCCTGCGCATGTTTAATTGAACAAACTGTGTGTTGTCTACTTTCATCCTCACAGAAAGGGAAGTTATCCTGCAGCAGGAATTTTAAGTTTGAGACTGAAGCGTGCGCTTCTAAACAACAAAACAACAGAAGAGGTAAAATGGACCCAAATTACCAGAGAATTCATTTTCTCTTAATTAAAATGTATCGTGGATGTTTTTTAAAACATCGTGTTCATCATTTCAGTGTATTGGGCCAGCCACAAGAGGAAGACACAGTTTGCAAAGCCCTCGGGTACGTTTTTCTTAATTAGTACTATTTTAAGGACGTTCGCGCCCATTGCTACTGCGCATTGCTACCGCGCACGCAAATTCATACGCCACGTCATGCATCGAACGCGCACGCTAAGTAATAAAATAAACAATGATAGGGAAGATGACCATTGCTACAGCTTTGCGTGGATTTAACTTGGACATGTGGTGACCCCTACTTTTCTTTCCAGAATCTTCCAGAAACAGATTTCATTTTCAATGATCTACACATTGTCCAAAAATGAACAAAAACTGAGCGTGGGAAGTTAAAAAAAATTCAAGATTTCTGTCCACGGGACATCGAGTCCTGCCATCTTGCGATTGCAAGGTGCGTGAGACTATGGTCGCTAAATTCCAACTTGTTCTTTAAGGAACCTCACCAGTTGACTAAATTCACTTAATAGGTCCAGTTGAACAATATTTGGCAGAGAACATTTCAATTCAAAGATCTAGTTGCAATATTTTGGGGCTTACAGACACTGTGGCCTTATTAGCTAACGAAGCCCGAATTTTCAGATTAAGGGTATTTTTCGGGGCATATTCTCTTTAAAACGAAGTCGGTGACCCCCAATTTATTTTGCCTTTTTGGCAATAGTATACCATTACCTTTCTGCGTGGTCAATTTAAAAAAAAAACGTTTGGGCGCGAACGTCCTTAACGTTAGGTGTTTTCTAATTCTACTAATTTTTTTGAATAAATTTATCTCCCTTTCAAAGGTGGTGTTGCCATTGTTGCGTTAGTATTCGGACATTACGCTTGAAAATGATGAATTTTCCTCTTTGAAGCGTTTCAACGCTCACGTTTTTAATAACATTTGAGCAATATTCAGCTGTAGCCTCTTGGTTATATAGTATTCTTTCAGACTCTCCCAAGTATTAGTCAGGTTTATGTGCAAGCATCACAGATAATTTTTGTTCGTTCTTTGATATACAGTACTATGTTGTCTGAGAACGTGTGGCCAGAGAGATTTATTTACATTTCATAAATGGATCAAGAAATATTAAAAAAGGTGTTGGAGTTATGTCGCACTGCACTTTTTATTTCATCTCGTGTGAACTTCCCAACTCCGATAAAAGGACATACAAAGCGTAAAATGTTTTTTTTTTATATACACTACTTGCTTTTGCTAATTTAATTATTTTTTGTTATGTTCGAAATTATTCTTAAAAGTTAACTTCGAATTCATGACAGACATTCATAGCAATGAAAAGTCTCTCTCGAAATAGGGTAGACAGAATTTTAATCCACCATGCCTTGAATTCGCCCTTTGTTTTGTCGATAATATTAACAGCTGGATTCTTGTTATTACAGCGCTGGCCCCATCAGGGCGTATTTAGAATTTTATAAAACAGTTGTCCTTTTCAAACCAAAACAGTTGCGTGCACCATGATAGCTGATCGTTCCCACGTTCGGTCGATCAAATAGTTGTGTGGCCCGTGCAACAGCGATTTGCATATCTTGGAGTTTCAGAAGTTTTGCAACGATCGAGTAGAAATAATAAGAAAGCTTAAAAGAAAGCTTGTTTTCTCGACTAGCTTTCCTCGCAGCCAATAAGAACAGTGTGGAAATCGCGTAGATTAGCTATACAAATTTACGATATACCGTCGATAAATCCCCCAAGAAAATTGATGGAAGAGTATTGCTTTGATTTTTAGCTCCCATGTTGAGGTTTGCGATTTCCTTTTCTTCGTCAAATCTTTTTTCTTAAACTTTTCACAAGAATCTTCCCGTTGTAAGGGCCAAGCAATTAGATCGATCGATAAAGAAAACCAGTTGGTGTAAGAAGGTGACAGGATTACCCGGCTAGACCTCCTCGTTGATTGGCCAGAAAATATTTTCCTAGTCAATCAGCGGGACGGATTTCGACCTCCTCTGAAGTGCCCAGGGGCTCATCAGCCCTTGTAGTAAACTTTCGCGCCAAAAATGTCGCTCGCCCGAAAATATCGTATCGTCCCGAGTAGTAGCCCCTGGGGCTCCGAGGATGGTCTCTGATAGGTTCTTGTCCTTTTCTACTTTAAAATATCATTAATTATTTATTACGTTAGTTAACTGTTCCCCTATGAAGTAAACAAACTGTTGTTAGCAGTCATGGCTACCACCGCTTGGTAAATGTGAAAATGTCAACGCAGATTCAAACCAACAACTCGCAACTCTGCTCACTCACAAACTTTACACCAAAACAGAACAAAATTAAAACACAGGTTAATTTAATGTGGTTTTCCGCAGGAATAAAAGATGGTACCCCTGTTATTTCTACAAACCATTGTTCTTTTTGGCGCCGCACAGATAGGTAAGCCACTCGCTCATTTAATCGTTGTGCGATTGTGTTTTTTAAAACATTGTGTTCCTTGTAGCCGTGATCTTTAAATTTGGCACCCTGCCGACTAATGTAACAAATTCATGGCCATGATAAATTAGAGCGCCTGCATTGTTATTATACATGTAATAACCTACACATTCCTAGTTTTCAACATCTTGCATACTTGCCCATATATCATCACTGTCCCTAAGATCGGTAGTCAAGCAGAATTCTGACGCAGAAAATGAAAGATATAGTATCAGAGAATAGTTTCTTTCAAACGTTCAACTAATATTGTTTTGACTCCTTTCGATGTAAAAGTGAGTCTACCAATAAATACTCATGCATGGTTAGTTGAAGTGATTATAACGACTTTAATTAACTGCTTCCAACAATTAGCCTTAGGGTCTCTAAAAAAGGTTGTGAAGAAAAGAGACCGTTGCCACTTAGCTTCGACTAAATGGTTACTCTGATGGGTTCTTAGCCCTCATTGGCCGAAGAGTATAATGACTCGGTCAAAACATTACAAAGGGATAACGCCTGTAAGCTTGTCTACATTCATGCCATGACCATCTTCAAATAAGTCTTTTGTCTGTCACGCCTGATTTCCCATGAAGTTGTTGTAAAACAGATTATATTAGGCATAATATCCACAGTGGAACCCTCGCCTCAGGGCCACCCCGTTTGACACGGTCACCTCGTTAATACAGCCGGGCCACCCCATTATTATGACTACCTTATTATATCCCGAGCTAAAACCCAGTCAATTGTTGTCTTATTCAATGAACCCCGTTAATACGGGCAGATTTTTGTTGCCCCTTGGTGACCGGATTAACGGAGTTTCACTGTAGACCGATATTTAAATACTAGTATTTGAGGGCTGTACTACGAATTTTTCTTAATTGATAAACCTAGTTTGAGTTTGAATTTAATCCATACTTAATGATTATTTTCAGAACCTACCCGCGGAGGTAAGTACAATATCTGGGAAAGGTAATAAATTTATTTAAATTCGGCTGTTCATACTGAGGAATTCTTCAAATCGAAATGGGACTGCGAATTGGGCAGGTAAATGAGATCTGGGCTGGAAAATGGGATTTATACCTCCGCTTTCAGGATCGTCATTGAAAGCAGTTTCATGCATCGTTTGATAATGGCTACTCGTTTCTTGTTTTTGGGTGACGATCGAAGGGG
>Ga0126343_10001757_pt1 | contig 10538 bp, 11 predicted proteins | sample Cyp2metagenome_FD_92531 | JGI IMG/M metagenome (GOLD analysis project Ga0126343, IMG submission 92531) | Coral microbial communities from Lord Howe Island, Old Settlement Bay, Australia - Cyphastrea 2 metagenome | ecosystem: Host-associated > Invertebrates > Cnidaria > Coral ... | reverse complement strand
TAAAGAGAAAACCGAGAAATAAAATCGTAAAAATCTATGCTAATTAAGATCAGATATCCAAACACTGTCACGGTCATGATTTCCTTTGTTTAAACTTGATGAATTATTAATGAGTTTGAGAAGTCGTTTTGAAAGTCTTGAGCTTCTTTGGTGTTTTGCCAGTCTTATAAAGCCACTTTTAATCTCTTTGCACTAAAAAAGGTTCGTTTGAAATACTTGTATTTGATTTTGTAAGCATTTTACAGAAATTATGCATGCTAAACTGTGTAAAACGCTTGTGTACGCGCCATAATAAGCGTATTAAAACTGGTTGTTCAAACTCACTGTGGTTAATTTTGTTCACACATCCGTGGTAGCTGTGAGATAATTCTACAATATACAAGATAAGTTTTCCAAGAAATCCTTACCTGGAAATCAAGAAAATCTAGTTTTTGGCCTCAAAAATTGGGGGTCGACTTATACACGGTTCTTTCCTTAAATTGTATCAATTGAATCCTTCGTTTATGAAAACTTCAAGAAACTGTTCTCATGTATTGGAAATCAAGCACGACCTCAAACATAGTTTCTTTGTTTACTCCGGCCTCTCAGTGCAATCAATGTAAACTGAAAAGACATGCTTTGATATAGAGTTAAAAATAACCAATCTTTTGAGGAAACGGTATGCCAAGAGTCTCCTGGAGTAGTGAGCCAAATAATTCTGAACAAATTGTTAATATTTAAGTAATTTTCATGTGCCAAGCAATACCTTGTGCTAAGCCTTTAACGGATGCTAATTTTTTCCAACGGCTCTGCAGTTTTGTGCTTTACATTCTAACGGTAAGATGTTAATGGCTAAATGATACAAGCTACCGGCTAATGCTAGGACTCTCCCCTCTAACATTTTGACTTTTACTGCTAACGGTTATGTTAACGCATCTAACGTTTACAAGGAAATTTTCTAACGGGTGACTAACGGATAAGCGTTGCAGTATGTTTTCCCGTGAATGGTCACAAATTATTTCGTGTCTGCTACTAGTTCCCTAACTGTAGTGTAAATACCTTCGTATGATTTCTCCTTTTGCAGCGCTTCAAAACTTCCATATTGCACTTCATCCATTGATCTTTCAAGTGATTGACCAGCAGCACATACAAAAGGGTTAACTTCACAATTGTCTTTTCCTTTATCACATTTTTCATGTTTCACTAAATTCTTCCGTCTTGCTTTTTGTCTCCTACTTTTGATTTTACTGGGGTCAAACTGAAAATTCAAATCTTCTGTAAACTGAGCAGTTTGAAAATTTTTGCTTAAGTGAAGCCTTGACTGTGCTTGTTGCTTTTCAACCCCAGTAACATCCTCCTCACAAACCTGGGTCTCATTGTTATCAATGTTATGAATTTCATTTGATCCCTTTGCTAAGTTCATTGTTTGTAACACTTTTTGCTCACAATTAACCACTAGATTTGTTTGCTGGTGCTGTTCATGAGATCTTCTTGTCCTTGAGGCCTTAAAGTTAGCGTCCGGCAGCCATTTCATTGAAGCATGGATGTTAGTAGTCAGTTGCTCTGTTACTGAAGTATTACTGATAGGACCAGGTGGTTCTGTTACCGAAGCATGACTGATAGGACCCAGTGGTTCTGTTATTGAAGCATCACTGATAGGACACAGTGGTTCTGTTCCATATAGTGTGTTTGATAAACTGTTGCCAGCTATACTATGGCTGTCATCTATTTCATCACTTGAGATGTTGTCAACTCCTTCTGCAGAATTGCTGGATGAAAATGTGGTCTGAGACTTACCATCATCAATAACAGAATCTGTGGAGAAGACAAAATTATGAAAATTATGTCTTATTACTGACAGTAAATGTAGGAAAATTGTACAGGTATCATTTAATAGTATGACTGTGTGAACAGATCAGACTTTTTAGCAACTACCATGGGTCGTAAGGTGTAAGGCGTTGTGTGCAAATTACTGTAATCAACTCTCTTGAATGGGCACCCTTCTTTAATAATTCCCCTCAGGTACATGTACATGCAGCAGGTAGCTCTTAAGAGGGAATGTCCACTAAGACTGAGCCATATCGCAAATATGTGGCACATGATGAAAAACAAAAATTTTTCATATTCCTCCCAGCATAGAAACGTGGTGGGTTTACTTATCTTGAAATAGTTTTTAAACCCACCAAAAAAATCACAAATTCATTACGGTCCCACGTCTCAAAAAAACATGCAAAATTAAGTGACTCATACCGTATCATAAACTTTGCTCTGTTCAATCCGCATCACAATAACACTCCAGTTTGAGCCTGGAAATGTATTGTTGAGGAGTTTTACACGTCTTTTGAGGCCAATTATACTTCTGTGGGTTAATTTTCACGTTCACAACGAGCCGCTTAAAATCACTAAAATTTGCTTCGTCAAAATTCTTGATTATGCACACTTTTTCAATCAGCAAATTCGCCACCCAGTAAACCATCAAAACACCTAAAATTCGGACATTTCCAAAGAAGAAATGACAGTGTAAAACCTGATATAAAAATTATTTTCGGGCTTTTCATGAACGCGGATTACTGATGCTCTCAAAATCATGATAATGACAACACCAACCTGCCAGAAACGAAAACAATAGGCAAGTGCCTGTGACAAGGTTATCAAACGCAACGTGAAAATGTCTTCTTGCATTTGATTTCCTTGGAGTTTGGCCTTAAACGATGGCAAAAAAGTCATGTTTAGCTCCCCTTCTGTAAGATACTACATTCCGATCCCTTGATTATAAACAGCAATCCAGAAAAGTGGGGAAGCCTTCCAGCATCAGTCCCTTGCTTGCTAAAGCAAAATATTTATATGCTGCTCTCCTCGCTCATGCTGAATGCTGAAATTTAAATATGGCATCCGATTTTGACTTTATTTCTCTGTCAGGCAATGGTCACTTGATAGGATTTTGATTTGTCATGCGTTGCTAAAAACCGAGATTTAATTAGACGTTCAAAACAAACAGTTTTCACTTTAGAGCTATGAGAACAAAAATAAAACCAAATGAGCCACTTGTTTTCCTGTCACCTGTACAGCCAAAGTAAGATTTAATTTCATCCTATCTGTAACACCATTTGCAAGGAAGTTTACCCTTCAATGATTTCAACAAGGGAAGGCAAAAGGTGGCTCATGAATAAACAATTGTAAGTTTTTTAATGCACACCAGCTTTTTGCCACAAATAGTTTCACTTTTACGTTATTTTCTGGTCTTATGTTTCAGCCCCGGAGTTCTGCTAAACGAAAAAAAAATTCATGATTTCAAGCAGAAGAAAGACTGATGAGATAAAATCTGTATGCGACGACTACTCACCATGCAAACATTTCTTTCAGCACATAATTATCTGTGCCACGCGCCACCCGACAAGTAATTAATGTGGTAAAATTATCACATATTAAGTGCAAAAAGAACATTGCACTCAATGCCCGCCCACCCACCCCCTGATCCCCCTAATTTGGGGTAAAAGAAGAAGAAATCACAGAGGAAGAAATAAAAGCCAGTAGGGCAAATGTAAAGTCTTAAGTAGTTTGGTGGATATTATTTCTCGGTATGAAATGAATCCCTCAGTGGCATGGCTTGTTTTCGTATGGTAATTCTGTAGCTCATAAAGTTTAGCAGCATTTTTCAAGATTTCTCCTTTGATGGATCAAGATTGGTTTTTAGTTATAAAGTAAGTTATATCTGAATACGAACCTAGTGGCTCTTGAAGCTGGAACTTATCCCGATTTCTATAGCATGAAGCGACTATAGCATGAAGCGACAATAGCATGAAGCAGGTGTTTCTACTCCCCTCTGGGTGGGTTGCCAGTCCATCGCAGGATTATCCCCCCATTAAGTTAAGTTTGCCGCTGCACATTTAATACTAAGTGGAGAGAAGGACTGTGAGCCGAGTAAAGTTTCCTATGCAAGAATTCAACAGATTGTCCCTGCCAGGGCTCAAACCCGGACTGTTCGATCCGGCATTTCGCCATCCGCCCCCCATGAACGCTACAATGATTGTGTCAAACAAATGCCTAAAAATTGGTGGATAAGTGGTGGCGGTCAACTTTCATGACGCAAATAATTGCTGTTGCAAAAGAACAAACTATTTGAAACACCCTTAATCTTATAAAAGCTGCACTCCTTTGGGATGATCCAGATCTGGATCAGCAAGATCTGTCTGGATCATGGTGCATCAAAGGAACCGGTGAATCCATGGACAGAGTGGACTCGCTGGTTCCTTTGATGCACCATGATCCAGACAGGACTTGGATCACTGATCCGGATCTGGATCACCCCAAAGGAATGCAGCCTTAGATTTGTGGGTTTCCCACCTCAAGAACAACTGCTGTAACCGTTTTTTAATCAATTTCTAATCAGCATGTCAAGTTTTAAGTTCTTGATAAGTGTAAAACAAAACTGCATGATGGAAGCAGATTCATGACCACCTCAAATGTTTGGAAAATTTAAGGTTGCTCTGCCCTGACAATCTTTATCGATTCTGGCAGTGAGGTCTGTTCCATCATGAAATTTTCTAATTGTTTTTTTTTTAAGTATTGGTCAAATGGAGTCATTAGTACACGTAAGGAATTGCAATGGCCTTCACTCACTTTGGTCAAGATTGATACTATTATCCGCTGGTACTTTTACAGGCAAGTCCGCGGAAACACCGTCATTCATTACAGGACTGCAGCTAGCTTGGACTAGCAAGTAAACGCAAAGTCCATTCGCCCTTTCAGCACCTGTCTGGCTGTATGCAAGTTCAACTTTCAGTTACTCGGGACATTGTTCGCTTAAAATTTCTGCGTGCGCTTCTGTAGCTCGCTACTACTTTCTGGTTAGCCATATTGTGATTATGTAACAAAATAGGTACTTATCATGACAGTATACGATACATTATTTGGCATTGATCTCTCTCATGAAATAGTTAGATACACCATGTCACACAAATCCAAAATCCCCTCCCAAGGGGGAAAAATTGATTCAGATTCAGAATTTCAGATCTATAAAGCTAGGTAACGGCCCTAAATATGACTGCCGCAAACCAGGAAAAGGCCAAGCTCACCTGCATAAACATTTGAGAAGGGCTACAAATTTGTGAATGATATAGCAAAAAAATTGATGTCTTGTAAACAAGACACTCAGTGTCAAGCCAGAGTGAAAAACACACCCTGTTTCACATTAATGCGCCTTTGTCACACGGCGGCCATATTGTCCCGGGAGACCAAAAAAACTTTGTTTTACCACGCAGAGCCTCGCAGTCAAAACCGTGGGGACGAGGCTAAGCGTGGTAAAACAAAGCTTTTTTGGTCTTCCGGGAACATATGGCCGCCGTGTGACAAAGGCAAATGTGGCCAAAAACTATACCTTTTTGAGAAATCAACGGCTCAAAAACCATAGCCTTTGGGACTGCACATATTTCTGATAGCCTATCTAGGGGAGTAATCTCCCTCCCCCCTTCCGGAGCCTAAAACACCTAAAAACGCGCAATATTTTACGGATCAAGTTTGGACCCTTTAAAGCTTTAAATAAAGCTTGTTTGCTTTGAATTTTATACGGTGAAAGTCGTTTTAGATTATATCGGGCCGAAAATTTGGCATTATTATTCATCTCTTCGAGTAAAACCCTGTTATGTTCTTCATATGAGAAATCGAGATTTTTTGACATAAATTCCTCCTGTAGGGCCGAAAATTCGTTGTCATCGATAGTACCGTTTTCGTAGCTCAAGAGAAACTGGTGTTGGAGCTCGTTAAAGGAAGACATGACCAAATTTTTCGATAGTTTTAGGTTGATGTTTGCGAGGACTCGGCGATGTTTACGGGTTCTTGCACTTGGTTTTCATGCCGTGAACGACGTCCTCGGCCCAGTCCTAGAGCAGCTTACTCGTCGTCGTCTTCCCATTCGTCGTCGGTGCTTAAGGTCCCTAGTGAGTCTGGGTTACCTGTGATTAAATTTCTTGCTTGCTTTATAATGAACATCTTATTAACTGAGCTTAGGTGGCCTGTATGGGAGAATCTTGACCTCAGTTGTGTGTAAAGACCTCACTGCGTTCGTTCTGTACTGATTCACGACCTTGGTCAAGATTCTCCCTTATTTACCTCCTGCTCAGTTAATAAGAGCTAAATCCATTTTTGGCAATGCATGACAAAATCCTGTCAAGTGACCGCTGCGTGACAGATCGGACGCCATATTTACATTCCAGCATGCAGCATGAACGAGGACTAGTTGAGGAGATAAACACATAAGTATTTCGCTTTAGCAAGCAAGGAACTGATGCTGGAAGACTTCCCTAGTGAGGGAATTTTATGGATTGCTGTTAAAGAACAAGAGATAGGAATGTAGTGGATTATTTTGGAGTCTTTCATTGAATGTATTTTGAAGATGATGTACCATGCCGAACTCCACCGTCCACGCGTCACAATGGTTATCGTGTAGGATTCTGACTACACCACTACTAACATTTGAATGAAATATTTTACAGAAGGTGAGCTAAACATGACTTTCTGCCATAGTCTAAGTCCAAATACCGAAGAAATCAAATGCAAGAAGACATTTTCACGTTGCTTTTGATAATCTGGTCACAGGCACTTGCCTATTGTTTTCGTTTCTGGCAGGTTGGTGTTGTCATTATCATGATTTTGAGAGCGTCAGTGCTTGGCGCTGATGAAAAGCCCGAAAATAATTTTTATATCAGGTTTTACACTGTCATTTCTTCTCTGGAAATGTCAGAATTTTAGGTGTTTTGAGTTTTACCAGGTGGCAAATTTGCTGATTGAAAAAGTGTACATAATTAAGAATTTTGAGGAGGCAAATTTACTGATTTTAAGCGGCTCGTCGTGAACTTGAAAATAAACCCACAGAGCTATAGTTGGCCTCAAAAGACTTGTACACTCCTCAACAATACATTTCCAGGCTCAAACTTGAGTGTTATTGTGATGCGTTTATGATACGGTATGAGTCACTTACATGTAATTTTGTGTGTTTTTTACCAGACGTGGGACCATAACTAATTTATGATTTTTAGGCGGGTTTAAAAACTATTTCAAGATAAGTAAACCCACCACATCTCTGGGAAGAACATGAAAAATTTTGATTTTTCATCATGTGCCACGACTGGCGTTAGTGGAAATTCCCTTTTAAGTCCACTTCTCTCTTAACAATGTGCTTCCTCCTTTAATTTTCTATTACAACCAAATTAATAAATTATTGACTGTCTTTTTTTTCGTACCAAAATAGAGCAGTTTTCACAAAAGTGTGACAACAATTTCACATTTGCATTGGTTTTGCAGTGACACACTACAAGATTGGCTTAAAAAATTCTTCCACTTTGTCATCCAAAAAGAGGTAAACCAGATGCAATGTAGCCTCCCACGCAGACGTCCTTAGGGTTTCGTCACTCGTTTCCTCCCCCACGTGGGGGAGGAAACGAGTGACGAAACCCTAAGGACGTCTGCGTGGGAGGCTAGATGCAATGAAGACTTGCTAAAACATGTTTTCCTGCAATTTGCATTGATTTCGCCACCTAGTATATATACATTTGCTAAGAATTTTGATTGGTTCAGTAGCTAGGTTGTCTACATGTATGTAACTTGAGATTGGTCAGGGTGACAACTACGAGTTCTAGTTTCACAACAATTAATTTATACAGTAACTGCTTTAATCTAGACACAAATTTGCATAGATTGTTTGAATGTATTGGGTGAGATATTACTGTTACATGTATCAGTACATGCACTTGAACTATGTTCCAAACTGAAAGTTAATTTTTTGTTTGTATTTAACATTTATTAGATTTTGGACACCCAGTCCTATTCCCTCAGAGACTTGAGACCCCTCAAATATTGATGTTCCATGTGCTTCTTTTTGAGATAGAGATGTGATGTTTTGTTGTGTTTATGGGATAAATCGCTGGAAACATTGTCCTTGCTGTACTTGAATAGATTTGGATAAACAGCAATAAAGATTGCTCCAAGATACACGTAACAATGAAAAGGAAAGTTAGACCTGTGATTGTGTTAGTGAAGAGGTCGTTCAAGCTTTTTTAGTTTGGTGATTGGCGCCATCGTCATGAACCTTGAAGAACTTGCAGTTGTTGTTTGGAAATGTCGAAAGAACTACAGTAGAGGCTATTAAGAAGAAATGTCATAACAGATACTTTTTAGTTTGTTGAAGAACCGCATTAGCTACAGGGTAATCATGCTAATGATGTTGCCAGTAAGTAGAGCGATTTACATTGTACAAGAAGTATAGGTCAATTGTTATGTACATGAACTATGTTACAAGATGATGAGGAAATTGATGCAAAATGTGAGGGTCATAATAACTTTGAACTGCTTGTTATTGAATCCATGGCTAAAATGGCAAATTATCTGGAAAGCAAAGTTGTTCCTGAGATATGAATTACATGAATACAACAGCGAGAAAACATTTATGTAACTACCAAACTTTGCAGTTTCAACAGATTCAATGTGCTGTTAAAAGGTTAACTTATATCTCTCGCAAAACAACAAAACGTTTTCTGTAACTGCCTAGCTTTTTTGTCATCAAACAACTGTCAATTATTGGGAAGGATCATATGACAAGGAAACTTACCAAACTCTGCTTATTTCATAGTGTCTCATAAAGTCTTTTGGGTGTGTTTAAAATTGATATTAATTTCAAGGGGTCTCATGGAATATTAAAATGAAAACCACGTTCTTGCATCAATCCATTTTTGCCATTTAACAAATTGATGTCAGTTTTTCATGTGTCTGTCCTGTGATTGATCATGAATTTCCTCATAACATTGTCAAAGTAGCTGTGGATCCACAAGGCAATAGCCTCCTGCTCCCAAAAACCAAAATAAACAAAACACTGACCTTCCACTCCAGATCGAGCAACAAAAGTTGGAGATTAAAAAAGTTGAGCTCAAAGCTCAAATTAAGGCCAACACCAAGTCACAACTTGTCAAACTTGGAACTGTGCTGTTGTTATCAACAGTCCGCCGAAGTCCAAGCACTGGTAAGTCTTTGGGACAGTTTGATTACAATGCTAGAATAGTAGCTCCCCAAGAATGGCCGCATTTACATGTCCTTTTTGGCCTAGCGAAAAAGAAATTCAAGGATCTGTCTCTGGCTGAATTCGTTTATGGTTATTTAGATATCATGAGGGTTGCCAGCGACAACTAACAGGCGGTCATGTCAACCCATTTAATGGCATTGACGCCTTTGGCAGCAAAGCATAAATGGCTGTCTGTCTTGTCATTTCACACTGCTGTTCTTGATCGATTTGAGGCCGGGTTAGTATCCTGGGGAGATGATTTTACAGAGCACGAGCGGTTTAATATTACAGAATCCGTTCGTTTCCCTTTAGCCACAAATGGACTAAACAGCAAAATCAGTCTACAGCTCATCCGCCAGGGTTTACTCCTAAAACCTATTGTAAAGAATGGAATTGAACTGGCACTTGCTCTAACCAATCTCACCAGGTCTGTACTGAGCATGTGTGTGCGTATTGCAAGTTACACAATCGCCTCCTGCCCTGCTCGACTGGCACCCACAAACGCATCACCGGTTGCAAGTCCCAGCTCGGCCTGACTAGGCCACCAGGCAAATACAGACAACTCCAAGTTTCTTTGTCCACTGCAGTCACCTAATTAACCAAAGTACCACTAATAAAACCACTCCTGTATCATCTGTTAATACACTTCATAATTCCTCCCCTCTCTCCGTTCCAGCAGATTGCGCTTCACCTTCAGACAAGTGTCTTCCTTGTGGGCAACTTAACCTCTCCGCTTCTCATTCAATTTCTGCTGTCATCAGACATAATCTGTAGCAAACGCACCTAGCCAAATGCTTTTGGCGCCTGTGTTGATGTTCTGTCCCGATTGAATCTACCTGCTTGGCAAGTCGGTCTGACCAATTATCATGACCCCAAAGTCGCCTTATTCTTAGCTAATGGTTGGCCAGTAAATTACTCTTTGTCGTCCGACCCTGCACCCTGTGATAACAATCACTCATCAGCTGTAAATTTCGCTCAAACCGTTTATAGTTTCATCAAACCTGAACTGTCCCGTAAAGCCACAGCCAGCCCATTCAAACACGACCAATGCCCTCAAGACTACAAACACCCCCCTGCAAACTATGGACAAAGAGAAAACCAAACGCCGCATTGTTTGAGACCTTAGTTTTCCACCTGGTCGATCCATCAATGATTGCATACCAAAATACACTTTTCTCGATGTTCCATTTCACCTGACTCTTCCTCGTTCAGCAGACTTTGTGAATCTCATCCTGTCTAAAGGCCCTGGATCTTTTTTGTACAAACAAGAGGCTCCAAGTAGCCTATACTCATGCGCAGGAGGTTACAAGTTGTATGAAACAGGTATGCAATACGTACATGTCAGACAAGCAATTTGAAAACCTTTGCCATCTGACAACTAGAAATAAATTATATAGGAAAAATGCTAATTCGAAAAAAAGTGCAACATAGTTTCAAGACATAGGTAATGAAGATATAGGAGAGAGGATAAGTTATGAAAAGCAATATGTCATCTTTATTGCAAGGATAT
>Ga0126343_10001756_pt1 | contig 10538 bp, 6 predicted proteins | sample Cyp2metagenome_FD_92531 | JGI IMG/M metagenome (GOLD analysis project Ga0126343, IMG submission 92531) | Coral microbial communities from Lord Howe Island, Old Settlement Bay, Australia - Cyphastrea 2 metagenome | ecosystem: Host-associated > Invertebrates > Cnidaria > Coral ... | reverse complement strand
TTTAGAACAAAAACAATTTGCTATTAACGCATGCGCAGATAAGTTAGCGTTCGTGACTTCTATACCAGGTTGAAGTACATTACATACGGAATCACGCACATACGTTGAATGGTTTTCCTTATGGTGGAACTCAATATGTAAGACGCACGCGTTCTAGCAATGTTAGTGTTATGCACTATGTTTCCAAGAGGTATTTTACATGTCACATGATGTGATGTCTGCTGATAGCACCACTTGTTCCTTTCTAGTGCAAAAGTGAAGTGTGTCCTTTAGAATTGTCCACAGCCACGGGTCGGTTCAACATATATCATCTGCTGTTTTCAAACTACATTAGTAAGTTGTAAAGTTTCTCCTTGTCTTAAAGAGAGACCAAAATGTTCCCGAGTTAGTCGCTTCAATACTCCAAATTGAAATTTGTAACAATAGAAAGCAGGAAAGTGCTCAAATAATGCTGCAGTCTCCGTGGCACCTAATGGAAGCGCAAATTAATTTAATCAGTTTTATAGGAGACTCGTTCACCGATGCAAGTTAATATCGCCCAACTAATGCTGTTTACCTTCAATTACTTTTCATTGGAACGCCGCTCAGTTGTATCAAAATGGTTTTGCATATTAATTTTGAATTATTTTATTGCAAATGTGGCAAAGAAAAAGAAAGTGGTATTCCCTGACTATCTGATAATTAAATTAATTCTTGTTTATCGGTGAGAAAAACAGAAGTAGCAGTTACAAAGTTGGCGGCAAGAGCTAAATTGCCACGTTTTTTCAACATTTGATTTAAGTTAAAATGAACGAAAATCTTCCTAAAACACCAGACTAAAATCTAAAACTGGTCTGTAGTGTAAAACAGTAATTGAAAGTAATTTTTGGACCTTGAATGAAAACCCAACCTTAAAACATAACCCAGGTAGATCCAAACCGGAAGTCAAGCGAGCAGGCCTGAGTACTTATGGGACTACTGTGCTACAGCTATCAATTGCACTCTGCACCATATCTGAGATTGTCTCACTAGTTTGGAGTATAACCGCCATGTTGGGCAACTCCGTCGTCGTCGTCGTCGTCGTCGTTGCACGGTCGTCGTCCTGCGAACGCGCCCACGAGCAATACCGCTAACCATGACAACCATGAGAAAATCAACTCATAAGTTTCCTTTTATTTCCCATGATGAGAATGGGGCTCCGCTATAAAACAGTTTTTAAATTTAAAAAAATCCATCTTCATTATCTTCACAGGTACAAAATCACTCGTGCTGGCATGGTGAGCAAGTTGCACAGCGGAACTTCCAAAACAATGTAACGCGTACCAGTCCACCCGGACCTGCCTTTGTTTTGAAAGTCCTACTGCGCATGTGTGATTTTGTACCATGTGACCGGATCCTGCAAAGGGCCTATTCGGTCTGTTATCGTACGAGTGACAACAAAATCGGACGATCCCGCAATTTCTCTTGCAGGACACCGCGCGTAACCCCGAGAGGGCAAGATAGCGCCATTTTGCCTGCTCGGGTAGCCGATCACAGTGCAGGATTTGGTTCATCTTACCCGATCAGGCCCGCTCACGGAGTTAGCCATATGCAAGAGATAATCACTTGCCATATGCTGTAATAAATATATCTTATTAGACGTTTTGTTGTGTAGTGTCGCTGAGAATTTTTACGACTGAGGAGTTGTGCCGAATTTTGACGAGGGCGGAGTAAGGCGAGTTAAAATACAAACACTGACAAGTCAAAATTCTCAGCGATACTAAACAACTAAACGTCTAATAAGAGATTTATTATCCGACGCACGAAATTGTAATTTCCGTGCTTGCGAATTTCGCGGATATTTATTCACGGGAATTGAGTAACAGTAGTAGGTGAAACGGAACGGAATTAGGTAACTGATTGGTCAACAGCAGGAAACCTGTTTAACCGGTCCTCTGGAGTAAAAACACCGAATGATGTTTGTACTCGATTTAGCCGTTATTTGTAGTCTACGAAGTGCAGTGGGATAATAAAGCCTGCTACTTCCACTCGCAAGTTAAGTGTGCGAGGATGTAAGCGCAAAGGTGCGTAGAGCGATCTAAAGATAACTAAAAGTCACGTTTGAATCCGAAAATAATACGTGTGCGGCATTCAAAGATGTGTCACCTGTCCTTGCTTTTCCCGATCAAGTCTCTCTGAGGCAAGTTTGACTTTCCACTGCCAGCTTGATATCATCAAGCGAATGACCTGAGCAGGTGCGAAATCTCCTCAAAAGCTTCCCCAAAACTAAAACAGGCCGATCTCCCATAGAAACACACCATCTCCGCTTTGTTTACGGACAACCAATCACTTACTTCCAGGTATTATATGCACAAGAATAAACCAATCATCGTGCATTTAACTTCACCATGCAATTAAAACGGTCCAGCAAAACCACTCCTTGAAATAAACTTCCAAAGTCAAGCATCTGAACATTTCACCTTCCGTTCAGTGCCGAATTCTGTTGAAAGGTAATGAATGCTAAAAACGTTTTATTTTTTGTCCTGTTTCAGGGAATGTTGAATGTCATTGTTTACGCTGCTGAAGAAGACTCCAAACTTTCTCGTTCAGTATTCATTACAACGCGCCAAAATAAGCGACTGAAGGGACATGTTGTAAAAAAATTCGATTCTCCCAGCCTGATATCCTGCAGCCATACTTGCATGAGAAATTCCTGGTGCTCTTCAACCAATTTCAAGATGCCATCCATGAATAACACCAAAGGAACTTGCGAACTGAACAAGCATGAGGCCATTGAAGAAAACACCAAGTTGCATTATCAACAAGGAGTCACTTTCTCTTTGCTCTTAAAGGTAATTAGCAGTTAAGTAGAATTTCGAAAGTAACGGCCCCTCCGATAATAACAGCTCCCCGAAAGTAACGTTAATATTTTGCCTTCCTCTTCAACCCCGAACGGTCCTCTCGAAAACAGCGGTCCGCCTGAAAGTTGCAGCCCTTTGAAGAATTAAAGTCACTAAAAGAGAACGTCGTCTCTGTTCTCATCCGTGGGTCATGCAGATGGAACAGCCTGAAAGCAGGAATGAACATTGACTTGAAGTGCTATCTGTGAATTTATTTCGAACTTGATTAAATTTGTCTTCAAACTATGCTTTATAATCTGCATTTGTCTAGCCGTGGAGGCAAATGATTTACTGTAGGGTAATCAGTACAAACGTACAGTACAGTACGGTACACTGAAGGTTTTTCAACAATCCGAAAGTAATGGCTACCCGAAAGTTCTCCTTTTGCCAGCGACATCCGCAAGTAACGCAGTCAGGAGTTACTTTTTAATCGGTCGCCAAAATCTATAGGACCTGGGCTTGATCAGCAATTCGCTCATTAATTGAGCTTGACTGTTTGCCTTAGAATAAATGAAGATAAAGATCTTTGTACAATGAAATATCGGAAATTAACAAACACACTAATATTTTCGTGGGCTAGAAGTGTCATCATTGAACGGCTAAAACTGGGTCACCGGAATATTATCCAGCACATTAAACTCGTCGAAATAAACCTTTCCGCTCCGGCTTTGAACAGTTTCGTTACCAAGTTTTGCTTTGCGAGAACAAAAAGTCAAGCCCGTCGATCGCACCAATTCTGTGCTTACTGAAAAAAAATTGTTTTAGCATGTACATTCTTCCTCCCTCAACTTTTGAGCTGTCGTTTTTATTTTTTTATTTTTTCTAATTCAAACGCTTTACATACGTGAACAGGGTTGTCAAAGTCCCACAGCTCTTGGTTGCCTTAACGGTGGCTCTTGTGTAGCAGACGACAAGAAACAAACATTTTCATGTTTTTGTAAAGCGCCTTGGATTGGGAAAAACTGTGAGATCAAACTTGGTAAGAAAATTTTTCAAGAACAGCAATGTTGTATTTTTAAATGAATTCATTTTTGAACCCCACATCCTGTCTAAAGGTCGTCACATGTAGGGAGCTTCTCTGAAATAAGATACCGTTTACCTTACGAAAGCAGTTTCCACATGAAACCACTATGACGGCTTTAATATGCACATGATATTCATAACAGCATAATTAGGTAGAGTGGTCACGCTTTGAGCCACGCTTTCGATGGTCTGTTGGTACTCGGGATCTCCATTGTGGCATTCTCCAACAAGCGTTAACGAGAAGTAAAATGACTATTAGGTGTGTAAAATATAAAACAGTAAAGTGTAAGGGCCGCAGAAAAGGTGAGCCATATATATCTTTTCCACAGACGCAGATTAATCAGTCAAACATCTGTTTTAATATGTTTTAAAAGCAAATATATCAGTAACCTCATCTATTGCTATTAACTATTGGCTGGTAATGTAAAGAGTTCTTTTGTTTAACGTTTTGAACATTTAAATAACAAAACAATGTTTGTAAACAAGTTTCTTCCCTTAAGGTAGCATCCCACCCCAAATGTGACCATTTTGGGGAAAAAATATTTTAAGTTGGCAAGATAGATCTTATACGTATCTTTGTTTTTCAAAAAAAATTTCGAACAAATCTTGATTCTACGAGAAGTTATGGACGAAATAGTGTTTTCTTCACTAATTGCTTTTAATGGAAAGTTGACAAGTCAATGTGACAATCTGTCAACACATCATTATCACACTACATACTATCCTTGTTTCGACACGCAATTTCGCCACGCAATTTCGCCACAGCCAACAATATTTTTGCGCTGTTGCCATATCTCTCAGGAAAAGCGAAAGCGATCGAGCCGCCCTTTTGTACCAAAGAGATCGGTAAGGAGAAAACAAGGAAATTGCTTTGACAAAGATTGGACTGGCAAGAAAAAGGGGTCCTCGCAAAGGTTTTGAAAGACACTCAACAACAACTAAATCCCGCAGTGGTAGTTGTGCCTGGCGATTTTGTGGCGATAATTTTGTGGCTTCCTTCCCTGCCTCACGCGTTCGGCACCGCGTCTTATTCTTCGTCGTCTTTGTCCCGGTTACCTTCAAGTTTGTCCCCTTTTTTGTTTGGTTAGGCATTGCTAACGTTGGTTTGGCCTAATCATAATGCAATTTACCAGTCGGAGGAATGAGAACTTCGGAAGCTGCGATGAAACACTTCCAATTCTACAGTAACAACTTACCTTTCAAGCGAGCGACCTATCAGCGATACCTGTAAAATGAAGTGGTAAATTCCAGCGCGAACAGTATTTGACATCTTGTCCGGTCAGCATATGAGCGCTATTGTTATGAAGTAAGCTGAGCCGTTTGCTTGTAAACCGCAGGTAATTACCTTCACGCCTAGTTGTTTAACCGGAAGAACGTCTCTGAAACTGTGTTGCTCTTTTTCTCGAAACTTTATTTTTAAGAAATTGGGCGCACGTTTTAAGTTCGTGTACATCGCGTTTTCAACCGTTTTGGCTCAAATTTGGCGAGGATGTTCGTTTATAATATGGCTCAAAAACGGTGTCGACGTTTTTGGTTTTTCCTCTTCTTTCTAGAGTTATAAGCAAATGAAGGAACAGGAGGGATATTATTTCGAACCTCGAAGTTTAACCGGGCGTAAAAAACAAACCAGGCAAGATATCAAAATTCGCCGACACAGTTTTTGAGACAAAGGTGTTAAAAAGTCGGCGCAATGTTTATCTTTTCCTCCAGATCAGTTCCGACTGTACGGGAACTGTATATTGCAAGTCATGTACTTTTACAAAACGATCGCCATATTCTCAAGGCATTTATCTTTTTTCTTTCAATTAATATTGTATGGTAATCTTCATTTATTAACCTTATAGAAAATATATAGTTTGTCACGGTTTTTATTTAAAGTCTCCTCTTAAAACGGTGCGAGCGCAAAGGAGTCATTTGGGGTGGGATGCTACCTTAAGCTAAAAATAAATATTACATCTCACAACGAATATTCACGCCCGAAAAACGAAATTTCGATTTTACCTTGACATTACTACCATATAAAAAAACAATTATTAAACAATAATTGGCAGAACTGAATGAAAAGTTGGAGCTGTGGGTTAATCGCAAAACATTTAAAACATCAAACAAATGTCAAACATGACGAATAGAGTCAGCATCTGGTAGATCAGACAGTGCGGCTCTCCTTTGCGTCTTTTTAAGATTGAAAATTTGTTGGCTTAGTGATCTTGGCGTTATGTTTCTCTAATTGCAAAGGCTTCCCAACGGCAGATAACTTGTGCTCTTTATTGCATTCATGTAGATGAAGGCAGATGTATTCTGTATTAAAGGGAAAAGGAAACTGAACACCCTGCCAAACTCTATTCGTGCGAAAGTCTTTCCTTGTCATTTCTCTTTGTGTTCAATTGGCACCCGTGAAACGCTTCATGTTTATTCTGATTCTAACTCACGCGTGAACCTGCCACGATCACATCTCCTCTGTACACATATCAACAAAGCATAACGCTCTTTTTTATTTGTAAGTGGGTAATAATGTCCGATGAAGATGACTGCATCGAAACGTTTTTTTTTTGTTTGTTTGTTTTTTTTGTTTTTTTACTTTATTTTACCACTAAAATTCAGCCGCCGTCACGTATTGACACGCGTAAATAATCCGGCAGAGAAAATTCTTTTTAGGTTCAAAGCACGTAGTGTCTTAACTTGCAACGCACGATATTAGGGTTGTCAGAATGAGGCAGAATTAGGAAAAGCTGTGGAATAGCACTAGTTGGTTTTATAAGTTTTCAAATTCTTTATTACGAATAGAAGAGCAAACATAATTGTCTGTGGCTAAATGGTGTAACATAAAACCTCAACGCCTTCTTAGCAATGGGCATCGGGGCAGGTTACTTTTCTGATCACGATTTTTTTAGCTTTAAGTCTCGCTTGCTTTTTGTTTTCTTCTTCTTTTTTTCCCCTTTACAACATGTTTCTTTCAAGGGGCAGGTTTTCTTCTTTTTCCTTCTGTTGCTTAACTCTTGTAGAAAATTTATTTTGGTAGTTGCTACCATTAACAATCTAGTGGTCAATTTTTCGTCTGATTTATCTCATTTTCCATTACTTTTTCGTTAAAATCAGGCGCTGCTTGATGTGAAATCATAACAATTTAAAGGCAACATGCATGTAAATGCATCAAATCTTTGCGTTTCTCATTATCTTTCAGATGCTGTCTCATGCGACGAGACTCAAAAGAAAACTGGCGAGAGGTTACCAAATGGACAATACTTGCTAACAAATGGGAGCGTGTCATTCAAGGTAAGCAAAATGGAGCATTCGCCGACTTAACGAAAGCAAAGCATAAAGTGACTTTTTTACGGAAATTTCTAAGGAATACTGAACTCGCTACCCCTTTATTAGGTGTACTGTCACATGGCAGATGATGACAAAGCATGGACACTGGTTGCCCGATTCTCAAACAATGATGATAAAAATTGGATGAACGACACCGGTTTCTGGTGGTATGACCAGCAAGTTGCCATGGGAGCAACAACAGACCCTTCATATAACACTGACATGATCTCGCCCGCATTTTGGTTGGTCAGCGGCAGAGAGTTAAAGATCACGCGCAGTGATGACCACAGTCACACTCCTTTGTTACAGACCACAGGAAACTGTTTGGCTGGACAAACATTCCGATCAAAAATTACAAATTATGGCGACTTCAGAAATGGCAAAGTTTGGGCCTGGAACGAGTGCCTTGGAAATTGTACGGTTCAATATGGCGGTCAGTACAAGTCAACAGACGGGTTTAAACAGGCTGAGTGCAGTGGAGACATCCAAAGCGCCAACAACATCGGCTTCTGGTGTCACACACTTTTTAACCTGAAATATGGTGATGGATCAGTGATGATGATTGGTGGAGGAGGACGTTCTTGTGATCGTGCTGATCACGGGATTGGAATAACAGAAACTGACAATGCTTCTTTTATCGAATTAGGAGCCGTTATCGAAACTGAATATGACTTTGGCTATGATGCTTTTACAGCAACTGTCCCATCCCAGGCATACTCACTAAATCTGTGGATCCGTTGAATATTTCATTTTAAAAAAGTTTTCCCTTCAGATTTTTCCTCACAAGATCTCAAACGTTTGTCATCGTTTATTAGCTAGTTTAGCGGATGGAAAGCGCAATATAGGACTTAATTTCTTTGGAGATACTTCCTTCGAGGATAAATTTCTGCTTGAAACTAAAACGGACATACTCGATTCTGAGTAATCTTCAGTTGATATTTTAACATTAATTTACATACTACAAACTAGTAAATACGACAAAGATAGCCAGATAATTCTGCTCTTAATCATAACTGGATGTCGACGCTTGCAAAGGAATTAGGAAAATAGAACGAATAGAAATTGAAAATCACAGAAAATGTACGAATTAAAGCTATGAATAAAAATTAAGTTAACACTATACAGTCAGGGTTGCTTTGCCTCTTTTAATAATAACCGTAAGAACCCTGCCCTTATTATTTATTTTTTTTGATAGTGAGCTATAATGTGAAGAATGGCGCAGCGAATAAAGAGGGGTATCGAATGGTCTTTGCGAGCACTTGAGAGCATGCCAGCAGTGCGTTTATTTTTGCGAGCACGGGTAGTGATCAAATATCTTTTGCGAGCAGCGAGCACTTTAAAAAAATACAGATGGCGAGCAGTGAGCCCTTCGTAAATTTTCTGGGCGGAATCAAGATCTCTTTTTATTGAAAAGAAACGTTTTGTGCTAAGTAATCTGGCTGACACCGTTCAACCGATCCAAGCAGTGTACAGCCAGTTGCGCCTTGTTGGCGATGATGTCAAACTGCGTCAGATATCTTCGAGTGAGCTTCAGTGCGGTACACCAGGTGAACTCCCAAAGAGATCCAAAACTTTCTAATCCGACATTGTGAACACATCGCGGAAAGGAGCTTAAAGTTACCAGACTTTCAAGTGTTGTGACATCGAAGGTAACCAATTGAGGCCATACAGCTCTGACAACCTCTTAGGGTCGAAGAGTAATTGTAATACTCTGCATGTCTTCATGTCTCTAGATTACTTTCTACCTTTGCGGGTGCCTGTCGAGAAGAATTGTTACGTGCGCCAGGTGCAATAAAACGATAGCAAAACGAGGATGCATGTTTTTAGAAACATTCATAGCGCGTGCAATTTTCCCCAAGGTGCTCATTTTGCCATACGGAAATTTTAACAAGAATCCGAGCATGCGAGCAGTAGCAAAGATTTTGCGAGCACAAGCAAGCGAGTACTGATCTAATTTTTGCGAACAATTCGAGCATAGGCCAAATTTTGCGAGCACTTTTACATTGAATGGGACCATTCGATACCCCTAAATAAGATACTCAACCACACCTTGTGAGCGAGTTGCCGAACATCGGAGACCAGTTTTGGTGTCAGATTTGAAGTTTACTGAAAAAAATCCTCATCTAGAGTATTTCCTCTTTTACAAAATGCTATGTTTTGTTGAGTTTGAAATCTCTCTTCGTGAATGGTCAGCTTTAAATCCAAAGGGAAAACTGGCCCCTGTCTTGTCGGTTATTTACTGTTTTGGTGAGTGTGAAATCTCTTTTCTTGAATGGTCAGTTTAGACCCAAGGAGAAAACTGGTCCCCGTCTCTCCTGTCAGCGAGTGACGTCAGGAAAGAATTGTTTTTCCAGCTTTCGCCGAACACTGATTGGCTACTTCTAACTTTAAAGGCTCCGTGTGTACCCGTCTTTCTTATAAAAATATAGATCCTGATATGACAACAAACACTAAGATTTGTCGTAGCTCGTTCGCGGTCACCAACAGATCTGTTTTTCTCATTACAAGTGGTACGCAGCGAAATCACCAAACAGACTAATTAATACAAACCATCATTACTGAGCCAGCCAGTGGAGACAGTTTTCAATTATTTTTGGTTGTATCATTAAACTTCGCGCCTTGCGAAGATCGCTTAGACTGAGTTGTCATTTGAAATTACATCCCAGCTTTCATCCCAGCCTCAATTTCACCTGGCTCATGTCGGATGTGCAGCCGCCTTTCCTTGACCTTGGTTTGAAGCCAATATCTGATCTTCTCCTCGCCAGTATACACTACAAGGAAACTGACTCTCATTCTCAACTGAATTACACATCTTCTCACCCCGCCCGTTGTAAGAATCCCATCCCTTACAGTCAGTTTCTCCGCTTACGGCGCATCTGCAGTGAGGGGAATGACTTTGAAAACAAGAGCAAAGAAATGGCGGTTTTTTTTTTCTGAAACCGTGACTATCCATCAAATGTGATTCAGCGAGCGCAAGAACGAGTATCAGCAAGAGATTATCAAGGTAAGAGAGCGAATCCCCCAGATAGGTCCTCTAACTAAGGTAATCCCTCCCAAGTTATTTTAAGACATTGTACCCAGTTTTTTCGCGGATATTACTTGCGCCTTGCTTGGATGTTTTCGTAGAGGATCTGTTTATGTTTCGTTTCTTTCCGTTTCAACGCTGTGGAGATGTCTTTTTTGATATTTTGATTACGAGCAAAGGACCTTCGGCTCTCGGTATGTTTCGAAACCTAATTATAATAAAGTTTCCATATAACGCACACTCTGATTGGCTAAAACAGCGTGCTTTATCAGAGAACAAAGCACGGGTTGATGAAGGTAAGTTGGCTTTCGAATTTGTGATTC
>Ga0126343_10001755_pt1 | contig 10538 bp, 10 predicted proteins | sample Cyp2metagenome_FD_92531 | JGI IMG/M metagenome (GOLD analysis project Ga0126343, IMG submission 92531) | Coral microbial communities from Lord Howe Island, Old Settlement Bay, Australia - Cyphastrea 2 metagenome | ecosystem: Host-associated > Invertebrates > Cnidaria > Coral ... | reverse complement strand
TTTTAAAGGTTGATGATGATAAAGCAGAACAAAACATGACAAATAATAGCACAAACCAGATAAAGATAAAAGTAAAACCTAATAAGCGATCATCACCGAGATACAAATGAGAATCAAACCCATGAATCGAAGTTGGACACATTGTTAGCAACCTTTATTTTTTAAAATACAACTCTTGACCAATCATCCAAACACTGGAGTTACAAAGTTAGGCCAGTGTCATCCGGATTTCTATGAAAAAGAGAGCGGGCGGGCGTTTTTTTTGTTATTTCTTACTTCCTATCACATGCTCTCTTTACACATTATTACCTTCCACCAAGAGCTCTTAGGTCAAATATGAGTAAAACGAAACATCAGATATTGATTAAAGACAAGTTTGTTTAATTTTGATACACACAAAGGGTTAACAGTGAAAAATTACATTATTTTGGTGTGTACACAGGAGCAATGGGCTTTACACTGAGTGACGCCTGTTGGTTTTTGCTCTTAAAATCGTTGCTCAAAGAAAATAATGAAAAAAGAGAGGCGGCACTAAAAAATGAAGCGGGCGGGGATGAGAAACGCTTTTTTTTTACTTGGCCTTACTGTTCTGGTATAAAACGCAAACAAAAGGAAAATAGCAACTGATTAGTAGCTACATTCACCGGCTAGCTACACCAGGCCGCCATCTATCAGGATATCATGGGGTGCCTGGCCCAGAGGAAATGATTCCTGAAGATCTGAAAGAGCATGGGCACAGGCACACCCCGGCTCTTGTTTTGGGGTTACCTACTAAGAACGTGTCCATCTTTAATCCTGTCTTCTTCCACCAGCATCTTGTCGTCAACCACCCGCATCGCCACAGCCATGACCTCAGACATCCCGAGGAGGCCAGCATGCCAGCCACCATCAAGCACTTTGCCCAAGTCGTGCAGTTGTGTCCTGAGCTGTGGAGTTGTCCCGACCAAATCCGAAGTCAGTTCGAGCATGAGGGTCACCGCTCCAGCTTCATCACCACCATCGTGGCCTACGTGCTGGCCCTGCACAACATACTGATCTCTGGCGCTTGCGGGTGGTGGACGGTAGGATCAGCTGCCTACATATGCGCTCCATCGACCAGTTGTACCCCCTCTCGCCATACCAGACTGCCATCTATCAGGATATCGCGGGGTGCCTGGCCCAGAGGAAACGATTCCTGGAGAAATCTGCCAAAGACCTGTCGGCATCCGCTGACCACTGGTGGAAGTAACGGGTGCTGCTGGGAAAACCAGGTACTGGCAAGTCACAGGTCGTCATCCGGGGCATTTACCATGCCATCCAGCAGGAGTATAAAGTCCTCCTTGCAGCACCAGTGGCACTCCTTGCGCAGGGCTACCGCTCCACCTTTGGCCCGGACCTGGACGCTGACACCATCCACGCAATTACACCTTGAACAGATTTGACATGATGGTCATCGATGAGGCCTCACTGGTGTCTCCTACCAACTTCTCTTTGGTGGCCAGTACGTTGAATCGCCTGAATGCGCATCCTGTTGTCATTGTGGCTGGGGACCAGTGCCAGCAGCAGCCCCTGCAGACGGTGCAAGGCCGAGTCTCCAACACGGTCTCTATCCTCAATGACCAGACCTTCCAGCAGGAGAACTCGGTTAAGCATGTCCTGTACCAGTACTTCCACATCCTGGATGCAGAGTACACCCACTTTGTGGACTTCCTGCACTACAACCAGCCCACCCAGGTGCAGGTCGACGAATTCCAGGCAGACGTGGTGCCGTGTCCAAGTGGTGACCTCTTAGACAACCAGATCTATGCTGCGTATAATCGCTGCCAGGAGACCTCCATCATGACGGTGTCTTGTGCCGCGGTTTAGCATGACAATCAGATCGTGGTCTCCAGTGACTTCTTCAACCAACCACCCCTCAGCACAGTGCCCCGCGCAGCGGTGGCCAATGGCCAACCCATCCTGCCCTATCGTGGTACGAGGATCATCATAACAGAAAACAGGGACAAGACCTGTCGCATAGTAAATGGTCAAGATGCGGTGCTGGTGTCAGGGCATAACACTTCTCTTCTGATACAGTTTCCAGACAATGACCGTGCCTTTGTCTACCCGGTTACCCACTACGTCGAGGGGGAGGGTGACGTGACCAGGTATCCATTCACCCCAGCCTACGCCAGGACGATTTGGAAATCACAAGGTCAAAATCTGAAGCATCTCCTGGTGTGGCTGGACTGCCCAACGGTGCCGCCTGGCCTGGCCTACTTTGCCCTCTCCTGAGTCCGCAGGACGGCCGATCTGTCCCTGCTCCAAGCCATGGATGCCAGGCAGCTGATGCCTGTGTCTGCTGAAAATCTTGTTCAGCGCTCTGCCATGGACTAGAAGCCCAGCAGTACGGGCCTCTTGCTCTGTTGAGTTGCTACGCCAACACCGAGTCAACGCTATTTTCTCTGTCTGCAGATGTCGCAGTCCACTTCTGGCTCTTCGGGGAACTTGTCAATCACCCGTAAGACGGGTTACAACCGTCATTTTCCTCAAAGTTTTCTGTTAAACTATGGGCCAGCATTGCAGAGCCCCACTGAAGATGCCATTCTCAATCGGCCAAACATAGCCATTTCCGAGCTGGCCATGACGATAAAGGATAACATGCCGCTGATCTGGCAGAACAGTGGCAGCATCTTTGTCCCTGAGTTTGTGGAGGACCTGCTCAGTTCCTTTGATAAGCTGCTTCCCGCCCTTGCCAGGATGGATAACAAGGATAAGACTGACCAGACCCCAGTCAGCCTAGAAGACATGGTCAGCTTCCTGAAAAACCTCGACCAGAACACTGTGCTGGTGGAAGCCATCCTGGATGGTTTCAATGCGGCCAGGCCCTTAATGATGCTGACCACGCAGGTCCTTGCGATACAGACCCTGATGCGGAGCCCCGAGAAGTACGCCGAAAAGGTCAACCGGGTGCCCCAGTCACAGGCCTTTAGAGAGAACCCAACAGGATCGCTCTGGCAGACCCCGTGCCCAAGGGGGCAGCAGGGGACGGCAGTCTGCCTCTGCACGTGCCCGGCGGCAGCAGCAGGAGGACGACTGGGAGAGCAGTCCCCCTCCTAGAGGGCTGGGACTGCTCAAAGGGCTCGTGGCAGGAAGACAAGTCGTAGACCTCCCTCTGACCCAGGCAGTGACAGTGACAGTGACAGTGGCAACCAGGTCAACACACAGAAGGACCCATTGCCCACCAAAAGGCAGAGACAGCTTGTGCCCGACCCCTTGACCTCTCCTCCCAAAAGCAGCAGCACCAGCAGCAGCGCCAGCAGCACCAGCAGCTCGGATGAGGAGGACCCTCCAAAAAAGGAAAAAACGAAGGCCATTAAGCCCCCACAATCCAGTGCAAAGGTCTGTCCCAAAGAAGTGGTGGTAGAGTCCAACTCTGCTGTCAACAAGGGCAAGGCCGCTGCCAAGAAAAAAGAGGCAGTGGCAGTCTCAAAGCTGGCCAAGGACAAAGGCAAGTCTTTCGACAGCAGGAAAGGGGCCAGCCCTCGACAGACAAACCCAACATGCAGGGCAAGTCTTCTGAGAAAAGAAAAGAAAGCCAGGAGGATGACAATCCTTGGGCTGGCTTCCCAACTTACGGCAGGAAGAAAAACAAGAAGTCAACCCACTAGGTTTACGGGCATGTGACATTGACGTAAGACAAGACAAAGTTGCGTTTCTCGAGGCCGGTTACAAAGCCGCGGAGACTAGTGTAGACATGGCTCTCAAAGTTGCTGACAGTGCCAAAACTTACTGCTACCGACACTGTGCATTTCAAGACAAAGTTACGGTTAATACTTCAAAGTTACGGAGACTAGTCTTAACATGCCTTTCAAAGTTGCGGACACTGCAAATAGCAAATAGTTACTGCTATTGCTACTGACATCATTGCAGACATGTTTCTCGTTACGAGGCTTTCCTTGCAAACACTTGCATTACGTTCAGTACTTAGCTTGAAGGATTGCCTCTGTCATCAGACAATTGCAGAGTGACTCCAACAATTTCAGCCATGCAATCGTTTTTTTTTAGATAAGTACACTCGCATACCTGACATTTCATAAGGCCTAGCTTAGTGTTAACTTGGCAAACGACGTGACTAAGACACACAAACAGTCACGGTTACGGAAAGAGACCTAACAATTGCTTTGCATAGACATTTGGCCCCATTCAGGTGTCTTAGTCAAGTCCTTTGCCTAATGTATCCTAATCGCAACTTTCATAGCATAAGTACGAGTCTTGTTAGTAGCTTTTTTCCATCTCGGTTGCGTGATCTAATGTGCGCTACATGTTAGACTTTCAGGTTGTCCTACTTAGACAATAAAGTATAAGAAAACGAACATGAAAAGTCTGCATTACTGACTGAAGTCAATGCTACATAAGCAGAGTGATTTCCCCGCTCTGACAATGACAGTAGAGCATGCACGGGCGAGGGGCTTTCATTTAGCGTGACAATCAGCCAAAAGACAACGTATTTCAGGAGCGCTATGGTCTTTAAATGTTTGGCTGCCACAAGCCAGAACTGCTTATCCTGTGGAAAATGACCGGTTGAAACCTTAAGACGTCTCTCGACCCAGACTTCTACTAGAGGTCGAAATTAGATGGGTGGTTCAGGGGTGGGTACATCACCAGAATTACTCTACTAGTTTAGCCAAAGTTCAAAATGAAGAAGGAAACAACGACCTTTGAGAAGCCTTGAGGAAATAGATGCAAGCAGCACGGTTCCTATAATGGAATCAGACTATGCTTCAAAAGTAGATATAAGGGAATGTAACTCAAATGAAAACGGTATAAGATACCAGAAATGAGTGTCCCTGAAAGGAAAGAAGAAGTTCTCTGGACAGGATATCTGGCTTGTTTCGGTCATTCATCACTAAAGCAGTTTCAGAGGGATGCCATTCACGCAGTTCAGCAAGGACGCAATATCATTATTATCCAACCTAGGGCAAGTGGATAAAGCATCTGCTTCCGGATACCAGCGTTTTAGACAAACGATTCATCACAGTGGTGATCTGCCCCACCATATCATTAATAAACTCCCACATGGAGAATCTGAAGCTCCATGGAAGTAACAGTTCATTGCCTGGCCCTACGTCCAGCATGTCGTCAATTCAATCTTTACTGTCCACTGACAAAAGGGACTTACTGCCGTTGTCACGAACACAAATTTCTTTATTGTCAAACACAACGACTGATTCTATCCATGGAGGAAAGATTCTCCTTCACTCATTCCCGACTTAGGCCACGAATTGGTCCGTGCGCGGACCAAATTTGAAAGCGAGGCTTGAAAAGCCGTTATACTTCCGATTGTAGCCAAATTTAGCCGGTTGGATGATATTATAATTAGCCAATTACAGGCCAAGTTTTAGCTTTCTGACGCTAATGATCACGTCACTGCACGCGCTTGAAAACTGTCTTTCGATGAGACTCATGATGGCGAGAAGAGGGCTTTTGGAAGAGGAGATTTATCGGCGGATTTTTGCGGACGACAGCGACGATGACTTCGATTCTGGGTCTAGTGCTGACGAAGAAGCAGAACTGGAACGTCAGCTGGAAATTTTTGGTGCTGATTTGAGGTAAGCGATCGATAAATTTTGATCTTTAGTTTTGTTTGTGTTGAGTGTCGCGAGCGAGCACATGTTCTCTTTTCATCTTGTAGTCTTATTTCGGTTAGATTCGTCCGCAGCGTCGGTAATCTCGATTACTACGGTGAAATAAACTGTTTGACTTATGTGTAAATATCAAAATGAGGTTGGTTTTCGTTGAAATTCAAATTTGAGAGCAACACAGACTTTGAGAGAAGCCAAGCGACGCTATGATGCGAAGGTATGGTGCGATGCGTAATTTGATCAGCTGTTTTGTACTTGCTTGTATGCTTCGATTATTCAAGCGTGGGAAATATCGGGTCGTTGTGCGTGAATTGTGATTTATTTTTCGCCCTTCGAAAGCCTGTGATATCCTAGTTTCGATTTATTTCAATTATGATTTATTTGTCGCCCTGGAAAAGCCTGTGATGTCCTATTTCCGATTTATTTCACAACATTTGAAATATGATCTCGCAGTTATGCACGAAATGTGAATGAAGAATAATGAATTATTTTCATTGTTGTTAGTAATTTTTAGTTGTTTTATAATAACTTTTCATTGTGTTTGTGTTTGGTGTCGCAAAATTGTTGTTTTGATGCACTCACAGAGTGATAATTAAGGTTATTGTCTTGTAAAAGACTAATTACAATTTTGTTTCCCTGTTCTTGTCATAATAATTATTGTAAGACAAATATTTTCTCCTTTTCAGCGACGAGGAGGAAATCATTGGGGATACTGTGGCAGGATCACAATCCTTGGTCAGTATTACTAACAGTGTATCAGTTACTACCTCTGCCACAACAACAACAGCAGCTTCTGAGCTGATGGTGACTACTGTTAGTCCCTCGGTATCTGTTCCAGTTGCCACCCCAGCTCAGGAACCTGTTGCTGGTCCTTCCCGTGCTCATGCCCCAGGTTCGTTTTACTCTACCCGACAAAGACCCAGTGTGCCAGCTAAAAGAGCTCGGATTGAACCTACCCCACCAACTACGAGCAAGGGAAGCCGTGGGAAAGGTAGTAACTCGAAGGGGAGGAAGGGGAAACAGCCTGTTGCCTCTGCGACCCCCGCAGAACAACATTTCCTCTCCTATGATGATCCAGATCCTAGGAACCCCATCCCTGCCTTTACCCCTCCAACGTTCACCCCTAATAGGGTACCTGGTGTCCACCTTGAGGCTCCAAACCTCAGAAATACAATGTCAAATGCTTTAGCATTTTTCAAATTGTATTTCACTGATGAATTGTTAGGGGATATAGTCAGGCATACCAACTCTTACGCCTACATCAGATTCACTGATGAAAACCACAGACTTCAGGATTACATGGAACCGGATGGGAGCTGGCGGGACACTACCCCTGAGGAAATTCTGAAACTTATTGCCCTTTTGATTTACTTTGGGCTGGTGAAAGGGGTAGGGGACGCCTCTAAATATTGGAGCACTGCCACCTTGTATCATGGTCTCTGGGCAAGATCGATCCTATCCAGACGGCAGTATAGAGCCCTCATGGCCCTACTGCATATCATGGATCCCTGTAATGAGCCTGCTGGTAACAAGTTACGAAAGGTACAGGGTTTTGTTGATTTTATGAAGGGGCGGTGTAAGTTATTGTTCCAGCCAAGGCAACATGTCGCCATTGATGAGCGCATGGTCAAGTCCCGGCACAGATCGGGCATTCGCCAATACATCAAAGGTAAACCCATAAAATGGGGGATTAAGTTTTGGGTTTTGGCAGATAGCTCCAATGCCTATGTTGTTGATTTCAATATCTACTCAGGGAAGGCAGCTGGGAGGGAAATTAGTGCCCATGGGCTGGGGTATGATGTTGTCCGTAAGCTTATGGGGGACTACAAGAACCAGGGTTACCATCTCTTTGTGGACAATTTCTACACCTCCATGACTCTTGCCAAGCACTTGTTTCAACAGAGGACGCTCTTTACTGGCACCATTTTGGAGAACAGGAAAGACTTCCCGGCAAGTCTGAAAAATGGCAAGCAGTGGGCTAAGGGGAAACCCAGGAGGACTATGCATTGGGAGAGGGACCCCCCTGTCCTTGCTATGCAATGGGTGGACAACAAGGTGGTTTCTATAATAAGTACGGCCTCCAATGCCAACCAAAAAGCGGGAGGGTGGTGAGTGGGATGTACACAATCAGGTACAACAGCCATTGGCATTCCAAGCCTATAATCGTTATATGAATGCCGTAGATCGATCAGATCAGATCTTGGCTACGCATGACGTCCAACGAAAGTGTCTGCGATGGTGGAAAGAAATTTTTTTCCACCTTATTGACCTGGCTGTTGTCAATTTCTATATTCTGTTCTGTGAACAGCGGGAGGCAAACCCCGATTTTGAAGAGCTCCAACGCCCAGACAGGCACAATCTTGAAAACTTCAGGGAGGAATTGATTCGAAACATTTGTGATCTTCCCCTTACTGACCAACCCCCTACCCATACCCGAGTGCGTCCTCAACCACCCGCTGCAGGTAGGTTTGTTGTGGAGCACTGCCCAATTTATGTAGAAGCTAAAAAACAATGTGTGGTTTGTGCCCAGAATGAGGAGTCTGGTCGTAACAGGATCAGAACAACCTGCAGTGCTCCTCAGTGTCGTGGGAAGCACATGCATTTCACCACAGAAAAAAACTGTTGGCAGGTTTTCCACTGCAGGGAGTTTCACGACACCTAGTGACTTGATCACTGCCTCCCTGGCTAAATTCTCCATTTTTGGACCCCTGGGTCAGCTGTTTTTGTTTCTCTTGGGTAAAAAAAACATGGGGGAAAACAATTTGTCTTGCTTTTATGTCTAGCTTTATTGAATCAATTGACTATTATGAACATATATTAACTGTTTTATTCCTAGTAGTGGGGTCTGTCATCTCTCAGGAGACGGCAGGGGTGAGAGGTGGGTGCCCCACACCCTTTTTTTCCTATCTTGTTAGTGTTTGTTCCAAGGAAACTCATCTGAGGCTGACGAGAGGAAGTAAAAGTAAATTATGCAGATCTGGCTCTCTTCAGTCTGTGCTTGGCTATGTAAGTGCTGTATGTCCTGTAATTGTTGTATTGAAGCCAAATTTACAGGATATGTTAACAATAGCACAAGGAACTTGTACTCTTCATTCTGTCCCTCTAGCTGGTCTATTCTTGCTCTTTTGTTGTTTCAATGTTGGAATAATGAAAATAATGAAAATAATTTATGCAAATTTATTCATATGTCAAGGGGTTTTTCAAGGACAAATAGGTTTCAGGGAGTGTAAATGTTTGTTTTTAGAACCCTTATTTACTACTCTTAAGTATATATGAAACTTTACTCCTTCCTACATTTCTAAGGGAAAAATTTTTTTTTCACTCCTTTGTGGCCATATTTTGCGATTTTCATATGCTTTCTTAAAATATTCCTAAAAAATTCTTCTTTTGTTCTTTTTCAGCCAAAATTGCAGGAGGTCTTATCCATATGATGAAGGACATATTCTTATGTACAATTGACTGAAATTGCAAATGAATCATGCATCAATCTTGATTTACAGTCACAATTTCTACTTAATATATGCAAATTATTTCTGCATAAATGTGCATAAATTAAATCAGGAGCTCATAAAAAAGTTCAAAAATTTTTTTTTGAAACCTTATTATCTCAGCTTTAAAATAAGGTATAGCACTCCTCTCCTCTGTACATAGTTTAGGTGTGAGAAGTAAAATTTGTTACTGTCCAAAAATTGTGCATTTTTTTGTGTGAGGAAAGAGATAACATGGTCTGAAGGAGTGGTCGCTAAGCCTATGTTGTTGTGGTGTGGTCGCTAGGCCCTCCGCGACACTCCCCAGCCAAGAAGTTCTATCTGTCAATGTTCAGGATTGAAGGAAATTTCAACAGAACGAAATGGAGTTATCACGGAGAAAAAGAAAAAACAAATTGAAGAAACAAGATAACAATTTGGGATCAGTATTAGGCGTTCAACAGTTTGATAAAATGTTCAACAGTTTCTTTAAGGCTTGTCTGGCTTTAATAGCTGCTTTCCAGATTGGGCACTCAGTGGGAAGTTTCTGTCCAGTTCTCTGGTGGCTTGCATCATACTGGTCATCCTCACTTCGGCTAGGTTGGACTGGGGTTTCTCTTTGTTCAGTACATTCTAGGGGGGATAAGAGGTTGAGTGTACCATTTACTAACTTTCCTAAAGCTGTGCAGACTGTAGCTGCTCTGCTTCCAAATGTGTTAAGATGTTTCTGACTCTTACACCACATGTCAAGGACGTTTTGCGAAGAACTCAACTTGCTAAGGAAATCTGGATCTTGCAGTCGATCTTCTTCTGCTAAGGATGACACACCTCTGTTTGGGTTAAGGCTGAGGAAATCTCCAGGGGTGAGTGTGAATGCAGAGCTGAAGTCAGCTCCTACATAGACCAATGGCCGGGAATTGACAACTGCTTCAACTTCTTTGATAACAGTTTCTAGCTGAATCATAGTAAGAGAAATCTTTCCAATACTCTTTCGAAGAGACTGCTTTACAAGTCCAATAAGTCTTTTATAAAAACCACCTATCCAGGGGGCCAGTTCAATAGTGAAGCTCCACTTTATGCCTTTGTTGGCCAAGTAGCTTTGTGTGTCAGGACTTGTTCTAGAGAGTTCCCATCCGTGATCAACAGTCGCCTTTACTACTTTGAACTGGGAAGCATTGTCAGAAATTATCTGTTTTGGTTTTCCATGTGTGGAAATAAATCTTCTTAGGCATAACAGGAATTGTTCAGCAGTAATGTCAGGAATGACTTCTATGTGAATAGCTCTAACAGCTAAGCAAGTAAACAGACACAACCAGGGCCCGGTTGTTCAAAACCCCGATTAAAGTAACCTCCGATTAAGCCTAATCGTCGATTAAAACCACTAACACTGGGTTAGCTAATCGGAGGAATTGAAAACGTTGTTCAAAGCCCGATTAGAGGGCAGATTAGTTAATCGCAGGTTAACGGT
>Ga0126343_10001754_pt1 | contig 10539 bp, 12 predicted proteins | sample Cyp2metagenome_FD_92531 | JGI IMG/M metagenome (GOLD analysis project Ga0126343, IMG submission 92531) | Coral microbial communities from Lord Howe Island, Old Settlement Bay, Australia - Cyphastrea 2 metagenome | ecosystem: Host-associated > Invertebrates > Cnidaria > Coral ... | reverse complement strand
GAATTAACATTGAGATCTTGGGAACGAAAGGGTTAATGTGAATTTTGGAGTCCTGGAAAATTCAATCTGAGGTCTGGAAAAGTCCTGGAAAAGTCCTGGAAATTTGTTTCTGAAAAAGGGTGCAAACCCTGATGTTAGTATGGTCAGGTGAGTAAGCACTAGAGAAGTCACACTGTACTTTGGCTTTAAAGGCGCGGTGTTGCGACCTCACGTAATTTTTTAGGCGCACAGCCAAAAATCTAGTCGCATATGCGACCAGTTGGTCGTTAACTTTGAGCCCTGTATAGTGTTTTACATGTAGTTTGATTTCTGTTTCTGGCCTGTAACTCAGGCAAGCTGTGATTAAAATGTACATGCACATGTCCATGTACTATCCTGAGCTTCAGAACAGTTCTTTTCCTCCAGACTGAAAATAAATTTATCTCTACAGTTACATGTATATATTACAGTACATGTAAGTAAAAATTAGTAAGAATAGAATCAGTAATTTGATCTCTACCGTCGCTAGTACTGTTTATCATTGTTTGTTTGTATTGGTCCTGAAAAGCCCCAATTTGGGAGCTTGAGTGGCCAAATACGTATACATAATTTTACATTTACATTTTGCCTAAGTAATAAAATTTTAATTTTTTTTCTCAAAAATATTTATTTGCCCTATCTGTTAGGAATGAAACTTGTGTCAGCTTTGATACGTGTGGCAAAGACTACTCAAGTAGAATTGGATCATACCCAGGTAATTTCATGCACCATTGCAATATTTTTTAAAGTATTAGTAATTCAATTTATTTGTTATATATATTTTTTTCAATTCTTCACGATCAATCCTTTTTTTACTTTACCTGAAAAAAAAATTTGTTTAGAAAATTTGTGACCGATAATTATCCTGAATTTGTGTATAATTTTTTCCAGCGCCAGTTAGACAGTGAAAGCAGTAAAGTTAGCTCAAAGAAGGCCATGGAAAAAATTGAGATGCTAAACAACAGGAGGCAAGAGGTAAACTTTGACCTACTCTGATCTTTTGTACATGTATTTCCAGTGGTGGAAATACATGTACAAATGGTGGAAATACAGCTGTAAATAGGTATTGACAAACTTACTGCATAATGTTGGGGGTGACCCTGCGATGGACTAGCGTCCCACCCAGAAGGGACTGCAGTAGAAATACTCTTATTCACTTCATGCTACAAAAACCAGGATAAATACTGCCCTGATGGGTCATGTGGGTCATATTAATACAAACGTTTTACTCTTCAGTATTCACAGTGTCATTGGACAAGTACATATAAGACTTTACTTCCATGATTTCCATTTAAAACTAACAACATGTGTTAACTTTTAGCTCAGGCAGAATATCAGTGACCTGGAAGACATGATGAACTTTGTACACCAAGGCATGTTCATTCACAGATACAGGTATTTCTGCACTGATTAAAATTATTCATTTATGTGTACATGTAATTATATTGATTGTGATGATGATCGTCATATTTATCAATGTGTTTGCTCAAGAAATATATCATTCCACAGCCTTTTGTTTTTCTTATGCTGTATAATAGTTTGATTTGTCTTTAAAACGGGAGGGTGGTTGTACATAGAAATGTACATGAAAGTTGACACTCTCTTTTGGTTTCAGAGATTCCAGGCATGAAATCAGAGCCCTTTGCATTGCAGAAATAGGTGAATGGATGAAAGAGTACAGGTAGAAACCTAAACGATTATCTAAAAACGAGGAATCTGCATCAATAATATTTTTTAATATCCCTAAATAAAAATACATCTTGTCTCTACCTCTTTGCAGCACATACTTTCTGAGTGATAAGTTTTTGAAGTACACTGTTTGGAGTTTACATGATAAGGTGAGATGGTCAGTAAGAAAAATGATTTTTTATGACAACTGCAGAAATTCTTGCACCCTCATTGGCTAATTGGCATTGTCAAATTCCTAATTTATATAATACATCAACCAGTGAGACCTGACAATTTGACAATTTGTTTTAGTAAAAACACAAATTGAAGTCTGTTGTTCATGCATCTGTCCTGTTATTGACAATAAATTTCATCATTAACAACTGCATCGCTAAAATGGAGGTTGGGAGACATCCAGGAGCTTCCACTATTGGCAGCCAGCTCCTAGATGAAGACTGCTCCCATGGCTGGCAAATCTTGGCAACCCAGCCATGAGCCCCCATGCAGCAAGAGGAACAGGCACTCATCACACTGTTGAAACAGTGGAAAGTGAGAGGGAAAGGGGATGGGAGGGGAACTGCTTTGGCAATGAGCTGCCATTACAAAAACACCAGTTAACGCCTCCTGTACATGCACGTATGCCACACTACGATCCATGAGTACATGAAATTCTGACACATGCGCATAATAATTTATTATGTGTTGACATCGCTTACTACCAGGGGAATGCAAGCACTCTTTGTTGTTAACTCCGTTAAATTGCATTTAACTGCATTAATGTTGTCAAAGTAGTCTGCAGATCCACAGCTACTTGACAACGCTATGCCAAAATTCATAATCCACAACGGGACAGACACATGAAAAATTGAGGTCAGTTTGTTATCAAATAATTGCAAAGAGCACGTTTTAACCTCCAGTATGACACTAATGGTATACCAAGTGAGCTTCTCACACTCCTGAAGTGTTTAGGGAGTGTGTAAGAATTAGGTAGACCTTAGTACCTGTAGATGCTGAAATTCAGGGTACATGTAGCTGATGAATAAAAGTAAGTGAATGTCTGTTTTGAGTGGCAAGTGCAGTTTTGATCTCCCTATAAAGGTACTTAACAGTAATACATACTTGTAGATTGGAGAGGTGCGACAGAAAGCAATACTGTCTTTAAGAGGCCTTTATGAGGTTGAAGACTTTCTGCCCCAGCTGGAACCATTGACTGAGAGATTTAAGGTAAACAGTAATTTTATTTAGAGTTAACGTTGATTCCAGAAAAGTTGTCTCCTGCAAATCCGAGTGCCTAAAGAACATTGTGAACAAGCACATTAATAATTTAACGCCCACGCTACACATGGAGGTTGGGTGCCCAGGAACCTTGGGGCTGGATCTGCCGACCCCAAACCCAGGTAGCAAGAGCAACCCAAAAGCCTGCCCTACCTGCAACCCAGCCATGAGCCCTGCCTGCCATACCCAGCCCCAGCCCAAGCACCTGTCTCACAGAGCCAGCAGCTCTGTGGAAATAATAATAATAGCAATAACCAATAATAACAATAACAATAATAATAACAAGGTAATAATAATTTAAAAGTGAGAGGAGGGTGGGAGAAAACACTAAACACTTAAAAAACTGATCAAGACACGCCAAACACTAAGCACAATAAAACAATGTCCACATGTAACAGCACATGCATAAATTGCAACAATAACCACTGACCAGGGTGCACAGGAAAGTGCTCTGCACCAGGCCTACTATAATAACACAAACCCTGAAAACAGAAAATGCCACAGCAAGCCACCCAAAAAAATGCTTGCAGCATGCTTTTTGTCGTTAACTATATATTTAACCTCATTCAAATTCACCTACAGAACATATTAAATTATGTGGATTATAACTGATTTGTGTTTGCGTGGTGGCCTCATGGGTAGCGCACTCATCTCTGAGTCAAGCAGTTTAGGTTGGAGTACTGGCTGGGACATTGTGTTGCGTTCTTGGGCAAGACACATTACTCTCACAGTACATGTACCTCTCTCCACCCAGCTGTACAAATTGGCACCAACAAATTTAGTGCTGGAGCTAACCCTGCAATGGACTACATCCCATCCAAGGGAGTATAGAAATATTCCTAGTCGCTTCATGCTACAGGAGCAGAGATATGCTCCAGCTGGCGTGATGGGCCACTAGGTTATCCTATGACAAAAAGTGATCTGAGCCTGTTTACTGTGAACTTTTTTTAGGAGCGACTTGTTGCCATGACCCTAGATAAAGAGAATGAAGTGGCAGTTGAAGCAGTCAAGCTGGTTACATTACTTCTCCAGTAAGTATTCAATAAGAAAAAGAGTGAAACATTATTGATGATGTACATGTATTTACTATAGAGGTGGGACAAGCAGTGAAATTGTTCTCCATGCATTACAGTGGATATTGTTACAGGTACATTAATTTAGTGTCTTGTTGTTTCAGTAATGACCGGCTGGATGAAGAGGAATGTCAGCAGGTTGAGTTTCTTGTGTTCTGTACAAGTCGCAATGTTGCCAAAGCAGCTGGAGAATTCCTGAAGGAGAGGCTCGTTATGGCTGCAGATGAAGAAGTAAAAAAAGCTAGCAAATCGAAAAGAGGTGAAATTTCATACAACAGATTATACATGTACACTGAATCTTTCGGCAAATGAGGATAACTGTTTGTCATTGACAGCTCTGTGTTGCAAACCAGAGACAACATTGTGTAAAAGTTTTAATTCACAATGTGAAATCTTAAATTCTCACCCTGTGTCTATGATATAATTTTCATGTTTTGCTGAAAAACTCTTAATCCCTGTTATTTTGTGAAGGATCACATTATTTTCTACACTTGGGTGGAGAGGGACACTGTAAGAGTAAAATGCCTCTTCAAGGACACAACTCAGTGACCGTAACAAACTGCTCAATGCAGATTTCAGCAAACTACATTTATTTAATTTTAAGGCCAATGTGTCTTCTGCTATGAATGACATGCATGTATATCCCACATGCTTCTAGGTTTGAAACGCATTAAGTTAGTGTTCATGTACATGTATTGTAGTAAATACATGTATAACCAATAGTTACATGTAAGAGTACAAATCAATGGAAAAATGAGAGCAAATGTATGAGAAATGTATAATGTTCTTTCATGATTTTGTTGCAGGGAAAAAAGCTGACCAAGAATTGAAATCTGTCCAGTTAAAGAAACTGATTGAATTTTTTCTTGTCAGTGAGGTAAGTGAAGTAAGATCATAGAACTTTTTGGTTTTACCAACTGGGTTGATTATGTGAATTGCCACCGTAAAGAGATTGGAAAGCTGATGTTTCAAGGGATAACACACGAAGTGTCAGCTTTGGAATATCTTTATGGTGGCGAATTCGCATTATCAACCCAGATGATAAAACCAAATTACATGTATCTTGTTATACTCCCCACCGACGCAGCACCACAGTTTCCTTAGAAAACTTGCTCCTCTATAAGATCATCGAGAACCTACATGTACATTGTAGTTTGGGCTTTTGTGTCTGAATAATAAGTTGGAATATGAACAAACTGACATGTTTGTTGTGGTGCCTAGGTCCACAACCATGCAGCATATCTTGTTGACAGTCTATGGGAATCCATGGACCTTCTAAAGGTAGGCTGAAATAATCCATTCAATGGAAGTGAGTTGGAAATGCTCATTGCACCAGTACCATGGCTCTTGCTGCATGTGCATCATCAACTTGGTAACAAAAAATAATGTGGAATAGAATAATACAAAATTTACATGAAGTAAATTTTCAGTGCTTCATTTGGAAGAAAGCGATTATTGAAAAGCTGCATGCAGGACAATGTTAATTAAAGTTCAAAGAATGAAGTGCCAGTGCAAGCACATGAACATTGTGAAGGTGTACATGGAATAATGCAAGCCGATTGACATAATTGTACTTGTTTGCTAATAGGATTGGAAGCTTATGACTGATATTCTATTGGATAAAGGTGACAAACAGGGTAAGTAAATTTTAAAGGATCCAAGGCTTGTTTCGATTTTTGTAGCCTGCACATGGATGATATGCCAGACTCCCTAATAATTAGTATTTATTAATTATGTATACACTAGTGAAATACCAGGATTTTTCCCCAATGCTAAAAAATCAGCAGAGTGAAGTGCAGTGAAGATACTATTTTTATCTTTCACACTCTGAAGATATCATTTTGATATCGTTAGAAATCATCAAAACTGTTGTCAGTAGTATGTTTGTATAAAAAACAGGTTTGAATGACAATGAAGAAATGTCGCTGATTGACATCATGGTTTGTGCCTGTAAACAAGCGTCAACTCGGCAGGGTCCCCCTGGAAGAACAGCAAGGAAAGGAAAGGAAAACAAGTCCTCTGTGAATGACAAGAAAGAGCTCAGTGCACATTTCATGCAGACACTTCCAAGCTTGTTGAATAAGGTACAGTGTGAAGGGAATGACTACCAGGGCTTTCTGGGTTAAAATTTAAAGAAAGCCAGACTGATTAGAGAGTTGCAATGTCCATAAAGGAGCAAAGGTTTACATGTATTAGTGATGCAGGCTTCATAAAAGCAACTTCAATACAGTGGTGCTCACTAAATTTTAGGCCTCATCCACACTTTGCTGGAGAAATTTGAAAACAGCATTGTTACTGTGAAATAGCATCAGCTATCCAACCACTCTATGCCAGAGGAAGTTAAAAGTGCTATAATCACTGGTCAGTTTAGATTATGTATTTGAGCAATTGTGAAAAGTTAGACAGGCAAATCACATGTTGATGCCCGAGTAGCACATAGAGGTTGGGTGGGTGCTCAGGAACCCAGTGGCTGGAGCTGCCGAACCCAAACCCTGGTAGCAAGAACATCCCAAAGCCTGCCCTACCTGCAAGCCAGCCACGAGCCCCTCCTACCTGACCCAGCCCCAACCCAAGCATCCGTCACACAGAGCCAAAAGCTCATTAGAATAATAGTATTAAACAATAATAATATAACACTAGTAAAAAGAAGAAATCACTATGAAAATGATTTATAATTATACTGATAAATTAATAATAAACAAGGAACTGATAATAAAGGGAGAGGAGGGTGGGAGAAAACACTAATTAAAAAAACTCCAAGAACTGAAGACGCCCCAACCACTACGTACAGTAAAACTACCACCACATGAAAAGGCACACGCCTAAATTGCCAAAATAAATCGCTGACCAGAGGGCAAAGGAAACTGCTCTGCTCCAGGCCTAGCTAAGACAGTAACGCAAACCCTAGCAACAAAACAAATGCCACAGCATGCCACCAAAAACGCTAACAAGTGCCAACGCTACGCCAAACTCCAGGCCAACTATTAAATGAGCAATGCTCCTTGTGGTTAACTAAGTTGAGTGTATATTTAACCTCATTTTATCATGATGGCATTGTTTTCCAAAAGCCTAGTATTGACCTTTCAAAATGTCTTAGGCCACACTAAAATTCGAAGCTCACATTTTAACTTTTTCCAGTTTGAAGAGCATTAATGTTATGAAAAGCTGAGGTTTTGTGATGGATCAGTGTGGATGCTAGGCCTACGTGTAGAAAATAAAGTTGTTTTCAAATTTCTCCAGGTACAGTACATGTACAGTATTGTGGTTTGGGCCTCAATCTAGTAAACAAAATTGAATTGTACTAGAAGAGATTTTTGATATTATTATACATTGAACTCTTTTCTGATTGGCCGAAAGTGTACAGTAAATTTTCGGAATCAGTGTCTGTGACGTCAAAACTGCAGATTTTACAATAATCATGTCAAGGACACTCAAGGTCATGGGTAATCATGTCATGTATGACCGCGGTGCATGATTTCTAAGGGTAATCATGTCAAGTTTGCGCCCTTTGGGTTTCTTGCGGTCAGTGAAGAAGCAAAAACATGAATTCATTTTTTTTTTCGTTCAATGTATTATAAAACAATTAGATTCAGTTTTTGTGACATCCAGGATAATCAAGGTCAAGGTAAGGGTTATCAGACCTTGATAATTCTGGATATCACAAAAACCTCATTCAATAATTGTTTACAATCATGTGCATGGACATGTACTTATTATTGATATGAGGGTCATATTGGTCATGGGACTGATCTCTCTCTTTTTGTTTCAGTTTGGAACTGATGTCGAAAATGTTGTAAACCTTGTTTCACTCCCTCAGTACTTGGATCTTGAAGAGTATGGACAGAAGAGATTGGGAAAGGTTTGCGAATATTTTCTCCTGTATTTTTAGTCTCTTTTACAGTTACCTACAAGTATACACTGATCATCAATTGATGATTGTAGCAGGGCTCGAGACTAACTTTTCAGCTAGCTAGCCCAGTGGCTAGTGACAGGTTTGATTCACTAGCCAAAGCAAATTTTTCACTAGCCAGAGGCAGACATTTGTTGCGGTAAGGTGAACAAAAAATTCTCCCAGACTGACAAGTACGTATAGTACTTGGCTTCACACTAGAGCTTGTAAGAATGTCATAGTATCCACGCAGTATTTTACAGCTGCGGAAGACTGGACTGTGTAGTCTAAACATGTAACCCAGCACGGCAGCCTTGTTTTTCTCCATGGTGGAATAAACCTCCAAATACGTACTATTTCAAAGTATAACCTAAGTTCACTTGGAGTCTACATGTACTTTGGGTGTGATGGAGTAAAACTTACTTACTTAGACTTTACTTAGTGACAGTTGAAACGTTCGTAGATCAAAGAGGCTGAAGTGCACTGCCAAGTACATGTATGATCTAGTACATCACACATGAGAATGCACTTGACCAATAGGAAATGGAAGCCAACTGAAGGTGATATGCAGCATTGTATTCTTGATGAACTGACCGATACTAGCTAACAACTTCGGCTTGAATTTCATTTTCATAGACAGCCAAGACCATTGCTTTTCATGTCATGCGACACCAAATGCTCCTCTGCAAACCAAAAAGTCAATCATTTTTTCACATTTTAGAAATTAAAGTTCTTGTTTATTACAGCCGATGTTTTAAATTCTGCATGCTTTGACTCAGTTTCGTTTTGTAAAAAATTTGAAACCCTCTGGGCCCCCAGTGCTCAAAACATTTTCGCTAGCAATGGCTAGTGAAGCGCAAAATCACTAGCCAAAATGGAATTTTCAATAGTCTGTGCCTAGTTTGCTACCGTTAGTTTTGAGCTCTGCCGTAGAAACTGCTGGTTTCCTAAAGATTTGTATGGGGCCCTGATACAACTCTTGCATAGCAGGGAGATATCCATGGCTATCCCGTGGGCAGAAAACACTCCCACACTATGCAAACAATCACCAACAGGAGTTATCCCAAATCCTGCCGTGGAAAACTAGTTATTGAAATTGTAAACCTGCCACAGGAGATCAGGGAGTAGGAATCCCCAAAATTAATGTGCTCTTCACACATGGCAGCGATCCATATCAAGTGGTTTTTTTCTTTAAGTTGTCAGCTGAGCGAGCATACCTGATGACATACTTGCCCTGGCAATACTTTACTTGCCTATTCAATAGGCAGAGTGAAAAATTCTGATTTGACTAACGTGAGACTGACTTTTCCTAAATCAGATTACGCATTGGTGATAAAAATTTTTGTTATTGTTATTCAGTATCTGGATGAACTTTTGACGCAGCTGAGTGACATTGTTGAGAAGCACTCTGATGTCAATGTAGGTATACATGTATGTGTAGTCCCGGTAAACAGTGGAATTTTTATCTCAGTGACATTTTATTTCTTCTCGCAAAGAGACTCTTTGGAACATGTGTACTGAAGACATCTGCATGTGAGTGTTAATCCATAGCCCTCATTGACCCTCAATTGACATTTAATTCAATTGATTCTCAGTCAAACCTAAATCAACACTTCATTGACGTCTTAATCAACACTTGATCCACACTTGAGTGACACTCAGTCGACAGTCAGTCATTTGCGCTGATCGACACTCAATGGTGTGTCTGTGAAATTGCGCCGACTGATGGCTGAAATGTCGCTCAAGTATTCACCAGGTACTGTATTGACGGAAAGATGTTGACTGAGTGCCAATCAACACTTGACCTTGGATGCCTGCTGTACGCATGATTTAACTCTTTCTGCCTCTTTCATGTTGCTGATCAGGTGTTACTCATTATCACATTCTTAAAAACTTGATCAGCTACATAATTTTACATGTATGTACATGTACACTGTTTAAATGACACATTGTGTTGTTTTCAAGGTTTTAGATGAGTGTGGGAAAAGTTTTAGGACACTTACAGACAATGATTACACCTTGGCTTCCACAGCTGTAAGTACATACATTGTACATGCACATGTACATGTACCTTGTAGGTCATTGGTTATGTATAATATAATGGACTGTTTCTCTCTCAGAATCAGGCAGAAAGTATCAGATGAAATGCTTTTAGATAAGAATGTATTTTTGAGAGGAATGCAATCTTCCATGCTGCAACAAAAGAGTGGTTGCCTGCAGTCCGAGAGTGCCGTAGAACCAGAACTGGAGTAATCACTCTCACAAAAGATATGGCAGACATGCAATTGGGCAAAAACATTTAGCTTTAATTACTCTTGACAATCAAGTGAACACCATTCTATTTGAGCTCTCTATTGGCAATTTGGCTTCCTCTTTCTAACACAAATCAGTCGCTGTTGTACATGTAGCTTAAAGTCTCGCAGTAATGTTTAGGTATGTGCGTACATCTTCTGCACTACAGCTTCTGTTAAAAACAATGCATTTGTTATTCATGATTATTCTTTTCTGCTGCATTGATCATAGGATGTGTCCAAAAACAAACTCATTGATTCATTTGTGGCAAAATTCAAGGAAAATGTGAAGAGTGGTTTGGAAGCAGTAAGTTTCTTCTTAACT
>Ga0126343_10001753_pt1 | contig 10549 bp, 5 predicted proteins | sample Cyp2metagenome_FD_92531 | JGI IMG/M metagenome (GOLD analysis project Ga0126343, IMG submission 92531) | Coral microbial communities from Lord Howe Island, Old Settlement Bay, Australia - Cyphastrea 2 metagenome | ecosystem: Host-associated > Invertebrates > Cnidaria > Coral ... | reverse complement strand
GGACTCTTAAACAACAAAGGCTTATACATAGATCGGATTTCAAGCTGCAATTATGTAATCAATGCTCATCCTAAAATTGTTTGTCACGCTTTGTAACGCTATGCTTAACTTTACAACACAGCCAATAACATACCACTTCCTTAGAGACCAATGGTGCACTGACAAGTTCTGTTATTCCTGAGGGTACTTCCAAATTACCTTCCTGTGAGGAATGATTAAAGAAAACAAGTTCACAGGCAATAGTTGACAGCCCGTAACCTTTATGTGTTTAGACTTCCAAATGAAAGCAAGAAATCCATCCAACAGGAAGTGAACTGTGAAGAGTTAATCTCAAACAAGCATCTTTACATCTATAGAAAGTAAAGTGTTCCCTTTTTTGAAATTTCATAACTACTACAGTACTTATACATGTAGTATTTATTATAAATAAATATAATGTTCACAGTCAATTTTGATTATTAATAAATAAGATTACTGACAGCCCTATTACATGTAAGTCATATCCAAGGCCCAGAACAATTAACCAAATTCAACTGATAAACCCTAGCCACCAGCACCCAATAAGATCCTTTTTAGAAAGACATCAATTTACAAGTTAGAATGGAATTTTTAAAGGGTGCATGCTATAAAGGTCTCACAAGGCATCATACGTACTAAAGTCATCTGCATTCAAGTATGATGGATACCAATGATAGACCAACACTCACACTCAATCAACACCTCAATCAACATCCCAACTGATGCTCCGTAGAAATCTCAATAGACCTCTTTAGCTTGGGTGGTTTGTTGTTCCATTTCAGACCATGTGATAATACTCTTGAGAATTCTTGCTTTCAAATTTTCAAATAGTCACATGTATATGAATAAATAATTTCAAGATGGACAGTACAAAGGAGCAATTCCCTAGCGAATATCACGTGGTCCGAAATGGGAACACAAACTGCCCAAGCTAAAGAGGTCTATTGACACTTGACCACCATGTGCACTCTAGCAACAGTCAGTTGACATAGCTGTAGTCGGTCAAGTGTCTACGGACTCGTATGCATCAATATAAGTCAACTCTTAATCAGCTACTGACCTACAATCCCGGACAAAAGAGTTGGGACACAAAGCAAGTTCTCCCCTCTACCCACTTTCAATGTTGATAATCAGGTGATTTTTGCCCTTTTTGTTGGAAAAAACGCGACATTTTCCAACATTGATTGGGGGGAAGGGGGATACACGATACAGCTCAAGTGTCCCAACTACTTTTGGCCGGGATTGTAGATGTTGATCGCGTGCCATTCAAGTATCAACCAAGGTGTTAGTGGGTGTTAATCAAGTGTTGGAGGGTATTGATGTGGGCCAGGTGTCGATGAAGATTATTGATCAACACTCGACTGCAAGTACCTTAAAGTACACATGATCCCTGGCAAAATTTACAGTACCGCTCAAAAGTAAGTTACCAGCTCTTGTATTGTTTCTCGCGAGTCGGGAGTCTCATCGAGAGACGAGAGTCTCGACTCGCGAGACAAGAGACTCGCAAGAACCATTGAAGCGTACATGTATATTTTGGAATAAATTGCAAGCAATTAGCTTCCAAACACTTCCTCTCCCTGAGAGGTTTCACTAGAAGCCGGCTACCGGCGGTATACTGCCATCTTTGTTGTCACAAATTTGCCTCTCAAAGCCAGCTAATGTTGCCTGATTTTCACTCAATCACTTATAGTGAACGCCACTTACTTTGACTAACACAGGCACCTAGACCAAAAGTTATTGAAACCCCTGTCTCGCTATAAGCTTGTAAAAGACTACTCATAAAACATACCTCACTGAATTGTTCTTGAACAAAGTCATCAATAAATCCATCATCGTCTCCATCTGCTTTGTAATCAAAGACACATGTCCCACTATCTTGACTACCACCCACTGATGGGGAAGATGGAATGAACAATTCCTGGGACTGGGCAAATAAAAAAAAATAATAGCGAGAACATAATTATGATATGATTACGTTTCCAAGTGCCGGGTATTTTATAACATACACTTTCAGACTACCTGTACAATATAATTTACCAGTTATACTGATGTTACAATTGGAACAATGGGTGTGAATTTGGTCATGTACTCATTGGTTCCTCTGATGCAACATGATCATATTCTTAACATTTGAAATTAAACTGTTCAATTTACCAGGGGTGAAGGTTCAGATAAAGATCTCCCAGGTAAATTGTGTACTGATGTTTTCCTTCCTCCAACTGGACATTTTGGCCGCGCAAACTTGAATTCCTTCTCCTCTGAAGGACAAACAACTTCTGTTCGCTCTGTTTCTCCCTCCTTTTCTGTATCAAAATTCAATTCTATGTTTTCTTTGTTTGCTGTCAAAGGATCCTCTCCAGTCTTCACCTGATGGAAGAAAGTTAAAAATAATTATGGTAAAACTACATGTGCTAAGATGGATGATTGACTGACAGTGCTTGTATGAACAGTGCAGACAAAAGAAGCAGCTTGACCCTCAACCATATATTATATCACGGGTAAAGTTTGCTTCTGAAGCTCAAGTAGCCTACATGTACCAGACTGGAGTTGTACCAGACTTGTCTATTGCAGGGTTACACCCCAGTATTAAATTTCCTGTACCATTTATACACCCGCGTGGAGAGAGGCATTGCAAGAGCTAAAGTACAGTCATGTAACTTGCACAAGAACACACAACAGTGACCCTGGACACAACTTGAATGCTAATCAATTGATCTAGGGTCTAGCAGACAAGAGTTTGGCATGTGCTTATTGGCAGAGCATAGCCTAGTCAATGAAATTTGGAGATTTGCACTAGACCACAGCAAGTTTCTCTTAACCATTAATCAAGGTTACTCACTGGCAACGAGTTCCACCTTTTGAAAGGAGGTTTCCTGAGAAAGGAAAAATAGCATCACTTGAAACAGTTCACGAGTCAGAAAAGTTATAAGCATACTCAGACAATTCAGAAATTAAACTGCAAGTTTACACTTCACAGCCTGGCAGACAAAAAAAAAACATTAAGATGATCTCTGCCCAATATTAGAGCAGTAATGGCAAAAAGCTCACAGCATGGTAACACTTGTATGTGTACAATTATAAATTTAACAAGACTTGGCCCTCAAACTGACCTTATGAGAGAAAATTGAATTTGAAATTTTCCATATTTCAATTGAAACAGATGTTTCGAAACAGATACTTCACAAAAGTTTATATAATGAACATTTGAAGCATGCTTATGAGGTCTGACATCAACTTTCTCGAGGATACTTGAGGATTTCATTGCGGAGTCACTTAGAGAAATGAACTAAAATGAGTTGCTAGAGAAGATTTTTGGTAAATAATCTATGCACTTCTTATAGCTCAAACTTTGAGCAGAATACATCTTAATATAAATAAAAACAAAGGTTTGGTTCATCATTAGCTGGTTCATCCACCTTATGCTGAATCAAATTAAACAAATTGCTGGATTGTGCCAGATAATGAATTTGAATTGGCAACCTAAAAAGACTCCGGGAAGTATATGTATCCTGACAAAACAGAACATATTTTATTTCTTCCTAGCTTGCTTTTCTTTCAAAATTTTTGGTCTTTAAGTCAAGGTATTTCAGACTTATGAATATTTAGCCCAGAGCTATTCAATAATTATTGATAACAAGATTCCCTAAGACAATAGCAAACACGTGGACTACAGAAACAGCTGGACTGAAAAACCATCACTTTAAATGATCAAACATTCCAGAGTGTTGCAACACGTGCAAACTGAATTATCACCCAAATGAAATTGATTTTCATACTATCTCACTGCACGTAAGATTACATATAGTCCATATTGAAAAATATGTATCTGACAAAGTTTGCTTATCAACTCGATTAGAACATAACCGTCTGAACCGAACAAAGCCAAACGAATGTAAATTTATAGACATACAAACCTTTGTTTCCTTTTTTCGGCGTTGGCCCTATGACATACACAGAAGATGTGGCAATAAAGTTAAAAAAATCGTGGTGAAAGATTCGTAAGAAACAAAAGACAAGCTTTTATTTAGCTTCAATTTACAAGCTGTTCGACATGTATAGTGGTCATTAGAAATTTAATTAGGTTCAAGCTTAAAATTCGTGTCTATTGAACATACAGTCATACGGGATGAGCAGAATTAAACAAGACACTGATCACATCACATAAGTTTGAGACGTGTAACTGTTCGCTATAAGAAGACTAAGCCTAAATGAAAGATTTGAAAACGACAAAGGATTAAGGTCTGGTGGTCAGAGCGAAACAGAAAGTTTGAGGAAACAAGACGAAGTGCTAGCAAAGAAAAACGAGAAATGAAAACACACGACTTAAGTTAACTTGTAACTGCACTAAGTTGTAAGCTTATGCATATCATACAGACGCACTTACTTTAACATTTCCATCGAAGGCGAGTCGAAAAGAAACCCTGGAGGTGAATCGGGGCAGTACCCTAGTAAGAAATGGAGAAATAGAAGTTGGAAGTGACGACGAAACAAGTATTTTTTCTTTTGCTCCTGGATAAATAAATATCTGTCAAACGAGGTAAATAAGCCTAAATTTATAAAGCGTACCGGATTCGTTGGACACTGTTGAAAGCGACCTCTGGAAACCGGTGTTCGGCGTCGAGGGATCGTCTCCACATAACGACAGCTTTCTTTTTGGCGTCCTACCCAAGCTGTTAAAATCAAGAGCCAGGCAATAAGGTCAGAAGATAGGATATACACTTTTTTGTCCCAGGATAGTCAGGGCAATATTACAGTTCGTAGCCGTTCGAGATCCAGCAAATTAAAATTAAGCCGCCATAAGTATTACGCACAAAATAAGCGCTTACTGCGAATATACCTGTTCTCCAAATTCAAAGCCAGCTCTGTTATTGGAGAGAGTACCGCATTAGGAATAATATCCAGCGAATTCTTTCGTTGTGGAAGAGCTAACTCGAGGTAGCTTCCAGCTCTTGACTTCGGTCCGGCCATGTTGGAAATTGAGGACTCGAGCAGTAGTCGTCGAAATATACACGAATACAGCACGTTTTCGCAAGAAAACGGCCCACGGACGCTGTTAAGACTCCGAAAAAGAGTGCAAGAGAAAGAGGAACGGTTCTAAACTACTGATACATGTTCATGAGAAAAGAAAGAAAGCGAAATACTGGTGGAGGTTCGGTCGAACCCAGGAGGCTTTCAAATTTTCCCCCGCTTTGCATGATGAAAACAGTGTGCGCGATATCAACCAATCAGATCACAGCATTTTAGATTGTTTTTGGTTTCCTGGGAATCTCATTTTCATTTTTCCCGCTTCGTCACATGCTTCCGGTTAGCCTCGCGGTCAAACGGCTGCTTTGAAGCGACAAAACTCGCCACCGGTTTTACCGCCACCGGTATTCATCTAAATTTCAAAATGCTCTAAATTTGGATGAATTTATATCAGCATATAACAAATCGGGCCTACAGCTGTCTTTACACAAATGGTGACCGTTTAAAGCACTGTGAGCACAACAAGGAAAAAAACAAAGAATCTTTTACGTCATACACCAGAATCTGATTGGCTTACAATAAAACGACCCCATTTTAACCAGGACTAGACCATATTTACAAGTGTTTTTGATAAAGGGAGAGCCATTGAAAAGTGAAGAAACCTATTGAATTTTTTTCTTTTTTTTTGTTTTCAAATAGTGATATCAACAGGCTCCTGCTGTTCGGCAAAAGGTTTTGCCAAAAAATTAAATCCTTAAGTAGCGCAGATACGCAGCGAGATACCCTTTGCCTTATTCCGTCAAATTAATCCCAAAAATATATCTTGCTCCCTCGAAATGATCATGTTTACTCCTCTGAGACTCTCTCAGTCTGCAAAATGGAGTGCTTGTAAATTCCCTTTGACGTCCCATATATATTATAGCCTAGTCTATAGTTTGTTGTGAAGCCTTATGTACCAAAGGTTTGAGAAAATATGCACCCCTGGGTCCCCCTAACAGGAACTTCGGCTGAAGACTTTCAGGAAAATTATATGAAGTATCTAGACCGCTGATGTACCGACGGCGCCTTTCTATAATTGACCAAACTTTGTTCCACCACGTGCGGTCCTTTTCTTTGATGTTTCACAAAAGACGCGTAAACTATAGCAGGCTGCTTGGAAATATGGAAGGTAATAACTTGATCGCTTTTATTCTATAGTAGTTTCTTGGAATCGGTAGTGTTGAGCCTTCTAGTAACAGTTTGCTTGAATCTCCGATCCCGTAAAGTACCGAAATTTTAAACAACTTCGAAAACTTTATTTACATGTTTTGGTTGACTGTGTAACGTGTTGTGCGAGATCATGCCGTTTGTGTCACCTATATCATCTACAGCAAGCCTTCTTTTAGCCAATCAGCCAGTCATGCATTTGGCTTGTTAAACTTGTGCTGTATGTTGTGTGCGTAATCATTTCTGTGATAAATATCAAGCCCCGTCCATAGTTCATAATGCTTGCAATTCCTACTATTATGTAACTCTTACATTTTTAATTATTTTGTACAAATGGAAGAAAAAAGCGGGGATGTGAACTGGTATAAAGTTTGATGATGAGAATTTTAATAATTTGTATATGGTCAGAAGCTTCTAAACTTACACCAACTTTTTAGTAGTAATAATATTCATTTTATTTACATTTAACTCTGGGGAGGAGGGAAGCCTGGAGACAAGTTTACTAGAGTCTGCACTTTAGAACTGTCAAATGCAGCTGGAACTCTTACATGTGCTCGATTTAGCTGGCTTTTCCTCCCTCCCTTACCCCCATCATTATTGGCTATCATTGTTTATTCTGTAGTGTGCTGGTTTTTCTTGGGCAGTTTTGCTTTCAACAAATGGAAGGGACTGTTTTCCTGTCCCTTTCCTCTACCCCATACCGTTGTTGTTGTATCTCCACTGGAGTTAAAGAGATTCATATATATTTACAATGGGAGGCAGTCCAGGGACCCAGGGAGGCAAGGGCCTGTTATTTTGGGTAAAAAAAATCGCAGAAGGAAGAAAAGCCAGCAGGGTAAGAACCTCTACCCCCACCCCCTTAGCGCAAGGTCTGGATCAGTGCTTATTCATTGTTTTCTTTCAACAGGCAGTGCAATGAACAGGGATATGCAAGGTTCTAATGCTAATGTAATCAACCATTTGGACACCGTTACACCAAGTGTTGACAAGTTCCAAGGTGGAGAATCTGCAAACAGCCTGCAGCGTTACTACTGCATAGAATGCAATGAGTTATTTCAACTTAAATCTGAATTGACTGAGCATCAAAGATGGCACTCCAGTGAAAGGGCATTTGTCTGCAAAGAGTGTAACCAGTTTTTCAACCACATCAGCTCTTTTTTGGAGCATTTACGCACAATGCACCCTGGAGAAATGACATTATGCAAACTGGCGGAAATCACATTCGGGTCAAACCCAGCTGTCCAGTTGTCTAAGAACTTACCATGTCTTTATTGTCCAGATTGCAACAAGCCATGTAAAAGTAATTCTCAATTGAAAAGACATCGAAGAATGCACACTGGTGAGAGGCCATTCATGTGTGAAGAATGTCACAAAAGTTTCAACTACAAAAGCTCTCTTTTGGAACATTTACGAGTGCATTCAGGAGAAAAGCCTTACAGATGCTCTGAATGCAATAAGTGCTTTAGACAAGGGTCGACTCTGAACCGGCATAAGAAAATACACACAGGTGAGAAACCTCACAAATGTGAAGTCTGCGGTAAGTGTTTTTCTGCAAGGAAAGGCCTTAAAGAACACAAAGTGACTCACAGTTGCAAGCAGCCGTTTTATTGTTCCAAATGTCGCCAGTACTTTGTAAGAGAGAGATCTCTGCTCAGGCATAACAGAAAGGAACACTCTGGTGAGGAACTAGCCCATGATAGACATGAGGATGACAAGCCAGACAGATGTGTCCAGGCTGGTGGTGGTCTTACAAATGGAGATGAACTTCAAGTCAGGTCTGCAGAGGTTGTAGTTAAAGTGGAGAAACCAGATGATGAGGAGGCAATGAGCCTTGAGATGCTAGTAAAGTCCAGTGACCTTCTGAATAATCTAAAAGCAGAAGTCAACAGTGATGCTAGAGAATGAGGTGGAAAAGGTTCTGGGTTTCATCAATAAGTTAAGAACTTAAGCATCAGCCATGTTCACCTTCTACCTAGATAATGCCTTTTACGGGGTAACTTGCAATATGTGGTTGATTCTGTTGTGTAATATTATTTATTAAATCGCATAAATGTGTAAATTCATGCTTAGTTTTTCTGTCCTGTTACATGCGGTATATACAGAAGATGAATTGGCAATGGTTGCTGTATTGAAGGGTGTTTTTCAACAAGAAAAGAACTGACTGAGCTTTCGTTCAGGCCAGAAGAATAAAAGTTCCACCGTATTGAGTTAAAATCGACACAGAAAGACCTGTACATATTTCTAGATCTGTACATATATGTATAATATAATAACAACAAAAACAATAACTTTCTTTTGTTTCCTTTTTACAGTTTACCTGTCTACAGTGTGTGAATGAATATTTTTCTTCCTCTTTTGTACAGTCTTGAATTTCTGACAGTTTGCCTAGGCATATTAGGTTTCTACTCTTTTGTTGCGGATAAATAAAGCAAATTATAGGATATTAACTTATTGTTGTAATGTGGAGTAGCTGAAGCCTGCGGCAGTGAGAAACAGTGACTTAGTTTTTTACTGACATGTTTTGTTTGGATAATAGAGGACGTTTCAATTTATTCATAAGCACTCACCAAGCCAAACAGTTCTAACATGTCACTCCGAAAAATTCCCATGCATTCCTGCAGTTTGAAACGCCACACTAGCCTACATGACAGGTGTCAGAAGGGGGGAAAGAAAAAAATCAAGTGCGCAAAGTGCATGATGGTAGGTCCCTCGTCAAAGCCTGCTTAATATTCCTTCAACACTCATTTTGACCCTTTCCCTCCCCTGATCCCCTCTGAAAATTAAAGTATAGTTTCCTACTTTCTTGCGAGGGACGAGAATGGATATGACCTGGAACTGCACAATGTGATAGATACTAGTGAAAGCCTGCTTAATTCCTTCAACACTTATTTTGATCCTTTCACTCCCCTTCCATGGCCTGCCATGCAGGTTACCCCCCACTGATACCCTGTGAAAATTAGTTTCCTACTTTCTTACAGGGGATGAGAATGGATGTGATCTGGAACTGCGCAATGTGATAGATACTAGTGATGTTCCTTTGCGAAATCACCAATGTATTTGGTTCTCCAGCAAAAAGACGAATGTAAATTTTAGAATAAATGTGCTATGAAAAGTACAAGTGGCAAGTAAACTTTTGAAATTTGGGAGTGAAACAAGTCTCTGCCCTGCCCTCTTTTGTTGCACAATACTCAGAACGAAATCTGGGGCAAGTCATATAACGGTACCCCATGGGACTGCGAGACGAGACTTGCCAAAGACGTCCCCTCGTTTGTGCAGAACTAAAACATAGGCACAGCTTTTTTCTTGTAATTTGTCAGTGCTTAAATTACTTATGTCTCCACTTAAGACAAGTCTCATGAAGTACAAAAAGGGGCTTGATTATCACCGTGTACTGCAAACTTCACAAGTAAAAACTCTAGCTTGCATTTCGTGCGTCGTCGGTTTAATTACTGAAAATCAGTGCGTAGATAAAGATAGACTTATCAAGAATAGTCGGGGAACAGAGCGACGTTGAGAGCGTTGCGCAACATGCACAAGCTTTGCGGTCACTGTCATGCAGAGCAGAAGTGTTTGAAAGGCAGCGTCCCCAGGTTCACACAAGCAGATGCCGTAACACGTTGAAGTTGTTGAATGTTAACGCCTTTTGAAAGGCAAGACTTTTCGTAACTGAAATTGCTCCGCGTAAAAGCATCTCACTAGTGTCTGCTCAGTGCTTTTCAAATTCTGTTATACGTTAATCAGCGAAAAGCGGCCTTTTTCGCGCACTTATCTGAACCAGGAGTCTCCACGTACCCAGGGTCACGCCCTAACCCTTGTTGCAACGGAGCGTCGCGCCAAAGTGAAGAGAGGGCAGATTGTGACATACACTGTTCAACTGACTTCCTACGTACATTTGTGCTGTGCGTAAATAGTTACCTGCCACGATGTCCTGACGCGCTCATCTTGCACAAGTCGCGAACACTTCCACCCCTTTTTCAGAGAATAAAACCTTACGAGTTCTACAGTGTAACGCCCCGGTCAAAAGGATTCGCAAGTAGTCGCAAGTAGCCACAAGTTGAAATTGCTTAGAGACTTGCGTTGGGTGGCCAAACGGAATCGCAAGTTTCCTCTTAAGTACACGCAAAGAGCACAAAAAAGCAACACTGAACTAAAAAATATCCTGTATTTCCTAGGCTAATAATGGGTTAATGGAGGTCACTTAAAGGGCCATTGTCACGATAAAGCGCATGTGCGTTCTTGATTTACTCCATTTTTTGTTAACCAATAGAAATCTTAAGACTATCACGAGTGCCACGAATTCGCGTGGAGCTTCACGTGCCTTTCGAAAATATTTATCCGCCAGCTTTTGAATTTTTGTTTG
>Ga0126343_10001752_pt1 | contig 10549 bp, 11 predicted proteins | sample Cyp2metagenome_FD_92531 | JGI IMG/M metagenome (GOLD analysis project Ga0126343, IMG submission 92531) | Coral microbial communities from Lord Howe Island, Old Settlement Bay, Australia - Cyphastrea 2 metagenome | ecosystem: Host-associated > Invertebrates > Cnidaria > Coral ... | reverse complement strand
TTAAACCGACAGACGTAGATGACTGCGTAAATCACACATGCAGTAATGGTGGAGCGTGTGTGGATGGTGTTAACAATTACTCGTGTAACTGCCAGTCGGGATTTACTGGAGATCGCTGTCAAGCGGGTAAGTTTATAGGAGAACGGAAGGCAAAAACCCAATTTTCAAAAAGTCGTTCTTCAGAAAGCACATGATACGTTGTAATCAAATGGCTATGTTTTAGGATATGAACTTACCTTTTAACCTGATTGTAACAACAAAAATCTCCGCATCAGAACAATTTGAATGTCCGCCATTTTGGAAGCCATGCTGAAGGCTTGGGCGCATAGCATGACGTCACTGCGCACGACAAGCGCAAATTTCAAGAAGACAACATCATCAAACGCAGAGTGGTCGTGGCTGTTCAAACAGAACGCTCAGAGATTCTAAAAGAGGGGCAAGTTTTCATCGACTGCCCTTAAAAAATAAGGCATTTCTTAAGGAGTGGCTAGTGCGTATTAAAAAGGCAAATTTGCCCAAACTTAGCCAGTGTCACGTCTGTTCGGAGCACTTTGAGAAGGATTGTTTCGAAAGATGCTGTAACCTCAATCTCTGGCCCGCAGAAAACGTAAACTTAAGAAGGCTTGGAAGTGAACGTCGGATAAATAAAGCTTTTCACGAAGAGGTAAATAAGGACATAGAAAATTAAACGTTTGATCGATTATACAGTTTCCACTAGATCATTTAATGCCACACCAAAATACCAAATAAATGAAGAAAATCAAACAACATTTTCTTCCCACCGAGTCTATGCCTGTTTATTAGCTTCCTAGTGCTTAAATAATTAACATCTGCGGCTGAATACATGAGTATTATTAACCTGAAATTTTACTAGCTGCTTCCTCGATTTGCTTGCAGCATAAGCATCCTTTCTCTTCCCAGTTCGCACAACACACCACTCGCATACACACGTCGATGTATTTCCTCTTCGCCGCGGGTTCAAAACAATAATGCTCGATCTCAGCCATAATCCAAGCAGTTTCGAAACGATTCCTCATATGTTTCTTTGCCCTGAACTAATGGATGTGCGCAGTGACGTTACAAAATGACGGCGGGCATTCCTTTTAAGGAAGAAACCGGAAGAAAAGCTGTCCAAAATGGCGGACGTTCAAATTCAAAAAAATGACTACGGGTTTTGGACTCTTTTCGTCACTTCCAAAAGAAAAAAGTTATTTTTATTTCTTTTAACATCAAATCTATGCTCTTTCTATAGTTTTAAGCTCCATAATAAAATATGACTGCTAGCCTTCCGTTCTCCTTTAATTTGCTGCAGTCGACGTTTCATTCGTTTTATTCCCTTGAAATTGTTCTATTATCAAACTTTTTTTGAAACTTGCCGTGATTAACCGTGACATCCATGATATGGACATTAAAAATGCAATAAAAAAATCGGGTCACCGAGCTTATTTACGCGTCAGCGGGGTGTTGATATAGGGTATTTTTACTGGCTGCGCGTTAAAAATTCGAATCACCTTCATACAGAATTAAGTCTTGGTTACATGAAAGACGTAAAGTTTTATCTTGAAAGCAAAGCTTCATTTATTGACATAAGCAGTATTTGATTCATTTAAGCTCTTTTTGATTGCTTGGTTGCGGGAATATTGCACTTTTGTGGACAGTTCTTTGGTTCGCTTGAAGTCCTCGCCTTGGCGAAAATACACCCAGTTAGGAACTATTTTCCGAAAAAAAATCGTTTTCCACTATCGAACTTGTTTTCTTTTCCAAATATGTTCTTTATTAGACTGTTCTTGGCAAATACCTGAAAAAGAAATTCGGGGGTCGCCGTGCTCGTTTAAGAGAAAAGGAGAATTTATTTTGCCATCGAGCTTAGTTTGAGGGAGATCTCTTACGGTTTTGAGCGTGCACGCGCTCGTGTGCGCACGCTAATGACGCGAAAATCGTGTGCCGTAGGAATTCGCAATGCAACACTAAGGAATTACCTTGAGTTCGTTCTTCTTTTCATCCTCAGCCGTCCCTCTTTCCGTCTCTCCGTTCATCCGTTCGCTCTTTTTCTCTTGTCTTGTTTTCTTTTTTTCTCACTTTCTTTCTCCTTTTTTTTTCTCTCTTTGCCGTTTGTTTGTTTATTTATCTACTTATTTATTTATTTATTTCATTTCTCCTTCTCGTTTCTCATTTGCTTCATTTTTGTTCCTTGTATCTCGTCTCTTTTTTGCCCTCAATTTCTCTCGTCGCTCCACGAGTTTTTTGGAAACCCTATGCGAGACGTATACCGAGGGAAAGGGATTTTGTTCAGTAGATAGCCCTTCATTTGCCTTCATCTAAGATCCGCTCTATCTGATCCCAATGTTTTCTTACAAATTCAGAATATAATGTGACTTGAAAGAAATTATCTATAAAAAGAATACTGGGAAAAAAGAGTAACGAAGAATGCAGTCAAAAGTGAAATTTGGCTTCACCTGCGTATCAAAATAGGTTAGGGGGCTCTATAAAGTGAGGAAGCGAATGATGCAAATAGTGACACGAATGTGTATAAAACTGATTATTATTTAATTTCTTTTCAAATAAGTGCTGCAAGCCACCCTAAACCCGTCAACGAAAGCAGCAACGAGCTCAACCACTAGGAGCATTACATCAACCCATACTTCAGCCAGTACGTTGCAAAAACTAAGTCCTACATCTTCAGTAAAAGAGCCTCCCTCATCGTCTTCGATAAACACAGTTACTCCTACCCGTGATGAAGAGAGCAAAACAACTGGCTACCCACCGACAGAAAAACCAGAGACAGGTAATTTTGGATTATTGATATTTTCAAGCCTTGCTAAACTTTTCGTATTTTTGGTCGCTATAGGTATGATGAGAGCAAAGAAGAAGCTTTAAGAAGTCTAATAAGTTAAAGCTGAACGGTTGAAGTTTAACTTTTCAACCTAAACTCACAAGCGCCAGACTGAGCAGTTTTCGGAAATCCATAATCCATGTGTAAACACATTTTAGGGCATTTTGTATACTTTGCAGCATGACTATCACCTTAATATGTTATAAAATGTAACAGCTAACAAGAAATGTAATATCAGCGCGAAATCGCAAATTTTTGACGCGAAAATGTAATAAGTTCTAACCCAAAGTAGGAAAATTTATTGAGCGGCACTTCTGAATTAAGGAGATTCTTTTCCAAAATCGTTGAATTTCTGTGACAATCACTAGTTACAAGAAAGACAACTTCTAATGCTCTACATGTCATGTACATAAAGGTTGGACTGGTATATGGTGTCGACTACTTTTGAAGACACACGGGTGGGGCTCAAAGAGCATACTTCCGTCCACGATCACCCCAACGGTCTGCACAACTCCATCTTCACCATTTATCTTGGAAGACTTATTATCGTTAAAGCTTTTATCGTGTACTTAGCGTACTTTGAGAGTAATCCCGTACGGGAGCGCGACCGAGTGGTTAGGGCGCCGGACTTGAAACATGATCCAGAGGCCGCGCGTTCAAGTCCCGCTCTGACCACTTAGCTGGGGTTGTTTCTCAGTTGACCCTGGTTCAACTCTTAGGTAATGCTTGTAACTGAATAGCCAACTACTCTCCCTCCCGCCAGTTGGGATTTTTAAACATGTTATGTTCATTTGCATTATTTGTTTCACCATTGACCCTGAAAACCCCCATTGAAGAAGTGGTCAATTAGGGTATTTACACTTATTACCTACATTTACAATTAAACGGTCAGTTTTTGTCGATAAATCTATAAATACATGTTTCCCTTTACTGCGAATTCCGCATGTACGCACGAGCGTAACTAAATATTGGTGTTCGTTTTCCCTTACTTCTGGTATACAGATATTCCAAGAAAATATAGCCTGTAGGAATTATAGTTATAAAATTGATGGGATTATAGTCATGAAACTTAGCGAACCAAACGTACACAGATGTAAAATCCCTAACATTTATTAATGTTTTTTCAGAGCTTGTCGCAAAATTACACATCGAAATGAAATGGGATGATGACTTGGAGGATCAAAACAGTGCAGCTTTTAAAGAGTTATCCCGTGTGTTTAAAGAAGAGGTAAAGACTGGACATAGCAGAAAACATACATGGTAAAAAAAAAGCCCTTAGGCTGAATGAAACTTGTGAAAGGTTGGTTAGAAAAATCATATTTTTGCTGCCATTGAAGGAAATGTTGACCTGACTGATACTGATATTTCAAGTTGCTTTTCGGATACGCGGCTATTCCGTGGGATGCCTGTGGCAGGCCAGGGTGAGGTTTCGCCGGATTTTTTTTTTCTTTGTCGACGCAAAACGGCAAATTTGATTGACAAGTAATTACATGCTTCGAACGATTCTGCGAGGCTTGTGCAGACAGTGTAGTGTTCGAAGCAACGTGTACGTCTTCAGGAAATAAACAGATGGTAAGACATTTTAGAAAGTACCGTGTTTCGACTTTGTGTGTTGAATTAACCTGTGAAAATTCCAAAGAGTTCGCGGATAATCCGTTCCGTGTTGCGCATCGAACCAACGAGCTCATTGTTTACTCGGCCTGCCAAACGAAACAACGAGTTCTGCAACCGAACCTGCGTGTTCATCCGATCGACCTACGCCCCTAACGCTAGATCTAAACAAGCAGCATGTTGACACACGATATTCATACCATATTCACACGATTTTCACACACGATATTCATTGAATCAGTGTTTTCAATAATCAAGGACTCCATCACGGTAAACAGCGACACCAGCCATTTGAAATTTAATTCGCTCAAATAATTATTTGTTGGCTTACAATTGAAGATATTTAAGCCTCGACAGTTTTACTCTATCGAAACTTTCTGACGTCGAGATTACCTGTTTACAAGAACGCACACTGATGTAAATAGTCATGTTTCCGAGGGTCATTCCGGTCGATGTTTATTTTGTTTTCAGTGTTCTACTGTTCAAATTTGTACAAAGGGAAATATTTGGTAAGAAGAATTCGTCATGTTTCTCATCGAAGCTTTAAACCTGTCGCTATCACGAATAGATTAGAACAAACCAAGCACACATCTATGGGAATACACCAGTTGCGTTACGGTGCGTTACGTTTTCCTCTCAGGGCAATCAATCATTTGTTCAATTGTATTGTGCTTCAGTTCTTCTTCTCACACTAAAAAGCTTCTAATTAAACACCATGCATAGTCTCGTTCCATCTAGTAGATTACCTCAAAAGAAGACATATATAGGAGCCGGGGGAAGGAGGTTCTTCTCGCACAGTAACTTTCCGCCTACCCTATTTTCCACTACAAACACAGTGACTTTCTTCAGTGAGTTCTAAGGCTGATCTAACCGACTAATCATTGCACTTTACTGTAACTTTATAATTCATTCCAATGCAACGCTCCTTTGCCAAAGCAGCCCACGGAATCGCCTATAGGCGTCTTGTTTCATTAGGATCCAGTCATGACGGCTTTAGGAAATAATGTACGATAGTACCTCAGAAATCATATAGCGAATTGTAGCATGAAATCTGAAGAAAAGAAAATTATAATATCCTTGGATGGACTTAAGCACCCGTTGTTTTGAGGTTTATTTCTATCAAAAATAGCTGTTATTGAAGTTATCAGCGGTTTGACATACAAACGAGACGAAAGGGTCCATTTTGAATTGTATTGACCCGATCGCCTCGTTTGTATGCCTTTCTAAACAAAGGAATATTTATATTTGACTGCGGGCTCAACTGCAATAAGGGCTATTGATAGCGCTTAAGTAAGTTGGGATTTTATGACTGCGTTGTAATTGGGAGCGGTTCCTTGTGAAATGCATAACGGCATGGCGAGGAACAACCACACATGGCGTAACCCAAATTAATGAGACAATAATTAGCAATTATTGAATGAGACTGACTAGGATCTGAAGAATTCTGCAGGTCGAAGAGAGTGTCATCCACCGAAGCCGAAGGCCGAGGTGGATAACACCCTCCGAGATCTGCAGAATTCTTCATATCCTACGAAAGCCGAACTGAATTCAATAATTGCTTTATTATTCATTCAAAATGTTATATTCGCTCAAACTTGTATACTCCACAATGTACTCGCGGCCATTTCTCTCTTTGTTGAATGACACAACCTTGTGCCCAGGTTTTCTCAGTTAATGGTTCAGTAATCTTTGACGTCAATGATTCAATAATCTGCAGCGGGCTGCACTTTTGACGTCATTTTGACGCAGTTGTGCACACAATTTTGACGTCAGTGGCTCAATACATAATAATCTGCAGCGGACTGCACTTTTGACGTCATTGGTTTAATATGACAGAATTCTTGGTCAACAGCAGCTGTTTATGGCGAATTATGCGTGTGGTTTAAACCAATCAGAAACTGGCAAATATTTTGAATGAATAATAATCACAATAACGTAATGATCGCGCACGCGCACGTCGGCATCTTGCTTCTTGTGTTCGTCAGTCTCGTTCCCAGAGCTTCGTTCCCATTGACCAGCGGTCGGAAAACGAGAGCTCTGGGAGCAGTCATGTCAGGCATGCGCTATAGCATGCCATGGATGCAGACTGAGATTGCGCAGTGAGCCGGATAACCAGAATTCGGTTATTTGCCTTTGCTATTTCAAAATGGATGCTCCCAGAGCTCTCATTTTCTGACCGCTGGTCAAGGGGAACGAAGCTCTGGGAACGAGATTGTCTTGTTCGTCCGTCCGTCTGTTTTCGGTCTCTCTGTCCGTAGGTCTGTCAGTAAGTTTATCTGTCTGTCTGCCTGTGTGTTTGTTTGTTTGTTTGTTTGTTTGTTTGTCTGTCCCTATGACAACCCTCCTGTTGGGTAGATGAGTACATAGGAAGACCGGTAGTCAAACAAACACAGAAACTGACAGACAGATCGATAGACAGGTGGGCAGACAATAGAATACCAATATAGGACGGAAGGGAGTACGGATCCGATCTCTTCTGCTTTGCCATACTCACGAACTCGGTGAGTGTGTAAAACACCTTTATATTAAAGGGCCATTGTCACGATAAAGCGCATGTGCGTTCTTGCTTAACTCCATTTTTTGGTAACCAATAGAAATCTTAATACTATCACGAGTGCCACGAATTCGACAGGAGTTTCACGTGCCTTTCGAAAATATTTGTCTGCCAGCTTTTGAGCTTTTGTTTGCAAAGAATATTTATCATGTTTATGTTGTGTGAAGGCCTTGTCCGTCTTACTTTCTCCCAACTTGCATCCACAGTCTGCAGCTATATGAGGTTTCCGATCTTCGTCCTTCTATCTTTTCTTCCAAGTAGACCAATTGCAAGTAGCTTTCGTCTCCAGCCACTTTGAAAATCCTCTTTCAAGGACATCGTATTTTTCGACGGTTTTCAACTCTCGACACAAAATATGCCGTTTAAATCTATCATGGTTGACTAAACAGTTCTTCAATATCGGTATTACTATTTTCACACGCCTCATAAGGTCGATGGAAAAGGATTCCTCTCACATATATCAAATTTGAAAAATGTTCCGTCGGATAAGAAATCAAACTGCTGCGCATAGGCAGAAGGTGACAAGTGCCCTTTAATGTATATGTAAGGCCATTGACTGCTTAGAAAGCTCCCTTATATATTTTTGATTTTACAGATTCGTAAGCAGTATGCCCAAGACAAAAACTTTGTTGAGGTAGAAGTCCTATCTTTCAAGTAAGTGTATCTAATTGATTACATAGCATATATTTTTAGCTAAAAGTTAAGACAAAGTAAGTACAAGAGCCAAGTGACCACCATATCAGTACCAGGGCTCGAATCCGGACCGCTCGATCCCGGCGGAGTCGAGCTCACTAACCGTGAGTTCACCGAGCTTCCACATGTATCTGGAACATCAGTGACAGCAAGATGTCTTTTAATTTGAACGTTTTTTTTTTATTCTTAGGCCGGGAAGTGTTGTGGCAGAATTTAAGCTAACATTCAAGACAAAATTGAACGACGAAGAAGCATTAGCGCCATTGACAGAGGGAATACAAGATGGGCGAATGGGCTCTCTGACTGTTGATCCTGAATCTCTAGAAGTTGAGAAGGAGGATAAAGGTAATTAACTGCTCCGACACGCTTGATGCTGTTTCTTTTAAAATCCAGATACGAACAATTATGCAACCGGGATGGAAACCTCGCCTAGACAAAAGAGGATCTATTTTCCTTACTACCCTTTCTGCACAAGATTACCACTCTTCCCGTTCAAGGTAATATGAGTTATCTTGAGTGTAACTCTTTTACGTATACACTCCGACCTAATCTAGAAATGGAGAGTATTCTTACTCGCTGCTATCCGCGCCCTATATTTAAGAACAGTCAACTCTCCTCTTGTTGAGCATGACTTTACCACCACGCCACCGCGCCTCCACTTGCGCTTAAGTATGCAACATTACTTTTTGGGGTAATAGATTAGAGTGAACCAGGAGCCCATGGGCTCCAGAGTGAACGTAAGTTTCTGAGCGATAAATATTATCTTTCATATCCTTGTCGTGATATTTGCATCTAATGGGACCTTAACCTAGTACATATACATTTATCGCATGGCGAGCTAACAGTGCTCCCTACCTTGAGGATTTTACTGTGTACTTGTTGAGTTGTTTTTATACTGGGATTGAATGAATGGAATGGTTATTGTTTTCAATGATGCAAAAATTCTATTAATTGAAACGTCTTTTTTTCTTTTCTATTGTTTTCGTCATCACCATTATCGTGATCATCATCATCATCATCATCATCATTGCCAGCAACAACAGAACAACAGTTTCCCTTAAAAGTTGTTATTGGTGTCACCAGTGGTGGACTGTTTTTCATCGCCCTTATCACTATTTGTCTGGTTCGCGGCTGCAAGCGACGCAAAAAGGCGAAACAAAGGCGTTTTCTGGACGGGATGCCTGGCGATGTTCCATTCCCAAGGCCAGAGAAATATGAGTTGGAAGATCAGAAGGAAGATGTTTTCCGCTATGAGGAAATACCAATCTCGGCTATTGGAGCTCGCTATGAAGGGTTGGGGGTTGCAAACGAGGCTGCTCACTACGAAGAAATAGGTGATTCAAACCACGCTAACCAGTTTGGAGAAAGGGGGATCTCCAATGATGATGCTAGTTACTATGATGACATAGGCATCTTGAATGAGGCCATGCAGTAAACCAGAAGAAAAAGGAACGCAGGAAGTTTTGTTTCTCTTTTGCTTGACATTGTATAATTTAAAAGGCGGATAGGGCATGATAAAGAGTAGAGGGATATTCCAACTTAAATCAGTGCTTTATTATTGCGTGGAAAAAAAGGTTTTTTAATTGCTGTTGGTCACATGTTGATTTGTTTTGGTTTCCTGGTTATAGTAAAGGAATGCTGGGTTTCGCTAAATGTAGATGCTACGCGTACAATAATTCAAAAAGAAAAAGAAAAAGAAGCTAATAGCGTGCGAATTATTGTTGCAATAGTAGACCTGGAAAAAGATGCTTGATGATATTTAGTAGGGATACTAATTTCGTTTGTTCTTCTTTATAAACATTAGCTACGGTTTGCAAAAAGCAAACAAACAAATAACGAGCTGCAAAGAAAAGATATGTACTAAATTGTTTGAGATGCAATTGTCATCATTGATGGCTTTTGTAATTTTTATAGCTTGTATTCATTTTATCATGAGTAAGAAATATTCCATTTATAGTACCTTGAAAAGAGATCTGCAAGTCGACGGTGATTCTGTGCAGTCTCGATGCCGTCTATATGCAAATGCTCTTGTTTCATCTGTGTTTTCAGGCATAACTAATTTGCTTCTTGTAAAATTCCGCCTTTTATAGATTGTTTTTTTGCTAAATAAAAATCTCTTTTAAGTATGTATCATGTCTCTCTATTCCGAGTCACTAATCTCCAAGAGAAACGACTGAACCAATCAAGCACTATACATTCCAGTGACGTCACACAGGTATCTATTTTGATTAGGAAACTACTCACTGCGGCGTTCCAAGTTTCTATTAGTATGCGAGGTAAGGTAGCCAAAGTACAGCGGAAAGGTGAGTTTCATATCACCGTTTATTTGCGCTATTCACACTGGCATACATGTGTCAGCATGATCATGGTGTACTTTGCTTTGTTTCGTTTGTTCAGAAACAGTCAGGGTTATAGAAGTAAACACGTTTTAGCCAGACAAACGAGTTAATTCAGTTAGTCGCAACAAAATACAGAATAGTGCGCCATTTGAATTGTTGGCGCCTCGTAGGAAAATAGACTATATAACGCTTAAAATTCCAGGAGCTCGTCTCCCTACGCTGGATTCGAGGTGTTGTAGTCATCTCGAAAACGACAAGGGCAAATGGAAAAATTGATTTTGTTTGTTTGTTTGTTTGTTTGTTTGTTTTGTTTTTGTTTTGTTTCGAATTTTGTCTTTTTTAAATTACTCAGCAACCTAATCGTAAAGTGACTTAATAACAGCATTTAAGACCAAAGGACTGTAAATATCAAGAATTTATTTTCAAAACTGAAAAAACGGATTTCTTCCTATTTTGTCAGGAGAAACCTTTTGGTCAACTATTTTCGAAAATAAGACTAAAACTCGCCAGAGAGATTTT
>Ga0126343_10001751_pt1 | contig 10551 bp, 6 predicted proteins | sample Cyp2metagenome_FD_92531 | JGI IMG/M metagenome (GOLD analysis project Ga0126343, IMG submission 92531) | Coral microbial communities from Lord Howe Island, Old Settlement Bay, Australia - Cyphastrea 2 metagenome | ecosystem: Host-associated > Invertebrates > Cnidaria > Coral ... | reverse complement strand
TCACCCTTGACAAATATGTGAAGTGGATCCTAAGCCTGAACAATAAGGGAGCGCTCCGTAATAGTGTTGTGTTTTATTCTGGAGTTGAATCATTGCAAACAGCAATGGTTTTAGTAGTCTTGCACGCGGAAAATTACCGAATCCTGGACTCTTGATGACTCTTTGAAATAAAGAATACCAAGTGGATGATTGCATGTTTTCTGGGTTTCATCAGTGACCTCTTTGAAGTGTGTCATGTGATTCTGTTGTAGCCAAGTTGCTGAGGCATAATATCAGTGAGAAATGCATTGAAACTGTTAACCCATAAAACTTCAAAACCTCAAGTCGCGGTGGTCGCGGCATTTTGTATTAAAAAAACAATGGTTAATCGCTCTCCATCTACCTTTCTTGTGTTTATTTTTTCAACTGTTCCTGATGCAATGCGTTGCATTGTCTTGCAAGCGAGATAATATCAATTCTACTCCTAGTTGCAATTATTTTTACCAGCAAGTTATATTGATATCAAAAGGCTAAATATATGTTTCTTTAGTTTTGCTTACTCACTCTTGTTTACAGGTTTTGTTTTTAAATAGAAGGTTTCGTCAAGGAATAAAATATCGGCTTCGGGCGATCAAGTGTTCTCGAGTATACTTTTATCGCTTGTACGTCATAGATACCCTGCTCGTGAGAACTGGGCCACTTCCGTGAGCTCTGACAGGAACTGTGGCGCGGTATTAAGTACCGCGGTAGGCTCAACATCACTTGATTGCAAAATTTTCGTGACCATAGCCTAGGTTCCTCGCGAAGGTTCCGGGCGGGCCAAGCTTTATTTTGTCAATAGCACTTTAATTGAGGTTAGAGCAGTGTGTACAGATTGAACTGAAATTTCTGGGAGAAACTTGCGTGCATTCTTTTGCAGGATATGATTTTGAACTGCCTGGCTATTTTATTCTTTTTTTCCTCTTGAAATATATTTGTCTTTTGGATGAGAGCGAAAAGAGGCCCAAATATTGGTATAAGGGCGAGATGCTTAGTAGCGTTTGTTTTGAAGTTCACCTTTTACCTTGATCATTATGCTGACCTCGATTAATTTTTACAGTAAAGATGCATTTTAAGCTTGTGAAAACAGGCGGTCAGTTTTCCTCGAATTCTTTGCCTTTAAGTTTTGTTCATTAAACCGGCTTCTTTTGAAGGATCGACTTAAGGCGTAGAACTGAAGGCGTTTTTCGGATTTGCCGACTTCTCGCGGATAATATCAATTTTATGAAAACTAATAAGAGGTGACGTCAATTTTCGTTTTAGTCCTATGTCATCAAAACCTTTCTTTGAAAAAAAATGGAAAACTCCAGGGTTTTCTCCTTGATTCACCAACGCCAACCAGAACTACTCCTGTGATCAAGAAATCATATTTCCGGAAAATTCAGGTTGATTTTAAGGTATTCCTAGACAGGCTTCTGAATTAGAGAATAACTTATGTACATTAAAAAAAAGTCAAAAAAGAGCTACAAATCATGATATTTCGTGTGAAAGAAACATGCTATAATATGTGCAGCATGAAGTGTATTACCAAGCAATTTGTTCTCCACGTCATGGCTGAATTTGTGATCCTAATATTTTATAAAAATATTGCTCCCCCTATCTCACTTTCATATAAATAGTGTTTACCTGTTCTGCGTTCTTTTAGTTTTTCTGCCATTATAGTATATCTAGGGGCTACTCATGTAACCAAATCCACTTTCGGTACCGCGGAAGTCACTTTGCAAGGCACTTCTCCCGTTTTTTTTTTCTAAGCTTAGAAGTAGGATTTACTTTGTGCTGTTTCTCTCATTTTTCACTTATTTTTTATTGTATTTTGTGCTACGTTTTTGTGCATACCCATCACAGGCCTCTTACGAAAAAGGAACCAGTCTCCTAGTCCATTCTAGAAACGGTGTTTAAAAGCCGACAGTGACAGGTAACGCCATGAAAACCCGTATTGAAATGATCACTTCGTTTTAGCAGCGATACAGCGTCCTTTCCTGAAAGAGAACGCGTTATAACAGAAAACCTCTCGACCTTGAGAGAAAAACAACCAGGTCGGTGACGTGCAAGTTAGCGTGCGATATATGCACGATATTGACCGACTGCGCGCTCCTTCCCACGCCATTTAAGTTCAGTCATTCTAAGACAACATCACTGTGTTTCAGATACTGCGGAGCCTGTGCGATATTATCGCCGTCATGATATTATCTTAAGAACTTGAAGCAATAGATCATCGTTACCGTCATCGTAATCTCCAAACAATCAGTTCTTAAACAACAAGTGCAGTTCTTCCTCACTAGCGATCTGGTTTGCATGGCTCTTTGAAAGGGAAGTCCATGTCGAATCAATATCGGCCGTATCGTAACCCACCCTCTACCGCCTAATTTAAGAAGATATTTCCGTTCATATAAAAGGCCTGCTTTCTCAGTCACAAACTATTTGTGTTTAAAACAGCTGTTGGTTCGTTAGTGCCACTGACTCAACTATTTAGACTATACAAACGGACAGCTAAGTTCGTTTCGTCCTCTGGTTTTACTACGACTGGTATTCTCTTCTGGCAGTCGAGCTTCGTCTTCTTTTCCGTGAGTATAAACCTTTAATATTGAAATTTTATTGCAATAGCTTATCGCTTCGATCGAACAGCGATTTTGTTCTGAGGTATCAGTGTAAGCAAAAAAACGCAGATATCTACAAAGGTCAGATGGCAGAGTAATCTCAGTTTATCTTTCCAGAATGTTCGTGTTGCGCGTGCCGAATAGCTGAGAAACATCCTATCTTTGCCCGACATGGCAGCAATATATGCTAGCAAATATAGCAGAGATATTCGCTTTGATTCTTAGACTTATCTTATTTAATGTGCGTTTTTTTTATTCCAATTATCGTCCGTTGTTTGCTTTGGCGAAACACTGTAGGTTGGATCGGCTCCAACGGGTTGAAGTTACTAGTTTTTATTCCGACTGCAATATGCCCTCTCTTTCTCAATACACAGTATTGATTTAGCTGATGGAAAATCGCTTATTTTATTGATTAAGTACATTGCAGACGTCTTTGTGTTAGGATGTATGGCCGGTATTGTTAACTATTTTCTATTTATCACCCTGCTTTACGTCTTTCATTTTCTAAGAATAACCTAACGTGGAAAGCAAATCAAGAATAAAGAGAAATTCTGTTCAATTAAAATGAAACAGCCATCAACTTCAGTGTGTATGAACTTAAGGACTTTAATTTTCTTGCACAAAATGTTAATCACCTGTGTTTTTAAGTTAATTATACGGGATCATTTTCCTTTTGAAACGCACGTGGGTTATCATAGTTTCCTTAGAGTCAAAGAAGCCAATCTGGTTTTTAAAATAAACATTTCTTTTCTTAGCACAAAGAAAATCCAGCCAAAAGTGACAGGAGCGAGCAATTTCTTTCTGCTGCAGTTTCGTTGTCAGAATTCAAGAATAGTGCAAACGGAGCCTAGATCATATATATTTAATAGCGTACTGAGCTTTTAGTACAATAAGTATTAGCTTTAGGTTAGCGCCGACCCTGCTGGTTTCTCATGAAATCAAGTCCACTGAACAAGTATATTAAACTCTAAACCGCAATTATTCAAATGACTCCTGATGACGAACTTCGAAAACCACGTTTTAAGTGTTTTCCTTGTCCAAGTTTTACACCCGCGGAGTCGTGTAATCATTTCCTGTTTTGAACCTTTGATTTGAATTTCCTTACCTTGTCTCGAGCCTATTAATCTCGCTCTCGCTTTCTGTGGCGCGGAGATTCCGTTATACATAACGGCCTGGTATATATGGTTTGTCTTCAATTTCTATTCCATTTGCCGCACCCTAATGCAATAACACTACTTATTTTTCTCATTAAATTTTAGACTCTTTCGTAATACCACCAGGGTCACTTAAATTATAATCTGTCTTGCACGGAACCAAAATACGAATATGTGAATTTATTGTAAAGTAATGAACCAAATTGTGTGAGATTACTTTCACTAGCATGGGGCAAGGCATGAGCTTGACTACTTTAACCCAATTTACCACCCATGTGGCCTAACCTGGAAGTAATGCCGACTATTAAAGGCAAATTTTCGTGATTGTCCAAGAAGTTGGCTTATATTTTTTCTTGCAAGATGTACGTTTTGGAGTCGTCAAGAATCTTGACGCTGCCCTGGGCGAAAAATTTGTGCACACGTGTCTTAAGAAATAACGAAAAAAAAATTATATAATTGGACTACCCGCGCGCTAAGCGGGCGCTCGGTTTTGTCTAATCTTCCATTCATTAAAGTGAAGACCACGGGAAGTCAATTTTGTAAGATCACGGAAACAAAAAGTATCACATTCGTAGTATTATTTCATGTATCATAATAAGAAGTCAAAATATAAATACAAGAGAAGAAAATCAGTTTCTCCTTAATATAATTAGTAGGACTGCATGCCGCGATCACTAACGGGCAACAATTATCTGTTTTTGACGTTAATAACGAGTCACGACTTAGTTAATTGATGTAGCTGGATTTAGAGCAGGGGTCGTCGTTTGGTGTCTTGGGCTTGGATTGCAGCGAAATGATACTCTTCTTCAGTTTACGATGTTCTAATCACGTAGTTAAATATATCTTGTTGAATTAAATGTTATTATGGTGTTCTGTACGCCTCCTGCCGAGCCGCCACTAGGCCATAAGATCCTTGATATTAGTTTAATTAATGTTTAACATCGAAACTACGATTTTTTTAAGGTTTTGTCTTCATCTGTCTTCGCCAGACTGCGCACGAAACATGGTTGTTTTTGTTGAAGGGTCGTTCTTTTAAGCCGTCATGGCGACTCACATCATGAATAGCCGTTAGCGTGTTAGAACGGTCATTAAAGTTAACCGTCTTGAAGAGATTTATTTTCGGTTGAGTTAATTACTGAGCCGTAGGTCACTCAATCATGTAGTTTGACGTTACGTTTTGCGGGAAAGCCACCTGGTTGTGGCCACCTTGTGCACCACTCGCCTTCCCTTAAGTTTCACCAGCATCGGCCATACCCAGCGTAAAGGACTGTTTTCTGTACCCGGTCTAATACAAACAGTTAGCCGCCAAAGCTGTATTAATGCTCGCGTGCCGCAACATAACGCCATTGGGCATATCACTTGGTTTCCCGTAGGTGCTCTTTATAGTGAATGTGGGTCAGGTGGAAATTCAAACCACATGTGCATCTTTCCTAAGAAATTAGTTGGGTGGTTTTGATTTAATGCTGTGTAAACTTTGTTAAAGTCCTAACGGTCTATCCTGAGTTATTTGCTGTGAAAATTCCTTGCGTGATCGCTCGCTCCGGTGATGATGCGTGAAAAGAATTACTCTTATTTGTCGTGGGAGAACTGTTTCTATTAGTATCATTAATAGACTGGAGTCATCGATAAGGCTATTTATCTTCCTAAGGACTGTCTTCACGTAAAAAAAACGTTTATACATTCACTATCGTCACAGACATGATAGCTTCCGATAAGGCACCATCTTGTCAAATAGACGTGGAATATGCCTCTTTTTGTCAAAACAAGGTCGTTTATAGATCAATCTTCGACCACGCTGTGAGAGTATTCGCCAGCTTAAAAATAGTCTAAAGTTAATGGGATTCTTCACCACCCTATAATTACCGATATTTTTTTTAGTTTTCAAGAATGTCAGAATGAAGTCGTACCCACAAGGAAATTGAAGAACGAATGACAAGCGATTCACTAATTCGTTGTTGATTTGCCCAGCGCGTTCTCAGTCTTGCATGTGTGCTCTTATCGTAGTCAAGTCTTTACGGCAATTTAGCTAATCCCGTTGAAATGCTCGTAACGGCTTAAAAGAAGGAGAAATTTGGTTGATAATACAGTGGGCGTATCGATTCTTAAATGTTAATTCAAACAAGCCCATTGGCACACCGGTTCGAGTCATTAGTACTAGCTATGACATTTGATTTAGAAGGGTCCCTTATTGTTCTTTATTGGAGTATATTACTGCTCCCAGTGGGATACAGCGTGCAAATGGGAAAGCTTCTAGATACGATGGATGCTTAACAACATTAAACCTTTTGTTGTTTAACATTACGGGCCATTGTCCCTTTACAAAGGGCTTGATAAGCTGAAGGGCTGATTGAATTGCATAATCCTCTGGCTGAATAGCAAGCGGAGCTCTATTATGTCCTATCATTTACATATGACAGTAAAAGCAATTAGGAGCGTAACAAGTGGTAGTTAGTTGTAATAGAACGGCTTGATATTGTGTTCGATATTTTGTCTAATTCCCAGTCTGTTTGTATAGTCATTGTTTAGAAGCAAACCCCCCGAGCTGGGGCTTTTATCTCTAGGTAGCATAGCACGCCCAAAAAACATTTGCCCATTGTTAGCGACTGAGTAAAGTGAACGGCTCGCAAGTTAATCAGCGAACGTTATCTGAAACGATTACTCTGACACTACTGCCGTTCAGAGGTTCTCGAGAGTGAAATAGATCCCATATCAGGCGAGGTAAGCAAATGCTCTGGTGTTCTGCCGCCAACACATTTTTCTAGTTTCTTCGTTATGTAGGTAGGAACATAGCGAAAGTAAACCTAACCGCGTGGCTGCTTCATCGGTTTTGAGTACAAACAAAGGCTTACTTGAAATAGTTGGCCAAACAGGCTATCGGGTCAAGCACCTAAACATACAGCTTCGATGCTTCGTGTTGTTTCGCTTCGTCTCTAGTGCTGTAGCGTGCACGTTGGATTACAGAGCATTTAGCCTGGCTCCGGACATTTCCATCTCGAAGCCAAGAAGGATAAATCCATAGTGCTAAGTGAAATCGGAAGTCGATTAAATGAAAAGTATGTAAACAAGGGAACATTTCAAAGTCTCAAGCAAACAAGTCAACCACATTTCTCGATCTGGATGTCGCAGGAAATGCAAACTCGAAAGATATTTTTAGCGATGTCGTTAAGTCATGCATCAGGATTAGTTAAACGCCAGCTGATCAGTTTGAGAGTCTTGTGAACACTTTTGGACAAAGGTTCTCCGCCCCCAGCTGATTCGTGCTTTATTTTACGGTCGAAAATTTTGCCAAGGTCGTCACAGGGTATTTGTTAATTTTTGCTCCTCTATCCGAATCGGTCTTCTGTAGTTGTCGCCTGAGACAAATGGCGATTTTGCATTTTGTCGAGGGCTTTAGAAATGTCGTCACATTTTTTTCGATTCACCTTGATCAATATAGTTCACCTTCTTCACTGGATAGTTCGTTGATTCACATTCGGTATTTTGATTAATTTCGGTAAAAAATGTTCTCATGCTCAGTTTGCTTTTCAACTTTGCACAGACGATTACCAATTACAGATTTCCTCGGCTTTTCTTTCGTCTCGTTGCCTTAGTTTCAAGGTACACCTTTATTGGCATGCTGTTCGAGATTTGTCTTTCGTGTTAAGATCACTTCAGGTCGGCGTCCCTGACGTTTTTCCGCTCTCGGAACGCCAGCACCCCTTCGTCGGTGTGAGACGCGATCTATCTGTTCCATTACTTCATCGTTCAATTTGGACATTAAACAGTTGACTTTTGGCCTCAATATGTCCTCTTTCAGAAGCCAAACTCCAATTTGAAAACACTGCTATGAATGATTTATGAAAGCGGAAAACGACACAACAGTATGCGTTTTGAAAATTTGCTTATTAGTTGTGGCGTTGTACTAAATGTTTTCTATGTACACTATTTGTTCATTCTCTGCAATTCGTTAGCTTATTTGAGTTTCGGCATCACCTATGTGTCTTTTTAATTACTTTCCGCATAACTGAAGAGCAAGCGAATTGCCAGATGGAGAAACATTGTTTATGATCTAAACGTCTTAATAATTTTGATGGCGTTGAATTGAACGTGCCGTTCTTGTATATGTGATTATAATTGAAAAAACGAAAGTTGTGATTCATTTAAATCGTTTTCATTACTGTTTGATGTGCTTTGGCGCTTTGGCAGGAAAAAATTATGCTTTTTTTTTTTAAGGTTTTTGTGTTCATGATCTCTACACGAGCACGTAAATTTCGAATGATTTTTGTTGCATTTTGACCAAATCAATTGCAATTCTTTTGCATGTCTTTGCTCGCTCTAATCATTACAATTGCCAACTGAAAAAAATACGAAGCGAAGTTTTGGTTCTTTTTCGCTCGAAAGTTCTCTTTCGGTTGAGAACAACATTTCCATGTGAGTCTCCGAATGATTATGGGGCTCCTGTTATGGAGTGAGTGGTGTGGTTTTTTGGATCACTGAACGCTCTGGAGCTCCTGTTCTGTGCGTTTATATTTGTAGTTTTCTGTCAATATTTTATCAAATGGTTTCAGTATCTAAGCCCCTATTTAGGTCGTTTAAAACAAACGTTCTTGTCATACCCATCTTGGGCTATGACTAAGTGAGAAGAAGTGACGAACTCTCGGAGATTCTCGATACTCACAACGGAACAAAGTCCGATGTAGTATTTGCAATACTTTAGATCGATAAATTCGATCCGCTAGACAAAAGTTGGCAGTATAGTTATACCGGGAAATCCAACACCGAATCGAATATCGTGAAAGGCCAAGCACGCACTAAAAACCGAATCACCTTTTTAGTGGAGTGGATGGCATACGTATGCAAATATGGCGTTCATCTTGTGTGTGGGTTCGCTGTCGCAATTAATTACTTTTCATTCGCAGATGACACATTTGGCAAATCATTAGTGACAATAATAAGGTGTTTATACTTTTAGGTCTGTTATTCGGTGAACCTAGAACTCTTCGTTATTTAAGTGACATTAGGACGACCCTGAATGCCAACGAGATAATCCTTGCGTGAGAGAAGCGTACTTTTTAGGGCAATTTTTTTCCCGAGCTTGTTTACATAGACATAAAATGGTGTTTTGGCAATCCGGGGAGGTTACACAGCGAGTTCTGAATGGCACGGCGGGTCGGGCCAATATTTCTTTTCTCAATGAGCAAACAATAAACTGCTTATATTTGCTACCTATATCGAGCAAGGATAAAGCATTTCTCTCTGACGTAGTCACTACACGACTTTATAAACTGGCAAACAATGAAGCTCAAGAATTTCTTTCACTCTAAGTGAGGTGCTGGCACCAAACAGATAGAGCTCATAAGTCTTGACGCGAAGAACGGTTGCCCGCTAATGAGCTTTCGCGTTTTTGTTTTCTTTCTTTGTGCAAATATATCAGAAAGTTAAACTTCGCAAATAAACACAACAATAATAATATGTTTGGCGACGTTCGCTGAAGGGAAACAGATCTCGAACTCGTCAAGAAGAGATGTAAGTTTAAGATTTACTTTATGTATTTTTTTAGTTTCAACAGGCAATTTACTTTTAATTCCTTGTTTGTCATGATGCATTTTTAATGTCTAGTCAGATTCACAGCTGTGTACTTGCCCTTGGCGAAGCTGTGCGCCTAGATTTTGATTCCTCTGTCTTAGCGGGCGCAGCACGTTACCAATTGACAAAAGCTCAAACCTGATTTTATTCGGGCTCGGCCTAATTTTACGTTAATAGCGTAGATGACACATTTTCAAAGACCATTTATCTAAGAACTAACGCTAGACGTGGCCATGTTAACCCGCTGTTCTGAAGCATGAGGAAACCATCTCTTCTGGAGATTGTATTCGTAACGGTGTGAGTGCATGACATGCAGATAAGCTTCGATATCAATATAGTATATTTCTTTACATGAAAAATAATTACTGCACCCAACGAGACGCCAGATTTAGGCATATTATGGCTCTGTTGATTGAAAAACCCCATGTTTGTGAAGCTATACAAAGTCACCGAAAAAATCAATGCTAAAAACAATCGAGTATTGTCGGGCCAGGATGTCGCGTTTTACGACAGTATTTTGTCGTCGTGTACATGTAATGCTGGGGAAAAGCAATTAGGAGTCACTCAATTAGCGAGAGCTTGGCTCGCGGGAAAACAGAAAGACATTAGGCAGGTTAGGAATAACCGTCTGGATCTTGATCAATAGTCACAGCGTGCAGATCACGATTTTAGCTAAATCGACTTGGCCGGAAAGAAGGATAATGCGAGGTTCATATGTGGAGGCGTGGGCTAACACACACAGCCTCCTTATGTATTGTTCGCACGATACGAACTTTGGTTATAATCCATCAAACTCAATACGATAGATAAACGATCATGTCACTCAAGGCTCATAACGTTTAAATTTCAATCGAGGGCAAACTTGCATACCTTTTACATTGTTTAGTTTTCGATTATATCAACCATTGAAGGTGATGAGTATTGTCATTCTTTGTCGCAGTAAGGGAATTCTGCGAGGCGTTATCAGCCCGGGAATCTCTGTGTTCGTCCAACGGTGTGGGACGAATCTCTCAGAGCCCATCCCCCAGTAAAGCTTTTTTACGGTGATAGGTGATTTTCTGCCCAACATCTGTCAGTGAAAACGATAACGAGAAACTTTACCACACAATGGATGATCAATTGAGAGGTTCTTTAATAACGCCCACTTCAAGTCAGTTTTGACGCAAATGGAAAAGTTTTAGATTAAAGGAAATTTTCTTGCGGTTGTTTTCACACTT
>Ga0126343_10001750_pt1 | contig 10554 bp, 3 predicted proteins | sample Cyp2metagenome_FD_92531 | JGI IMG/M metagenome (GOLD analysis project Ga0126343, IMG submission 92531) | Coral microbial communities from Lord Howe Island, Old Settlement Bay, Australia - Cyphastrea 2 metagenome | ecosystem: Host-associated > Invertebrates > Cnidaria > Coral ... | reverse complement strand
TACATTATATTATTTTTTTTTAATAAAATATTAATATTTTATGAGGGGAAGATAGCAAAGAATAGAATGGTTAAAAAAGAAAAGAGAGGAGGGGGGGGGGGGAGGAAGGAGGGGGGGGGGGGGGGGGGGGGGGTTGTAGGCGCTTATTTATTCTTTTCATAATCGTCGCCTGACATTATCATTTTTTAAGTACATATTCTGCTCGTAGACAACACCATAAGCTGTTTGTCGAGCTACAAACTGGGGCCCGTTTCTCGAAAGCCCCGGAAACTTTTCGGGCCCGAAAAGCCATAGTAAATCTCGAACCTCACGGTTACAGAGCTGTTTTATTCACGTATTCTTGACATAAACAGAGGTTCCCTTCAAACAAGAAGTTTCAGGCGTATACACTTCTCCGTTGTTATATACAGATGAACTAAAATTCTCTTTACGGGCCCGAAAAGTTTCCGGGGCTTTCGAGAAACGGGCCCTGACCCGAAACTTAAAATCAAGAATCACGGCATATTTAGTATTTGTAATCTTTTCCAAACTTAGAGTATTCACAAACTGAAGCAACGCACAAATCTAACGCTAAACGACAAAAACTGTACATCCTGTGTTGTCTCATTACTCGTCCTCAAAATGGGGAGGGGAGTGGGCGCTTATTTGAGGTGGGGGAGGGGGAGGGGCTTACTTTAAATTTGGGCTAAAAGGAGGGGGCATTTATTCGAAGGGAGCGCTTATTCGAGGAAAAACAGTATTTCAATAAGTGTTACGAAGAACTGTAATCTGATAGGCTGTTGCAGGCCATTAACATATTTACCTCAGTAAAACGCAACGTTATCTGGTATCCCTTATCCACTGCAATGGTCCAATCACATCTGGAGTTTTTCGGATACTTTTTGGGGTACTCTGGACTTACTATTTCGCCTCTCCTAGCAGTAAACTGCTGGTCATTGCATATAACTACGAAATGTTGGAACAAAGCCAAAGTGAGTGACAAAAACAGCAAGGGCAAATCTATTTTCTGTACTTATCAGTATCCACTGATCTGTGTTCTATTGGAGATCCGCGAAACCGATTGGTTCTGTCATCATCCGTTTTATAAAACAACGATCAAGGATCCCGGCAGACATCGAATAGACAACGATCGCACACGGTGCTCTTGAAACTGGAAGTTAATAGTAATAATGTTTCTAAGTCAGATCTACTCAAAAATTAGACTACTCTCCCTACTACATAGTTACGCCTCGTTGAACATATTCACTGAAATAAAACTCGGGCTCGTAGTTTAATTGTTAATGAGAACAAAATCCAGAATTGTACCCTTTGCAGATTATAAACACCGTACTTTCCTTTAATATCTAATCAGTTGTTTTTCTACAACTTGTACGGTTTAGGCCGCTCCTTCCATGGGTTTACTGACGCAATAACCCCTCGAGGGTTTGCTGAGAGAAAACGAGTAAAACGTGTAAATTTATAAGGATGAACGGCCTTGATATGTAGCGGCGTAGACCACTATGAGAACTTTAGCCCAAGGCTGTAAATAAGGGACTCCAACCGCATGGAGTGACATCATGACAGAGGGCTAGTTTAGAAAGCTATTGTCATTTAGCTTTTAAAACCGAAAAAAGGTAAAGTACTTACTATGACAAGACTTCTCATCCGGTTGAAGCTTGTAACCCGATCGACAGGAGCAATAATGGCCACCGATGTAATTGTGACAATAATGGTCACAATTTCCGTTATCTACTTTGCACTCATTCTCATCTGCACGAAAAATAATGGCAGAAAAAATAGATCTTTGATAAACTGAAACCATCAAAAAGGAACTTTAAAACTTTTAATGGAGACTAGCTTAGATTAAACTGCTAATTAATTGTTATTCTAAACGTGGTAAGCACTATGGAGGAGCTATATAACTTACTAAGTCCAAATACTGCTCACTTACGTTTTATCCGTGTGGCGTTTATTAAAAATTGTTATTACCTTCTTCGAGACTATTTGAAAGCCAATATTTTAAGCATTCTGTGTATCTTCTGTAACTCACTAACAAACGTGCTGTTATCACACAAATGTATTATATAAGAAGGACGAACGAAGGAACACAAGGAGGTAAGTAGGTAGGTGGGAAGGAAGCATGGAATGAAGGAAAGAAAGAAGGAAGAAAGGAAGAAAGGAGGGGGGAGGAAGGGAGGAAGGGAGGATGTACATGGATGGATGAATCTATGAATGTTTGCATGAAAGATTATCAAGTGGCTCACCAACAGCAATGTAATGCGCTCTGAAACCACTATAGGGTTCCTCGTTAGAGTAATCCGTGTGAAATGTTAGGATGACTTGATTGGTTGGTGAAATTGAGTATTCTTTGGGAAGCTTTTTATGATGCGTTCTGTTCGTCTTGTTAGAGCCGCAAAATTTCCCAAGGGTGCTGTTGCCAGAGCGCAAAGAGATCCAGTCGTAATCACACATGAAGAAGTACTCCACATCGATCACTGTGAAGCGGATTCTAACCCGGTGACCTGCAGGGACGGTGATGTTCCATTCGCAGTGTAGATTGTCTGGGTAAGTGTCAGGGAATTTGGGGGACTGGATGATTCCAAAAAGACCATGGCGATTTCCACCACAAATTGCGTCTGAAGGGAATACATATTACGTTATCATATAAGAAACTCTCATGAGCATATTCTTTCACGTGGTTACATCAAAGTCTTTTAACAAATTAAACTTGTTGGTTTAAAAACCTGAAAAAGATTGAGAAAGTTTAGGTTGAAAATATATACTGAGAACATTCAGAAATTATCTCTTTTCTCTCGTTTGTTTGTTTGTTTGTATGGCTGGATGATGGGACTGTTGGTTGGTCAGTTGGCTGGTTGTAAGGTTGGATAGTTCGATTCTGGGATGGTTGGTTGGGAATGGCTGAGGAAAACGTGTCTCACTCTCACAACATGCAACTTTCGTCGAAGTGCAATCCATTACTTAAATTTGGTAACATTTTCCAAAGAAGCCATCCACATGAGCACCATTTGGTGAATGGTATTTAACGAATATCTGCTTCTCAGTGGGGTCGTATTAATTGGAAAACCAGAGGTACTCGTGACCCGATGCAACCTTATCTAAGGTAGACGGGAATGAGAATCAACCTACTTCAACCTCCGCCTCCCTCCCCTTCCTCCCTCCCCCCCGTCCCTCGTCATGATGTACGAGGTGACACATGTCTGCTGGCTGGCAGATTTCATCAAGGAAATTGCTGGGAAAGTGAAGTTCAGGCATGCGCAAGCAAGTTGAAATTGTTTTTGAATATTCATTTGATGGTCATCTTGTCAATTCCGACAAGTTAGATTTTGTAGGCCTCTTTAGGCTCATATAAACTAACATTTCATAAACTTGGACTGTTTTCGGGCTCTCAGGCACAGCTGCTTCAAATTAAAGTTGCGATCATGATAGCTTCCATTCAAATCAGCTAATCACGCATCACGAGAATACCCCTGTACGTACGAACCTCTAAAAGAAATGATTCGGCAGCAATCGACAAAACAGTTCCTTGCCAGTAAAAACGGAGATGCACAAAATGATCGGACATAACTAGACGTTCAAATTATCACGAAGATGACCAAAATTCTGAAGTGTGAGTGACGTTTTCCTCTTGCAAACTGCAAGAGGTACGAAATTCCAAAACTAATCATGGGAACATGATCTTTAGCTATAAATACGGAAATCCTAGATTTATCGTAATTTCACTTATAAGGATATGCAGTGTTTCCGTTTTACCACCGGGACTGGCGAACGTCATAAAGGACGATTGAACAAGTTGAAAAAACGAAAAATGCTTCATTGGAAAGCAAATGCAAATCACTAAATAGTTGTCATTTTGGTTGAAGGTGAAGGTGTTCTGAAAGAAATCTGTAAGAGAAAAAATGATTCAGGATTCAAAACAACATAAAAAAAGTTTAATTTAATACAGGCGGATGGCGTTGTCATGTGATGTTACGATAGGATATCGAAGGATGAGAAAAATTATTGATTGTTTTCGTTGCATAACAGCCTTTATTTCGAAGACAATTCTGCAGTTTTGGCGGAAGGCTTCAAGAGCGTCAATTTCAATTTTCAAGACACCTCGTTTGACGTCATACGGAAAAGTTCACAAGTTCATCTCCTTCTTTCTAATCAATAAAAAGTCACGAATCAATTGTGAAAACTCCAATTTCAAGGACTTCTAAAAACACCGCCCAAGTAAATGCGCTTTTTAAGTCTTCTGAAGGTCTTGAACTCGTCAGATCATATTAAATTAATTTATATGTTAAAATCGGATTTTTCTTGTTTCAGTCTAGACTTTTCTGCAGGGGACATTTTTTTTTAAACAAAGCCGTACTTTTGGGTACGGATCCATCAAAAAGACAATTAACCGTAGTTTATCCAAAGAAAAACAAGGGTTCAATGTGTACACTTGTTTAATTTTTATATTAATTGATCGGATCGTCCAAGACTAAAGAGCCTTTCGATAGATGACCAAACGAAGAACTACTGAAGTGACTGATGAGCCGGTGTAAATTTCAAACCAAATTTGTGTTCTCTCGGTTGCTCGAAGAACCTTCCCTTGAAGTACGTAAGAGGAAGAGAAGGGCCAAAAACATATTAAGATTATTGTGCCCGAGGTTCAAATTAGGTTACTGGCAACTGCATTTTTCTTGTTCCACTTGCACTGAAATTAACTTTAAGTAAGTACAACAGGAATTGACCCTCCTTCAAAGCAACATCACGTATTTGTTCTTCAAAAACCGAGCATTTAAACGACATTCCAAACTCGTGTTGTAGACAAATTAAGCTACGGAGGTACAGGGGCTGGGATGGGGGGTGCCACCCCTATTAAGTTTTTTGAAACTTAAAAACGACGATTTACACTAAGATTAATAAGCTGAAACTTTCAGTCGCTGTTCATTCGCCCTTGGCGGAAAGTTTGTGTTCATCATTTTTGACTTTTCCATGGTAACCGCAAATTCTATGCAGACCTGGCCAAAAATCTACATTTTTGACTCAATTCTTTTCGTTTTACTCCAGTCCCCTTCATCGAAGAAGGATCTTCACATTTCATAAGCATTTTGGCTTTTAGCCTCGTTGATTTGCACACCATTTTATAGTTTTATCGCTATCATAAATTTTGCATAAGTATTCCTAGGGCATGCAAGCTATAGGTAAGAACAATTCGTTTTTTTTCCTCAATCCTGTAACCACTGTACAAATTGAATTGTATTGAACTGAATTACGTAATAACTATCTGGCATGAATCCATCTGTCATTTCAAAACATGTGCTAAAGGACAGATCAGTGGAATCCTTATTAGTATTCTAAAGTTGTTCTTGTTACTAAAGAGAAGTCAACATTTGATGAAAAGTTGTATGAAAGCTTCGGAAACCTCTACGCCTGCATGTTGAAACTCGAGCGTGATTATCAATTTTTGTAAAGTAGTAATCCGGAAGTCACAGCTGACGAGAGGAAGGAAAATAGGATTCCCACTCTTATGTAAACACAACACTCCTGGTGCAATATTACGTTCAGCATAGAGTGTGATTTCTTATTGACAAGAACTTCTTTGGCAGTGGCTTTCACCATGGGAAATCCAGGAATTGAAGCAAATATTTTTCTTTTAGATCTTAGGAACTTAATAATAATGAAAGCAACTTCTATATTCTAAGCTGGCGAATCTGTATTTTTAACAAACAAATCAAAGAAAAAAAGGAACCAAACACAAACTACCTAAGAGGTCTCGACTCGAGTTTTTGCGTTTCATTGAAACATTAAAATGGTTAATACAATGAAGGAATCGCTTAGTAGGTTCACATCAATTTGATCCGCGCAATCGTGCCTTGAACTAAATAAAAGATGGAAAAACTAATGAGAAGATCTAGTTTGACTTTTGCAATCTAGCTTCAATGGACTTAGAAGGAAATCTCAGATAATCAAAATATTGCCGAATTATCAAGCTTAGGCACGCGACATAACATTTAAATTGAAATGATTGCCAAAGCAATGGGATGGGAAAGCTGGAGAAAACGAGACTGGCACTATCCAACTCTTAGCGCTAAAACGACAAATTTCAATGTTGTTCTGCTGGAAAGGGTTTTCAAGAACAACTTGACTAGAAAGTCATGAAAACTGAGTGACAGATAATGACCTGATCCCAGCTGAACACTGAAACGCAGCTGCGACCCAATTGAAGGCTTAACTTTCGTAAGCCAGGACCATCGAAAGCTTGTGTTCCTATGCTATCCTAAATCTGCTTTATTACGCTTTGTAAGGAATGGTAGTGTTAGTTTACATGTAGAACCCTTTGTTCTGTTCAGCAAAGCAAGAAGTTGCCTAAGCTGATTAAATTCTAGGCGCTGAAATTTTCTAGGACCTAATTAAGAACCGATTAACGATGCTTCTGATACCGTACTAGGTGGATTCGTTGCATCAAAGCTTACGGCGTGTAAAGTGGTTTCTTTGTATCACACAGGCTGGAGGTCAACAAACAAGCCAAAAATAACAACGGTCAGAAGCAACAGAACAAAGTGCATTTCACATTTGTTTCTCTAATTTAGTGGACGATTACAAAGTTTTATCGATTTAATTTATTTATTTGGCATCTAAGGCACCGCGCATGATAAAGTTTTATAATCTCTAAAAAGAGCAAAATTAGATAGAAAGAGATTTGCTTTGTTTTTCCTGAAAAAACAGCATATTGCATTTGACCTCTGATCAGTGTGTTGTAAAAGGCCATCTATTCTAAGCAGTAATAATACTTTCAATGTAAGCAAAGTAAATACGGGAAACAGCTCCATCGTGCATGATATTTCCCCCTGGCTCTCTAAACCCTTGCCTTCCAAGACGTGATCACTGCACGGAAAGAGTACATATTCTTCGCATGAAGATTTATCTCTAAATCTACGCGTCCTAGACGTTATTTTTCTGTGGTGGATTGCAAGCAAACATGCCGTCTTAGTGGAGCCAGATACTCCCAATTAAAAGACATATTATCACCTCCAGCAAACTACATTTGACAGCAGTGCTCTTAAAACTGAACAACCAAACCTGAGAGTTTCACTATGACTTCCGGTCGATGGCCGGCCCATCGCAAATATCGCCTCCCTTTTCAGTCAAAACGCGAGGAAAGCTCACTCACTCGGCGATTGCCTTGGGCTTAAAACGTTAATGGCACCGTGATACAGGAAAGTACAGTGTTACTGAGGTCTAGACACTTTGGATTTATCTAAAGTGTTGAAACTAATAACTATCGTTTTGGCGCCAAGCTGAGAGGATGCTGGCAACTAGCGTGATTCCAACAGAGATAATAACTGCGATGCATCTAAGTTTACTCACTAACGATGATATTTCAACCGACAATGCTGATTTTAGGTAAAATTGCAGTTTGATGTTCAAAGCTATTTTTAACATACTACATGTCAATGAAATGAACAGCTCGAGGATCTTTTTCACGCCTTTTGGAAGCATCGACATTTCCTGTCGCGTAGAATCTGACGAAATCATTACTTCGTATTTTTGTAAACAAATGTGTAGGACTGATAGATATTTTAAAGATGACATCAGGCGACGCTGATCTCGATCGGCCTCTGATCGTATCACACGAAAAGAAGATTTCATCACAAATTGTATTCGGGCTAGACGTCAGCTACCAAGTAGCCACGCCGAACTTACTCCTACTGTACGTCAGAACGGATGTAAAAAAGCGATCGTACTCTGAACTCTGAGCGAACACTTAAGATCGCGCCCTATCGATATTCACCCCGAGAGAACTGCAAATTGCAACAATTACAAAAGAAATTGAATTATGGAAACCCACTGCAACAATCAATTTTTAGCCAAGGAAAGCTTATAACTAACAGAACTAACTAGGCGTGTACAAGAATGGGAGAGTACTATGCAAACTATGGCGGTTTTATGACCTTGATGGAGCACGAGATGTTCAATTGCTGTACTTCCGTTAAAACTGACCAGAATGCTTCTCTAACAAAAGACCAAATGTGTAACAGTTACAAAGTGCTAACGGTAAACAAAAAAGGTACCTGAAAAACGAATGACTGTAGCAAGGGGAAGAAGAAACAGCAGACACTCCAGCGATCTACGATACACATGTAATCCAGAGCAGTTAGCCGTCGACATCAAAATCAACTCATCATCAAACACAAAGAAGCAAAAGAATAAAAAAACAGTTGTTTTCGCGAAGATTTGACGACGGCAAGGTTAACCTACCTCAGCAGAACCATGGTTTTTGAACTCAATGATTCGTCGTGTATAGTTGGGGTAAAGAAGTGAAGCGTATGCAGTTACATCTGACAATTCACTCTTCTGGCACGCGCCCATCGCTACTAAGCCTTTATTCATTGTTAAGAATGATTGACAGCTGTCTTCAAATTGACAGCTTTGACTGTAATCACAGCGTCTAGAACTCGCTGACCTGTAGACACAGAAATCAGGAGAGATGTAAAGTGATCGGCAAGACCGCCTACGCTAAAACTTTAGCCAAACAAATGTTCTTCAAGCGAAAGCTGTGAATAGGTTACGACGTTTCGCGCCAAACGTTTTGCATGATCCATCTATATAAATTCCTCAGTGACTTATCCTCACATGTTGACAGCACTACTTGAATTTTGTTCTTGTGGAATTATGGCTTTATTGAAAACGATATTGTTACTGATGGATTTCTCCGTTCAAAGAGAGGTGGTCTGATCGACCTTAAGCTCCATACGGCGCGGTGCCAGTGCAGGGCGTATGAAATTTTTGGCTGGACTATTTCGTCAGTAAATATATACCAATTAAAGACATTAAAAACAATAAGATGATGGTTTTCTGTGTGTTCAAGAATGCAATATAGCTTGTTGAGATTCTTTAAATTTTCAAAACTGTAGTTCAAGTATCAAGAGCCCTCTCCCACCCACCCTTAGTCCTGTTATCCGACAGAAATGACTATCAGTCCCTCCCATGATTTATAAGTAGCATTGCGTGACAAACGGCAGTTGAAAAGCCACAAAACAATCCACCGTCGTGGAAACGCCCAGGGAAGGAGGCTGAACAAGCGATGAATTAAGTAGCCTGCGTGGCAGGCCGTAGAAAGGGAGGGAAAGGGTCAAAACGACCGCGGGAGGATTGGGAGGAGAGGAGGAGGGAACGCTCTCGCTCTTCGCGCGCTGGTTTTTTTTCCCTTTCCCTCCCCTTCGACGCCTGCCACGCAGACTATGAATCAAGGTAACCTCAAGTTTACATTCTTCTCTTGACTGACTAGTGTACCTACAATCTTCAAGGGCAGAAAAAAATAAACGCAGGTTAAGTGGTGATCTCTTGGTATGTATGTATTTATTGATTTATTTCTGACACTAGCTTTGTCTTCAGTCTTCTCGAGCCCAATTGTTAATTATGCTATCGGGCAGAAACTTGCTGAGGTCTCCCTGATTATAAAACCACTCATACTGGTTGTTACGATCAACAGTTTTGTTGTTTGCATTTTAATGACGTTTTGTGAAAACCGGCAACATCGAGGAGTTTCGAGGGAAAATGCTGCAGTATCCGTGTAAACTTGTGCGTCAGTTTCACAAAATATTTGAACTGCTAATTTTATTCACATGGAAAGAGGGTTTATCAATTAATCTTATAAATTTGCTCAAAATAAACTCAAAACAACAATGAAGCCGGGTTTCTACAGCACAATTAGGAACTGCAACCATGCCGGGGTCTACCAAGAACCATAGATATTATAGAATATCTCGCGCGAGTACTTTTGTTATTTCGACTCTTTTTGTTTTCGCTAATATAATTCCATGGCTTGTACATGCACAAAACTAGTGTGGCCGAGGGCTCAATAAGTTCTCATCTCCACCGAGACCCACCGCGTTAGGGATTAAATGGCTGCCTGTGTATAAACGTCCCCAGCAAGCTCCCCATACATCTACTGGCTATTTCCATAGAAGCAACTTGACGCTTTTTCAACGCTACGTTTGCTTGACCGATTTGGTTTTCATAACGGTTTCTTATCGTCAAAAATATATTACATTGGTTACCACTGTCACGAGACACGGAAATAGTCTTTGGCCCATACCAGTAATTCCGTTTTCCGTTTTCCGTTTCAGGTCAGCGTCAAGCTGCCTCGAAACCTGAACGAGATGACTTGCTGCACGTACACAATTTTCTTCGTTCTTTCACCATTCAGTTTCATTCTTTCGGAGATACTTCCTGTCTTCTTGCTCATCGTCGTCACTGCTATTTCCGATTCCACCCGGGAGTTTGTCGAGGGTCCCCAATAGGTTTTTCGGGATCCGGGATTTGGCTTTTTTCAAGGCCGGGATTCGGGATTTTGAAGGAAAAGGAGGACGAGATTCGGGATTGTAATTTTGACCGGGACACCGGATTAGACGATTTTAACAGGCGGGAATCGGGAAATGTCGCTTTAAAGAAACCGACATTCGGGAATTCCAGAGACTGAAATATGCAAAGAAAATCAAGCTGTCAACTTAGCTCATCTTATTAACGTCAGAAATAGACGAACAATGACCTAGTTGACATCCACGTTTTCCACGACCCTAT
>Ga0126343_10001749_pt1 | contig 10554 bp, 6 predicted proteins | sample Cyp2metagenome_FD_92531 | JGI IMG/M metagenome (GOLD analysis project Ga0126343, IMG submission 92531) | Coral microbial communities from Lord Howe Island, Old Settlement Bay, Australia - Cyphastrea 2 metagenome | ecosystem: Host-associated > Invertebrates > Cnidaria > Coral ... | reverse complement strand
GAAGTAGACTGCGAAGTAGACTGCGCGCAGTCCGTCTTTTCTTCGAAAAACCGTGCGGACGAACTCAACTGAGACAAGTAGCCGTGCAAGCGTGACTACGAGCGTGACGTACGAGCGGTGATGCCGCGAGCCGCTAGCTAGTAGCGGGTCGCACACACTTCTAGCGGTTCGCGGTGTCGCCCCTCGCACGTCACGCTAGAACCCTATCGCTAGCACGCTCATCTATTTTGCGTTCTTCTATACGGTTTTTGGGGAAAAGAGAGACTGCGCACAGTCAAGAGGCAGAAGGGATGGTATGTTCTACTCAGTGACTTTTCAAAAGTGAATATATATCCTTTTATACTTATAAGAATGTATTGTCATTTATCAGTTCTTAAAAGAACTCTCTCGCGTTCAACACAAAATACCCGCAGATTTGACTTCAGGATCTGTGCAGACAAGGTCAAATCTTTGCTGCAAATGTCATTTTGACCTTAGTTTAGGTACCGCTTTTAAGATTTTAATTCTTGCATTTGATGATTTTCGGAACCTTCTGACTAGCGATGAGGTAGGGCCTTTTCCTGCTCTATGTAATTTTTTTCCAGTCCTTACGAAATATTGGCGTAGAGCAGTTCAAATGTACCTGAATACTGGCTACCTGAACACAAGTACGTATTCGCCCAAGTTAACGATACCATCGTTAAATTGGGCGAATACGTACTTGTGTTGAAGTAGCTTGCAGAACAGCCGGATTAGCGGGGCAGAGAGCGAAACGCGATACACGAACGCGGAGCGCCACCACTTGCGCGAAACGCGAGTGGAAACTCGACTTGTATCGATCGCGCTTCAGTCTGCTCTACGTATTTCTGACCCAAAGTTATTTTTAATTTTGTATTGGGAGAGAATGGTTACCAAACTGCGATACTTAATAAATCCTTGCACTTTTGAACTGTTGTTTCATTTTGAAAAAAGTAAAACTTTTGAACTGTTGTTTCATTTTGAAAAAAAAGTAAAATTTGCCGAGACCCGGGATTATTCAGAACTCATGCGAGTTCTCCGGATTTGAACCAGGGACCTTCAGATCTTCAGTCTGACGCTCTCCCAACTGAGCTATCTCGGCAACACATTGTGCTACGCGATGGCCCGACTTCCCTAAGCACCATACTAAGTTGTCAATTGTTTTGTAACTGCTTTTATTTAAACACCGACCTAAGACTGATTCAATTTAGTTATTAGCCAGAGGTTTTTCCTTAGTCAGCGATAGCTCAGAAATCGTTGTCAATTTTTTTTTGGAAACATTGATCATTTATTTAACTCCTCCGATCTTGCTCAGTTTAAATTCAGGTTTCAAAACCAAGCTCATTTTATTTGAAATGGTTGGTGATTTGACCCATTCGCCTTTCGTGATCGTAAATGTCTCGGTTAGAGAGAGTTCATGATTCTTACACACCGTGTTTATCACTTCTATCAGACGCTTTTCAAACTGATCAGAGTGAAGTCACAGAGCAGTGACAACGCGCACAACTAAAGACATTCTCGGGGACTCTCCCGAAAACATCGCTCGCCCGAAAATATCGCATCCTCCTAACTAGCAGCTCAGTCCCGGATCTGTGAGGATGAACTGAATACAGCTCCATGGCTTATCTTCAGGGCCGTGGCCATGCAGCATGAATCAAGCAAACTGAGGCACTTGCATCAGTCATTTTCCAGTTCCTTTTTTGTTTTGGTTTTCGTTTTGAGGGAGGAAAGCAAAATACTGCTAAATACTGAAGAAGGATTTATCCATCGACATTGCCTCACCCATTTATCGTTTTCAGATTTTTTCTGGCTTCGTCACTGAATTCTTAAGTTTAATTATTCTTTTTCCCCAAGTTATTGTCAACGGCTTGGCAATGGCCCATCCCTATTTAAATTGTTTCGTGGATGAGACTTTGAAAGTAACCTTAATTCCGCTTAGATCGAGACAGTAAGGAACTACTCAGGCTAACAATCAGTTACATACATGATTGTTTTAATGTATCTTTTAGAGCTTATTAGTTTTTCTCGGATAATACATCAAAGCGTAATCAGCTACAAACTCATTGCTGTCTACAGAGGCTAATAAAATGAAATAGTGAAGTGCTCTTAAAACAGACTGGCTCTTTGTCATGTCCTTTGGGTCAACTTCGCCAATGTCCTTGTGAGCAAATAAAGCTGCGTTCTGTATAAGTTGAAATTCAAGAGCCGCTTTCCGTAAGTCAACGACTCAATGACTGTGAAGAGCCTCAGCTTTGAAACAAAAACAAAAATTGACCGTAATCTTAAGGTTAATTCAATTAAGTCGAGATGGATTTTATGCTCTAAAATAATACAACAATAAACGAAAAAAAAGGCCCTATAATAAGAAAATCGGTTTATGACACCTTCTGTTTTGTGTTACTAAGGTGGAAAAAGTCCTACACGTTTTTTACTAATTTGTGTTGAACTAATTACTCTGTTCCATACACTGACAATGAAGGGCACGAAAGCCGACGAACCTATGACAGCAAACAGCTTTTATCCCATCAAAGCGTACCCTTTTAGAGAGTTGTTCGCTAATCGCAGTTTGCTTAGGTTAATTAACCCTATTTAGTAATAGACTCCACGTGTCCATAAAAGCTTAAGATTGTCTACAGGAAATGGCAAAATTCCCAAATGGTATTTACATGTGAATCAACCAAATTACCTTTTGTCCTGTGAAGAATTTTAGTGAACTTGGATTTGACGGTGAAATAGCCTTCAACTGTGAAGCAAGGGACTTCTTAACTTGAACAAGACTTGTCTCTACCTCAACTCTCATTCCTCGTGTGTACGGAATGTTGTAGACCTTTGGAAAAAATTTTCTCATCAAATTCCATTTGGCGCAAAGCCACTTCGCATTGCTTTCTAAGTAAACACTTTCTTTTCAAGATTGAGAAAGGGATAAAAGATACATTAGTCGTTTTGTGGTGGGGGCGAAGGCGTAAATGTGTTTGCTAACTTGGGACGTGCTCTTCCGGACTCTCAATTGGTGAAAATTTTACAACCTACGTAAAACGAACAAAGCAAGAGAGAAATAATTCTTGCGTTTCACTGAAATAGCTACCTAGTACTTCTTTTTCCATACTACAGCATTACATTACGTTCAACCCTTGTTATCAGCCCGTGAAATAAGCAGCTTATGGACCGACTTTAGTATAAACGGATGACGCCTTGAAAATAATGTCTTGGTTGCGTAAGCCATTTTGAAACCATTAATAAATTAACTAATTTGTGAGCGCGATGAGCTCAAAAAGGTTCCATAAAGGCAAAAATGGTTACCATTACAAAGTGGGTCAAGAACTGTAAAGAGAGAAAATCCACACGATTATTGTTTTATTATGAATGGTTTTATCGCACAAGATAAGGGTTTGGAAGGCGCCGGATCTGCTTGTGTCGATTTATGCTGCAAACAATTGAAATAGTACTTTACAACCAAAACATGAACTTCCAAATAAATACCCAAATAAATACGGTATTTCTCTCCGTGAAAGGCCGGAGTCGATTCTTGGGTGGTCTTGTGTTTGGGTGGACAACCCCATGGGGTTAAATATCAAAAGATATTTTTCCCCGTGTTTACGTGGGAACACACACGGCTGACTTGAAGATAATGACCAAACACGACTTTTCGCCACACTTAAACTAGTAACTCCATTTTGTTTCTTTTAGTTTCTCGCTTGCTTTTAAGCGAACTGAAATAAGATCCCATCTTGTACCAGCTGCCACATTAGCGAGGCCTCAGAAATCAATTTGTACCAATTATTTCAAATTACCATGCCAAAGAATCCGCAAATGCGCACGACTCGCTCAGAGTGGTTTGACGAACGGCCATCTATCGGCGCGTGGTTTGCACACGAGTTGATACTCTTCTGCCGATAAACGAAACTCAAATTCGTCGGTTTTCGAAAATCAACTGTCGAGTCAGTTTGCAAACACATGTGGCGTGGAACCTCAAACGCAAAGTAAATTTCCAGACTCTCTTTAATGGGACCGGATTTGTTTTGCCGTTGTGGTTTTTATCACTGAAATTACTTTAAGCGATTTTTTGAACGGCAATTAATGAGTTTCCGAGGCAGGCAATAAATTCTGAACAATTCAAAGTTGTTTAATGGCCTCCGAGAAAATTCATGACTTAATTTCATTTGTCCCCACAAACAAGAAGCTGGTTTTCAGAATTCCAGAATAAGATGCTTCAGTGACTTTGGTCTGGGAGCGACGAGGCGGAAAATGACCGAAGACTTACAAGTGCCAATTGACTGACAATTACTTAATGTTCCTTCGATAAATACATTGGTGCGGCATTATTTGATCTGTGAATGAGTCTATCCACAGTACATAAATATGAAATAAGTAACTGCCAACTCATTTTACTCATAAATGGCTTGCATTGTGTTGAGTAACAAAATAAATTTGTTTGTGTCAAACTTGAAATCAGAAGTGAATAGCACGCACTTGTTATTATATTGCATCTTGTTTATAACTCGTGTCTTGGGAATCCGGGTGAGTCGAGCACTTTCGTGCCTTTGTTTTCCGCACCGAAAAAAGCCAAATTAGCTGTACATATTTAATGGAGGGAAACAAAGGCTAATGGTGTTCTGTTATTTATCCGGACTGCTAAAACCATTTGTCAATTTCCCTTTTATCTACGTTAGGCGGAGAGTACACTCGCCGACAAAGGAAATGACTTATCTTGACTTTTCTGTATTTTGTGTTTTAATAGTTAATTGAATTCCACCTTCGATTATCTTAAGATAATGATTACTAATTGACACCCTTTCGAGTAATGATATAAACTAATTGTGTAATGATCACCGTTAATTTAACTGCACAAGGACGGACAAATCCAAGGGAATTAACTCTTGTCCAGTTGTGCAGTCAGTTGTATCATTTTTAAGACGTTTGCTTTCAGCGTTTCCAGTTGACGGCTTCATGCGCAGCTTCTGATATCAACTTAATAAGCTACGAATGCGTATTCAAACAAGGAAAGCCCTCCAACTGTCAATCAGCTAATCGACGTTTTGTAGCCGTAACAAAGGACACAAATAACTTAGCCATCTGCTTCGAAGACATTTCAAGCACTCTGCACATCTGCGAGGACCAAACTCCTCACCTCAGCGAAACAGCAGCATCATGTTTTACCAAGACCCTTTCTTGCTGTACCAACAGACGCCGTTTTGTCACGGGAACTCGAGCGCCCGCAACCCACCAAACCGATCGTCATTCCGGATCGACGATATTCTGGTTCCCCGACAACCCTTCCTTGTTCCGAAACAGCCCAGCTTTCAGGAGCCCAGATCTTCAGCTCCAAACGCCAACCCTTTAAAGTTTGGGATGCACTCGATACTCACGCAGAGGCAAAGAGACGATGTACCAATATTTCAAGGTGGGCTACTTTAGACCATGCCTCTATTTTGCACGCCAAAATTTGATTGCGAGCCCATTGCCATTGGCCTCAAAGTCAAACGCACTTTCTTCTTATTTTCAACTTTCGTTGTAGTTTCTCAGTCTATGGTTTTGCACCATGCCAAGTTCGTTGCTCCTATAGTTTTAACTGTTGGTTTGCCAACTTGAAGAAAAATTACCTTGTCATAGAAAAATTAATAGCTAACTTATGATTTAGTATGCTATGCTTGTACCATATTGATATACTGGAATTATTTCTTTCTTTCCCTCTTATCAAAAGCTTACAACGGCAGCTTAACTGTTGAACAACGCCTGACAACTTCCTTCTACTTCAATGGTTCTACCAAATGTTTGTTTGTCTTAATTTCATGGTTTTGTAAGATGATTCAGTGCTTAACATTGTTTCTGGTAAAATGAATTTGGTGGGACATCGCTCGGATAGGCGTATGTGGGATTGAGTCACGTTTTCAGATTGTCAATTGTGGTTATTTTAATGATTCGTGCCAAAATCCTTTGTTTTTTTTCTTTCAACCTTAATCTTAAGGTTTTCTTTGTGTTTGAAGTGGCTTAAAACACTTTTGCCCAAAACAAGTCAGACAACGGACGTTTCGTTGCGGAGAAATTACTGGCTCAAACTATCGCGTGTTTCTTCGAGGTGACCAACTTTGCATAGACATAACATCTCTATAGGATCATTACGTAGATAATCTAATGGAGCGGCAATGAACACAGAGAAAAGATAATTACGGTTAAAGAGGAAATCCTCAACTGCTTTGTGGCAAATTTACAATATTGAAAAGAACACTATCGGAGGAAATCCATTCTTTAGACATAAAACCATTCTTTCAGATATCAGCTATTTAGGCCTAAAACAAAACGAGAAAAATATAATACAAGGAAATTGCTTTTCTCATTTATCAGTCATCAAAACCGAGTTTAGTTCACACCAAGATGTGACTGAGGTTCAAAAGTTTACCATTCGGAATTTCTCTCAGAACTACTTCACATTGGTCTTCAAACTTAGCCTCCAAAGTCTATTTAAGATCTCTGGATTAAGAACACTAGTCAGTAGACTCCGATAAGCAAAGACTGAATTACTTTCATTTATTGTTAAAACGGAGCTGTTAAAACTACAGAAAATGTGTCTTTAGTGAATCGAATTAATCTCATTGAAAACACTCGATGATTTAGTAATAATAAGCCAAAGAGCTCAGCGATAGTTTAGGGCTGAAAAGATTATCTAGATTTCTGTATTTCCAAGAAGTGAGAATTTTAGGGAAACCTATTGGTAGAGTGAAGAAAACAGCTAGTTTCTCACTGACACGATGCTTTAATTTGTACACAAAAGATTTCACCTGTCTAGAGTATAATGTTACAAACGAATTTCGGTTGTTGTTTCTGTTTTATAACATAAAAGCAAAAGCTCCATTCAATTCACCGAAACAATAGATTATCCCTTTGTAATTTCTCTTATAAAAACAACTTCTCAAGGGCCTTATGCATCGAGAACTTAAAAAGGAAGCAGTTCTGCCAAAAAACTGTAAATTGAACGCAGCTTTCAAGGACTTCAATTACCGATCACTAGCTACTTGCCTTTGTTGTAACGAAGCAGTCCTTGAAATTTTGGCCGTTTGTAATCCTATGTCAACACATCTCAAGCAGTTAGTGATCCCTATTAAGCATCAACTTTCGCCATGTCTTTTTGACGTGTTAATACTTCGCTTTTTCGCAGATCCCAGCCCTGAAGTTTTAAGCCAACTGCCCGTGTATTTTCGAGTTAAACCGACTCTTCGCACCCCGAGCGGACGAAGATGTCGAAAATCACGCACGGTCTTCACCGATCTTCAGCTGCGCGTTTTGGAGAAAACGTTCGCAGAGCAAAAGTATTTGGACACGTCGAACCGCGCCAAGCTTGCGCAAACGCTGGGCTTGAACGAGACCCAAGTAAAGACCTGGTTTCAGAATAGAAGAATGAAGTGGAAGAAAGAATCCAGTCCCGGGAATAACCAGGAATCTTCGACGAGTAAAGGTGACGGATCGAGTGCGTCAGCTGGCAAAGACAAATCCAACGAAAATGTCACAGACGACGGAAAAACCTCCGAGGATCAAAATGGAGAGGACGAAACAAGACGAAATTAAACTTTGTAAATATCCGCAAGAAATATCAATTTCAATTCTATTAGGATTAGTCAGGGCAAGTATGATATTGGAATTTAATTTGTTTCTTGCCAACATGCTAAATTATAAATTGAACGAGAAGTAAGAAGACCAGAGTAGCTCTCAAACAGCAATTATGTTTGGAAAATTTCAACCTCAGTCACAAATAGCAGTTTATTGTAAATGTACTTGAGAACTACGTTGATGTAAATAATCACTCCACCACGCAGTAGAAGTAAGTTTGCATGTTTCTATCCACAGTTTCACGTTCGTTTTTGTTCGCGTGTTTGAGAAAGGCACATTGCGAATGAATTAATCTACTCTCTGTGTTGTTTTTACTTAGAAATAAGTGCGAAATGCACTGATTAGACAAGCGGAAAAGTGCTTGAAAGTTCGATTTATTTAAGAGCGGCGAAGAGCGTTTTGTCGTGGCTGCTCATTAGAAATGTTTTTTGCACGCGGTGGTGTGACTGACAGCCAGGATGCGTTAATGGCGAAAAAAAGGCACTAATTGCCATCTATTCTACATTCAGGAAAACAATTAGGGCCATTTGTCATAAAATGACAACAATCTCAAGCTTTTACGAATTCACTTTTCATTTCTTAATGACAAAAAGGGGGAAAAAGGGTTGGCTTTGATGGGGTATAGATTGAATGACGCAGCACTGATTCGGATCCGAAATGAAACATTTGGAAAACTGATAAACTCGGCTGCAAGGGGCATGACACATGTTTAGATGACTCTATCACTCACGAAAATGCTGAGTTTTGAGTAGTAAAATAGAATAAGAGAAGAAATAAATGTGTCGGAATATCGCCACCACCTTCGTAAACAAACAGTCAACAACACCGAGATATTTTTAGTTTTAAAATGGATTTCCCACCTTCTCCGGCGTATGGGTTGACACTAGGCCGACAAATTGTCTCTTTTTAAATTTCCACCTTGTCAAGCACAATTTCGTTTAAGCTTTTGAACAAATTGATCTTGTACATATCCGAGTCAATTTCGTACAAGTGCTTTTTGGACATAATTATAACATAAATACTATTAACTGAACTTTGAACACATTTCTTTGTTTGTACATCAGAGAGGAACCTTTTACGATTTTAAAAAGGTTAAAACTTCGCTTAAGACTAAATAAAAACGTCTAGAAGCTTAAAGAACAATAGATTTTGTTTTGATGGTGTTTTTCACATATTTAAAAGTTCTGCTACTGTTTGATTATATGTCGATGGAATTTCATCCCGGTTACAGCTACTTCTTCAGTTTGTTTTCATGTCAGGGGACGCCATCTTTCTGTTGCATGGTTTTCTGTGTTTCGTACTATTTTGGCGTGGGAGTTTCTGAAAAAATTTATGTCACTTGCCTTATGCACGCAGCAACCTTTCGCTAAACATTAAATTCCCTGATGGCTGGATGTTTCATATTTGAGACTACTACTTTAATCATGTTGTCGAGAGGATTGAAGGCCCATCTCATACATTGTTTGACGGTACATGTAATGAGACCAGCTATTCGTATTTTCTTGTTGTACTGTTGAAATATTTTATCCAACACGCCAAGTCAAATTGGACTATGGCCAAGAAACATTACAAAGTCTTCAATTTTAGCGCAATCGGCATCAGAACCGTTTCGCACTGGTCATAAATGAATATTGTTAGCAATGTTTGTTTTGCTCTTTTCTTTTTGTAAGCTTCGTGATTGGCTCAATAAACAGGTGTAAGTGATTTACCCAATGAACGCGAAGACGTGGTCTTGTCAACCAATAAGAGGCCGAAAACCTGGGTCTTTCCCGCGCTTTTTGGGGCTTTCAAGTCGCGATGGATGAATTACATTTTCTGGTCTGGGCTTGGTCGTTGACTCATTACATGTCGAAGAAAATATCATCGGAAACGACCATTTCCACACTTATCCAGCAACAGATGGATTCGAAGCGACATTGTTCAACCCAGGTATGCCTCTGGTTTCAACAGATGGTTGTAACTGCAAACTTGACAACTGGTTCAATCTCGAGCGCTATCTTTCTAGTTCGTTAACAAAGTCATCAATCAACAATTTAAATTCCCCTGTCATTCCTCTTATCGTCCTCGTTGTTTTCCACCCTAGCTGTCTGAGTTTCAAGTTATGCTGAAGCCACTGAAGGACATAAAGAACAGAGGGATTCTCTATAATAATATGATTCGTTGTCAGCAGTATTATACTATACCAGAAAAATCTTGCTTTTCGTACATTAAAACGGAGTTTCATGCATGATGCGCAAGCATCACGCCGGGATTACTCCACTTTACGAGGCATCAACAGTCACTTAAGTTTTGAAGCAATCATTGTACCGTTTTTATTTGCTGTTTATACTCCCGACTATCATGCTCTAATTCCTTAAATTTTATGACGATAAGCAATCATAAACTACGTTCAGTCGGGATCCAGTGAAAATACTACTAGACTGCAATATCCTGAATATGTTGTGAAAGTGTTCAGTTGGGAATTAACTCAGCCAGCCAAGCCACATCGACATCATATTGTTGATCCTTAAGCTGGACTACAGTGAGTTCTCTCTCTCTCTCTCCCGCTCTCCGAGACGGAAACCCTTGGGAGCTGAGCGCTGGCTAACCACATAAAAGAGAGGTAGGCATCTGCCTAAACTGTTTTTTCGCACAGAAACGAATGAAATTCTGTAGGGACCTACCAGACAGAAAGGTCTGCCTAAGAGAGGTTACAGTGGTGTCTCCTTTGTGAGAATTTATACCCAAAGCTTTACTGGCTTAGACTGTCAAACCGATTGTTGTGTATACTGGAACCTTTTACTGTGACGACAAGAATCTGAGCACGAAAGTCCGATTATAGTGACTAAAACTGGTAATTTTTTTACTGCGCAATTTAAATATGGGCTCTCCTTTGAAAACCTGAGCATGTCGGCTCCCATGCCACTTGGTGAATTAGATCTACATAACACTTAGCTTGTTTTACCTTCAAAGAAT
>Ga0126343_10001748_pt1 | contig 10556 bp, 9 predicted proteins | sample Cyp2metagenome_FD_92531 | JGI IMG/M metagenome (GOLD analysis project Ga0126343, IMG submission 92531) | Coral microbial communities from Lord Howe Island, Old Settlement Bay, Australia - Cyphastrea 2 metagenome | ecosystem: Host-associated > Invertebrates > Cnidaria > Coral ... | reverse complement strand
TGGATTTGGAAAACAATAGAGTCTATTGTTCTCGAAACAATAGCCTATTGTCTTTCTCGGCTCCTGATTGGTTACTGCCCCTATGAGCGCCGTATAGTAGTAACAGATAAAAAGAATACCGCTTCCATGTAGCACTTGAGTCATTAAATACTCTCTGTAGCCATCCTAACCTCAAAGATCTAATCATGCAATCAACATCTATCATTTTAAACCGCCCCTCTCATAATCATTTATTGCAGACACACGAGTTCCTTTATCTACACCGTTCCACAGAAACTTGAAAAGCGAGCAATTCAGTTCACTTACTACTTCTTTTAGTGTTGGTAATATGGAGCAAACATAAACAAACTTCGAGATCAAGAAGGATTTGATTATTGTTACTTGTCCATAAGAGATAGGCCTCACGAGGACCATAAATTTATAAGCTTTTTGATACTGTCAAGCCTTTCGTTAAAATTCTTCTCTTTTAAAAGTTTCGAATCGTATGTGAAATAAACTCCTAAAGTTTTGATCGGGGTCTTAGGCCACTTAATGCTAAATTGCTCTTCCATTTTTCCTGTTAATGAACCGATTCTCATACCTTCCGTTTTTGAAGGGTTGATACTGATTCCAGAATTATTTTGAAAAATCTCCATCAGTTTAAAGAGTGATTTCGCTGAATCGACGTCGGCTAATGTTGCGGTTGTACCATCGGCATATTGCAGAACTTTCGTTTCCTCTTTTCCAATAACAATACCTTTAATATCTGGGTTCTGTCGAATGGCGATTGCCAGGGTTTCTACAGCAATCACAAAAAGGTATGGTGATGACGGATCCCCCTGTCGAACGCCACGTTCAAGTGGGAAGAAGTTTGAAGTTAAGCCGTTGTTTATAATACAGCTTTTTATGTCTTTATAGAAAACTCCAACCCAGCGAATGAAGTCTGGTCCAAAATTAAATTCCTCGAGATATTTTATGAGAAATCCCCATTCGACACTATCAAAAGCCTTCTGGAAATCGATAAAGATCATTAGACCGGGAATATTTTCCTTTGCAGTGAAATCCATAATATCGTAGATAAATCGTGTTGTCTCGCCTATAGAACTAGTTTTCTATATTCCGAGCGACACGTAGTACGGATATTTACATGGCTACAACAAACAACAAAGGCTTATACATAGGTCATATTTCCGACTGCAATATGTAACCAAGCTTCTTAAATTGTTTGTAAGGCCTTGTCACGCTATGCCTATAACTTTACAGCACTTTCCTAAAACAGTGCCAAGTGTATCCCTAACAAATATATCCTGCCTTGCATGCATAAACGAGGAAAGGGCAGCATGAGGGCCAAAAGTGTAAAGAAAAAGGCATAGACAACAACCTATAACCAGAAACAAACTGTTTCCAATAAGCAACACACTTTAATCTCCTTCACCCGTAAAAATTCCATTCATTCGCCTTTGCTTTGTTTCCTCCTCCAGCTGACATTTTACCAGGCATTTTAAAAGACTTAAAAATGAGTCCTCCTCCGTCGTGACATGGTCGCCTGTTAGCATCGTAGGTTTCAAAGCGAACATGGCTCCTTTCAGGACTTCAATGTCCATGTTGCCGAAGCTAATGTTCCTTAGCTATATAATTTTCAATTTTAGCACTCCACGAAGATAGGTTTCCTCGTTAAAACTGACCGAAAGCACATCCTCGTGCCGCGATACACTCTGCTGCCCCACGTCCTTCTAGTCTTTCCTTGTCCATTTGTCGCAGCCACTGCTGCTTAGCTTAACAAATTTCAATTGAACCAAAAACCATCTTAGTGCTATGTTAACCGCCATGTATGAGCTCCATGTTGTCAGACAATAAATTCGCCTTTCTAGTCCCCCGCTAAAACCTGCTGAACCAACAGGACGAGGTGTCTAGGACAAAAGCCATACTAAGGAGGGGAGGGATAAGAGAAAAGACTTAATCCGGTTTAATGAATAAAACAATCAGAATCGAGTGAGTGAGTGAGTGAGTGAATGAGTGATCGAGTGCCATCCGATTGCCTCCTTAGCTCATGGATGTTACTTATCCATGAGCAAAAATGAACAGTTGAATTTACATCACTTAGCACATCATGTGCTAAGTGATGTAAATTCAACTGTTCATTTTGACAATGTTACCATGAATACACAATTGAGCACCTCTAGTCAGTTCACAGATTTGCGTAAAAGGCATAAGGGGTGATATTAGTTGATCTTCTAGTGACGTCAAATTCAATACATCAGGCTTATAAGGAAAACCCATCTTATTGGCTTTTTTAGGCTTGAATTGCAAGTTATGCAGATCCATTCAGTGTCATCGACACTAAAATCAGTAAGACAGGACTTGGCAATGGCTGGTGAACATGCCTTATATTTGTTTGGATCACATTCCACATCAGAGCACTTGAACCACAATTGGTCATGACAAGTTCATACATATTCTGGGACACATGCAATGTTTTCAATTTTCCTCTATTAGCAGCCTGGCATTTCTTTTTCCTATTTTCCTAGATGTTTTGCTATTAATGCTGCTGCCTTGCACTTGCTTTTGATTGTCTTTTTTTTTCTAAAGCTATCATCAGCTCATCTGTCTTTCATGTATCCTCTTGTGTATCTTCTGTAAGATTTACAACTCTTTCACTGTCATCAACTGGTTTGTTTTACCTGCATTTTTTGTTTGTTTGCTGTTGTCGCTTATCTCCATTGTTCTGTTTTCTACTGTGGAAACATAAAAAAAATTCATATACTGTAGACCTCCAAAGTAAATGTTAAGGCATTTGTAACATTCAATGGTCCAACAACAGTAACTTGAGAAAATGTTGATTCAGCAATATAAATTGATAAATGAGAACAATTGACAACAGCTTAAATTATGATAGCATCAGCTCATGTTCCTTGATATGACATTCTTTCCAAATAATCTTGCAAGAATGCTCAGCAAGTGTCACTCTTTACAAATTGTTCAAGGTGATTCACAAAATACTGAATGCCAACACTGTGCACATGGAAATGACTCTTAAGATTTCCAGAGAGATGATGCGATACAGCCCTAAAATAAAGCAATCACCACTTCCTCCGACATCTGCCAACTGCGAAAATATGAACTCTAATGAGCAAACAGAATTTGTGGGTGATATGAAAGGCACTGACTTGCAACACTTATTTGGAGGACCAGGATTTGACTCCACATCTCCACTCAATGATATGGGGCTGACTTAATTTTCTGAAAATATTACCTTCACCGATCGTGAAAAATAAAGGCAAGTTTTTATGCTTTGGCGTCTTTGTTTGAAAAATACACGAGCTTAAACTTTGCCTAATGAACACTTCTTTGAGAAATTTCATGAACTGTAATAATATATCGCTCTACTAGAAATGATAACGATGGTATCCACACAACACAGCCTTCAGCTTTGATGATTTCAGGTCATATTTCTTTCTACAGTATAATTTATCTGGCTTTTTTTCTTTTTTTTTCCCAATTGGAGGTCTGATAACCATTTTGTACGAAATTCTGGAGGGTTCTCTTTGACGTCTCATTCTAAGCTGAAGATAGGAGACAGTGGTAGCTCTAGAATTCCGTAGTTTCACATTTATATCTGCAATTCTGTATTAAATTTGTAGCAATTACTTGACAACTGACCTTGTGTTAAATATTTTGATTTTCACATTTCTCTTCAATAAATGCGGTTACAAACTGCTGAGGTATTGGAGGATTACCGTAAGTAATCATAATTTGCTCCTTGGTGTTCTGGACTTTCATTTCTTTCCCGAGTGTTTCAGGAGGCATTCAAGTAATGAATCATTTGTTTGACATTTGTTCGCTGTTTGATATAATAAAATATTTTGTATTTGTTATGGTGTTTTTTATCTGGCGAATATTGTCTTAAGTATCTGTTTGGCAGTTGCGTTCAATTTCCATAGCTGTCTCGCTTTTCACTGTTGTGGCATCTTAGTTCCAGCGAGAGGGGAACTCGACGAAAGCTTAATCAAAGCTGTTCGTCTCCTGGCCTTGCAAATTACCCCACTTCCACATACTAACAGATCAAAGACAACTCTGCAAAGACACCACCACTTCAATACAAAATCTCGAGCGAGGGCACGTGTGTCATTTTCCAAACAGCTTCCGAGCGAATTGCGAAATGTTAAAAGCGCATTTAATTTAAATGATACGTCCTTTGAGTTTTTTAAACAAAATTCAAAATGCGATACAGTAGAAGGAGGGCAGCTTACCTTTTTCCCAAGACAAAAAAGCGATCATTTCTAATAGCGTTTTGTACATTCTTTCAGATTCTTTTCCTCGTTGTCTAAATGTATCTTGGAGACATTGTCACTAAGGACTTTAAAACCCATCTCCTTCCATTCGAGCATTCTTGAGCACATTTTCTCTTTGCTCGTGAGGTCTTCAAAAGTGTATTTCGATTAAAGATGGGGCAAAAGGAACGAAAACTCGTCTTGACAATTTTTGGCGTCGGGCTGCACACCACAGACGCCAATTGATAAACATGTAATAACGCTTTTACCCCACCCCCTCCCCTCATATATATCTTTACAAAACAATGGCACAACTGTGGGGACGAAACAAAACTAAGTGTGGGACACAAAGGAAAATATGTTTAATTCACGTTTAAAGGGGATTTAATGCATAAATTAATTGTTTGCGGGAATGGAGTGACCAATTCAACCCTCACTATACCTAATGGTAAGATTACATACCATGAGGCAAAAAGAGAGATCAGGCTTGAACGGGGCTCGAACCTGTTAAAGCTGTTGTCATGCTTTTGTAACATCCAAGCTGGACAATTGCGATTCATTGCTGGTTGAGCTGCCACGAGACTTAGTAACTAAGGTTCACCGGGTACAAAATGCTGCAGCGCGCCTCGTCTCCTGTGCTTGCAAATATGACCGAATTACGCCAGTCTTTAAAGAGCTACTGGCTGCATGTAAAGTAAGGTACAATCTTCAAAATATTACTATTTACTTACAAGGCCCTGAAAGCTCTAGCACCTCAATACATATCTGATTTCCTAGTACAATATAAACCACCTAGACCTTTGCGCTCTTTCGATAAGAAACTGTTACAATTCAAGTTCCTCATTTCAAGCTCAGGACTTGCGGAGGCAGATCGTTTAGTTATATAGCGCCATATCTGTGGAGCCAGCTTCCACACGCCATGCGGCAAGCACCATCGCTTGTGACACTTGAATCCAACGTGAGGACTCATTTATTTGATCAAGTTTTTAATTAGTCATTAGATTTGCTTAATACTTAATTAGCTTTCTAATAGTTAGTTGTTTTAGTCATTTCTATCTTATTCTTTCTATTCATATAATAGTACAGCGCTCTAAAACTCTAGCATGGGCGCTATAAAAGTCCTATATATTATTATATTACTATCAAAGGGCACTGCAGCGATATCGCTGAGGTTTTGGGCTCAAATCCCGCTGGAGTTCGAATCTTTTTTCCACCGTTTAATTTCACAACTGCTTAAGTTGTCGTGTATAACTTTGATGATCAAACATGTCTTTAGATATTGGACTGTGGTTGTATTTTTCAGGTTAATTAATGACCGAATGGAACAACTAGGCATGAACGACGTGCACAAAGCGATAATACTTGGCCATTGGGATAAGCTCAAAAAAGACCTTCCGACAAATGCGATGGTTGAAAAATTAAAGTCAATGGAAATGCTCAATGTTAACGACATCAAAAAGATTCAAAGAGGTGACTCTTTACAAATGCAGAAGAATGATATTATATTGAATGCATTACTAGAGAGCACAGCTGGAGATGCGTTCGAAGACCTTGTGGATATCCTGCAACAAGGACAGAAGTCGCACCTCGCCATTGAACTCTTAAAAGCAGGTAGGTGATTAGTTAATTTCTTTTTAAGAGTGAATGCCTGTAAAAGTCGACCCTAATCTCTTATCATGGGCACAGGTCGAAAAATTGATCAATTTCGCTTGTATTTTGCCCATAGACAGGTCCTAGTAAGAATGGTAACGGACCATAATTAGTTTCTGCAAATAAATGCAACTTTCTTTGGTAGAAATGTTCCAGGACGAAATCTCAAATCCGGAACGAAAATGCCAAGTCACGTTTCCGTGCAGGCAGATTTTCGCCGTTGTTCGTTTCCGTCATGTTTCTGCCAACGGACTTTGCTGCACCTACCAAAACACAAACGCGAGATGCATTGTTCTCTGAACAACAATGAATCTTAACATTTTAACCAGTAGGAGACGAGCTATAGCTGCAGCCGCAGTAAGTACCCCAAGGATCCTCGTGATCACCTCGCACTTCGTAAAATGACAAATATAAGGTGACGTGGTGTGAGGAGTTATAGTTGCCATAAGACCAGAAGCCGGTCAAAGTTTTAAATTGACTAAATGACCAGACGCCGGTAATTTAGACGCTTCGTTTATGAGGAATGATATCCTGACGTATAAAGACCTTTACGTATCCAGAACCCGGTCCAGCCCCCAGCATACCCTGCCCGCATTGCAACAGACACTTTCGCGCGAAGATTGGGCTCTTCAGCCATCTCCGCGCCCACTCTACCACCCAGTGATATGAAGTTATGGTCTTCTTCGCCAGCGAAGGACGAACATCATGTATAAGGACTCTGCAATGATCAGTATGTCTGCTCCCTTATTCTTAAGTATTAACTGTTCTTACCCATAACCGTACAGTGTCAAGGCAACCTTATATTTATTCCCTTAACTCAGTATTCCAACTGAATTTTTTATTTTGCCAAAAACGATTTTGCCCCCATTCAGGGGCTCAAAATCTACCTCTAGTTTTGCTGAATGTTTTGAATATTTGATTGCCTCACGCTTCAAAAAACAGCTACTGGAGAATCTTTTAATGTATTTTATATTCAACTCAGGTCTTCATGGTATAACTGAGCAAAAAATGAAATAAATCGAAGATAGCTTAGAGCCCGGAGCGGGATCAAACAGACATGCAGACTTTTACAATGTGTTGCAAACGCATTATTGCATGAAGAGCATCGCTATACGTATTTCTTTATTGGCTATAACTCTAAATACCATGAAAACACTTTCTATGCAGGATATCAAAACCAACCTATACTTGGCACGATATCAAAATATATCTCTGAGCAAATGGTTTAAAGTCGCCCACTTTGTCCTGAGTTTCTCATAGATTTTGCCGTTGGAATGTAGACGATTGCCTGACGCGGATGGGCAATCTCGACAAACATATTAGTTTCCAACAATCCGATAAAGCAATGTTTGAAACGTTGTGTGGATATAATGATGGAAAACTTCTGTTTTGTTTAAGTTGGTATAGATAAATATTTTTTTGCATTTGCATATCCCTGATAAAGAACGTGTCTGCAGTGCTACGGGAAATGATTTTAACTCTTGTCTATTTCAGCAAGATGGCTCAATTGTTAATTTCACTGATAATTTACATACAGGGACCGTTTTAGATACACTTAAACAATTCTCTATGGTTTATGGCAATTGAAGCATTGACAAATAAATGCAAGTGGAAATAACATGTATTCTTTGAACTACTAGCTGAGTAAAAAAATTGTACCTACACAATATGCTCAAACCTAGCTAGAAAACGTGGAATTTCTTGATTTGAATTGCGGGCCGAGGAAGAAATTGCATTTGCGCTTCAATCGCACTGGGACACGTTTGTTTAAGAAAAACCCCATCTTTTCCCCTTTAGTTGTTTGATCAACAAGGAAGCAGGAGGCAAAATCTCGAGCACGTGGAACAATGTGATGTATAATTTACGAGTAAAAAAAGACGCAATTTTAAGCAACATCAACTCAAAGCGTTTCTTCAGTGGTTGATTTTAAGGCCATAATTTCAATCCTTGAGAAACGCTTTTGTGCATATTTTAGCCACATCATTTGTTTTACTCCCGCAATATTTTGATCAGAATCCTCAACCCATTAGTAGATGAAAATGGTGAAAGCATTACCAGTACAGAAATAGTCGCCAACAAATTTTGTAAATGTTTCACAAACATCGGTCCAAATTTGACTGATAAAATAGCCCCTGCCTCGAAGTCGTTCCAGGAGTTTATAAACACTGTGCCCTCAGACTCGTTGTCAAGCTCCTCTCATGTAACTGCTGAGGAACTCAAAACAATAACAAAAGGTTTTAGGGACGAAAAGGCCCCCGGAGCTGACTACATTCTAATTTCTATTATCAACAAAACACTCGACCTCACTTCAGGTCCCCTGCTATCAATTATTAGCCTATTTTTCTCGTCATGAGTTTTTCCACACAGACTGAAAATACCTAAAATTATTCCTGTCTATAAATCTGATAATGCTAGCTTAACACAAAACTACCGACCAATTTCTATACTTCCTCAGTTTTCTAAAATTTTCGAAAGAACTGTTTATAATCGCACAAATTTCAATTCTTAGTTGATAATGACATATTGTTTAAACATCAATTCGGTTTTCGTCCGGGCCACTCTACTTCCCACGCTTTGATTAATTTTGTGAACAAAGTTGCTAACGCCGTTGACTGCCAAAAATATTTAACCGGAATATTTCTTGACTTATCAGCCTTTGATACCCTAGATCACGTGATACTACTTTCAAAATTAGAAGCATGTGGCATCACTGGGATAGCCCATCAATGGGTAACTGACTATTTTCTTAGTAGAATACAATATGTCCAAATTGGCGATTCTAAATCCGATGCTTTAAGACAAATTTGTGACGTACCGCAAGGCTCTATACTAGGCCCCCTCTTTTTTTATAATGTACATAAATGATCTACCAGCCTGCTCTAATTCTAATGAACTCGAATTTATATCGAATTTATATCGTTTATATCAGTCTATTTTTTGAACATAGTGACCTGGATGTACTTACCTCCCATCTTAACGATCAGCTCCACAATGGTTCAACTTGGCTAAAAGCCAATAAGTTATCAGTCAACGTCAAGAACACAAAACTTATGATTTTCAGACCAAGGCAAAAAAATGTCACCTATCAATAGACAGATTGTCATAGAAAATAATGTACTTGAACAAGTAGATAGTACTAAGTTTCTCGGAGTTTATATTGAGCAGCACCTTACGTGGAAAACTTATGTTAATTTTATTGCGGCCAAGATTTCTAAATCTGTCGGGTTATTTTATAAAGCAAAATACTATTTGCCCACCAAATCTCTTCTTACACCATACTATGCCCTTGTTTATCCATGTCTTACTTATTTTAATTTAATCTGGGCTTCTACTTATGTCACCAACCCGCAACGACACGGAAATGTACTTGTCCGTTAATGTTAAAGATAAGGACATATCGATCACGGACCTGCAACAAGACTTAACCTCAATACGTAATTCGTGTTTAAACAATTCACTCCTAATTAACCCGGATAAGACCAAACTGATCGTCCTCGGCACAAAGCAGATGTTGTCTCGCTTAGACGATTTCAAGCTGTCGCTTCTTGGCAAGGAGCTGACTCCATGTGACTCTGTGCGTGATCTTGGAGTTTACGCGCATCCTCAGTTGTCCTATGACAAACACATTTCAAAAACAATGTCTTTGTCAAATAAATAGAGTTAAACACGTATTCGATCAAAGAACACTCAAACTTGTAATGAATGCATTAGTATTCGGCAGGTTATTTTATTGCTCCTCTGTTTGGTCAAATACTGCCGAGAAGAATGTGAATAAATTACAATTAGTACAAAATTTTGCCGCGCGCATCGTCGCTAACAAGCGTAAGTATGACCATGTTACACTTATACTTAGATCGTTAAATTGGTTACCTGTCAAGGACCAATTATACTTTAGGGTTGCTGTATTAGCTTTCAAATGCATGTCGGAACTAGCCCCTGCGTACCTCAGTGACAAATTAATTACACGTAGTATTGTAAGTAAACGGGAATTAGAAACCAGAAATTCGTAGATGCTAAATATTCCTTTATTTAGATCTGCTACTGGACAGAAGACTTTTCACTATAGGACAATTAACATCTGGAATAATTTAGATAATAATATTAAGTTATGCATTGATGTCAATAGGTTTAGGAATAAGCTTTGAGGGGTACTTTTAGACAAATTTAAGAGGGAGCAATGATAGTTTAATAATTTGCAATTGTAATTTAATAATTTGTATATGTTTTTAATTTCTATTTTCCCTTTCTTTGTAATTGACGCTGAAAAGCCCCTTTGGGGAAGTGGTCACTAAACGTTTGTATGTATGTATGTATGTATGTATGTATGTATGTATGTATGTATGTATTTAAGAGATGGTGAACGTGCAGCGTGCGGTTATCGAGTTATATATGCACGCGGGAGGTTGCTAAGCACGAAAGAATTGTAAGAGTCGCACGAGGCGATAGCCGAGTGCGACTCTAGCTTCTTGAGTGCTTAGCAAACCTCCCAAGTGCATATATAACTCGGTAACCGCACGCTGCAGGTTCACCATGTCTTTTATAACATAAACATTGCATAGTTTCTTGATATTAAGCGAGTTTGTAAAAGTTTTTGAACGGAAAATCTGACGCGTACAAACAGTTCATTTGCATAATGCAGCGCGTGCACTTTCAAGT
>Ga0126343_10001747_pt1 | contig 10559 bp, 8 predicted proteins | sample Cyp2metagenome_FD_92531 | JGI IMG/M metagenome (GOLD analysis project Ga0126343, IMG submission 92531) | Coral microbial communities from Lord Howe Island, Old Settlement Bay, Australia - Cyphastrea 2 metagenome | ecosystem: Host-associated > Invertebrates > Cnidaria > Coral ... | reverse complement strand
TTTCATATTTGCCCTCGAAGCTTCGCTTCTGGGCCAAATATTCATTTTTCGGACAATCTCTCAGCCGCGGACATTATCAGCCGACATACCAGCCGCCCGAAGGGGTTTATTTACTAAATATTCACCTCGCCTTCGGCGAATAATTGTCAAATAATATTACTTCTTGAGCAGAAAATATTTGGAGAAATAGCTTGGGGCAGTTCCCTGTGTGACACGTTTAACCAGTTTAACGACTGGTTTTCTCTTCTTCTCGTAAGATTGTCCCAATAAAAACTTGTAACCATCTTTTCCAGACTTTCTTCATTCTCTTTACCACATCCTTGGAAAACAGGACAACAATAATCCAAAATTGGAAGAATCATTGATTTAAATAATCTGTTTGCTGATTCAATCGTTAATGATGGTCGTGCTCCGGCTTAAAAAAATCCTCAACGTCTTTAAAACTTTCTTCTTTACATAATCGATATGTTGATTCAGAGAAAGGCTGCTATCCAATATTACACCAAGATATTTAAAGGCATCACAATGCTTCACAGATTCTCCTCCCAAGCCCAAGAACACAACAAAATGTTCCCAACCTAAGCTCGAACCCAGAGATGAGTACACTAACCATGAGGCCACTGGGCCTTCAGAAAATGCATGAACGTCAAAATATTTTTAAGAGGCATGGTTCAAGAGGTTATCAGTTAATTAATAATTAAGACATGCGGCTCTGTTATAACTTGCACGAAATCCATTTATGCCGGCTTTTATCTCTGCACCAAGGGATTCACCTGCCAATGAGTCGAATGTTTAAGTCCACACTTCATATTTAAGAGTCTTTTGAAACCCCAAGCTGCTTACAAACCCTCAACAGAAACTGCAAAAGCGGAGTGATAGGAAAAAGATATTCAAAGAGCCGACTCGATCATGATAAAAGTCCCATCATTCCTAACATCCCTGATACGTTTTAGAGAAATGGGTTATAAAAATTCAGAGAATCAAAGCTTTACATTTAAAACTCGAAGAAACTAAAGCGGCCTTCACACGGCAAATGAAAGTTGGCAAACTCGTTTTGGCAAGCTCAAATTGGTGTGTGTGAACGGAACAAAATCATGAGTGGGCAAACACGTTGGCAAACAGTTGGCGAGATTTACAACGTGCCTTTATTCTCGTCAAGTTTTTCACGAACCTTTTCGTGTTGGTAATCTCGCTTCTGACGTGTGAATGATTGGCACTTGTGTTGGTAGCTGTCAACCAATCAAAACACGCTTTCTGTTCACGTGATTTACTTTCGTAAAACTTCGCAACATGGCGGAAGCAAGTTAAGATGAAAGTGAGGCCCAGGGTCTACTCCGCTTTCAAGATGGCGGCTGAGTGCGGAGAAGAAAATCTTCTCCGCCCTCAGCCGCCATCTTGAAAGCGGAGTAGACCCTGGGAACGAGGTTGTTTTAAATGTATCGAAGGGTTTGAAAATTGTCCGGCTGTGGCAGAAATTTCACTTTGTAGTCTACAAAGATACTAAAACAAGCAAAAAAATAAAAAAAATGTAGGAGCCAGCGGTGTCTTCTCAGAGGTCTTCTCAGTCTCTTATTCTGTTTCACTGTTCTACCTGATTGTTGTGATTTGACTCGAGTTTGACGTAAAGTAAGTGAGTAAGAACTTTATTATTGTGCCAAAATCGCTAGCGTAAAATGTACACTGAATTGGAGACACCTAACTATAATTAACTAGTAAGTAATAAGATATAAGATATCATCCAACAGAGTTTTAAAATTAACCGTTTTGATGCGCTTTCTAAAAATGTTGAAAGATTCAGATGATCGAATAAATTTGTCAAGTTTTGACCAGATGACAGGACCTAAATAAGTCAGGCTATGTTTGCCACAAGTAACGGTCCGAAATCTAGGTATGACAAAGTCAGAATTTCCAAGATGATATTGAGAATTGGTTACAATAAATAAGTCCGCAACGTAGGAGGGCGCCAAACCTTTTTTTTACTCCATGGTCTCTTGACTTTATACATTATGATTGCAATGGCTTGCAGTCGTCGCGTATGAAGTGTTGGTAATTTCGCTCTTAAGGAACGTCTGAAGGAACAAGTTTGCCAACTTTTTGAGGTTTACCAAAACGAGTTTGCCAACAACTTAAGGAGGGAGAAACTTAACCACAAGTCTGTTGCTAGGGAAATCTCAAAAACCTCCTTTTTTGGCTCTTGAAGTCCGGTGGGCATCAAAGTTTGCCGTGTTTGTTCGATTCATGTTTCCTTTAAATGTTTCGAACCACGCCCATATTTGGTATGTCACGTGACCACAATAGAAAATGTCTAAAAACTCGGACTGAGTGGATCGTTTTCGAAATGTAACAATACGTTTTGCCAAAACACGGCATTATCTACAACTTGTAGTATGCGTTTGATGAAATGTACAATATTTCGAAAATTATAGATCTTTAAGAGACTTAAAGATCTATAATTTTCGAAATATTGTTCATTTCCTCAAACGCCGGCTACTACAAATTTGCGAGTTTGTAAACCGAGGCAGAGTCGAGGTCCATGGGCCAATAATATCCAGCCATCTAGACCGAACAAACTTCAATAAAGGATTTATTATAAGCAATTCTACCAAGATATTGTCTTTTGGTCAATGCCATATCGGTCGTACCAAACATCTCGTTTCCTTACATAGTTTGTGGACGCAGACGTATATTTCCACCCGAGCTGACGTCTTTGCTCATAGGCTATTCATTGCTCAGTTCTGATACATTCTGTTGACTTCGCGTCTGAAGGTGCCAGGGGATGCGAGACTGAAGTACATGTACATTTTACGATTGTTAAGTGATTACTACTGTTTTCCCTGGACATCACGTTCCTTTCCAGACTCGGCATGTAATCACTCCAAGTTCTTGAGCCTTGTACCCAAACGAAAATGCAGCTTACTTCTTCTGATGTAGCGAGACATTTTTGTTAAGAAGACGAGTTATGGAGCGATGTACCAGCGTGTTCAGTTAGGAAATACTATCCAAAAAAAACTTTCTAGTTTGATACCAATATAATAGTTCCTCTCAGTATCTGATTGTATAAATAGATAGCAAACAAAGAGAGTAGACAGGGATCGAAAAAAGAGCCGGAATATCGTTCCTTTGTTCTTTCAACCAATATAGGATTCACTTTTTACATTCAGCTCGGAGTAGGAAGTGTATAGTAGTAGGGTTAGGGCCTGGACAAACCAGAAATGTTTGGCGACCCAAACACCATCAAACATTGTTTGATCGTACTTAATCGTGTTTGGTCGTTTTTGATAAAATGTGAAGGCCATCAAATATTCGATCAAAAACTTAAATTATTTCTTCTTGATGGGCGATGTTTTATTCGTTTGTACAGCGCGTATAAAAAATGTTTGATGCGGGCATACGTACCACGCTTCCTCAGCGGCTTGTATCAATTGTTTGATCCGTGTTTGATCAAACATCTTTTAACCGTTTGCCCACCCTCTTCAACATTAGCATGTTAGGTTACCAATGACAAGGTTTGATGGTGTTTGATCACCAAACATTTCCCGTTTGTCCAGGCCTTTAGAGATATAGATTTAGAGCCTGAAAGTTCCACTTCGATTAAATTCTAAATATCCATTTTTTACATTCTCGTACACAATAGGTCTTTCCTAGATATCTTGCCAAATTTTTGTCTGTTACAAACGTCAGACCTCGCGATTTTTGGACCTTTATGTCTGAGAACCTACACGGGTTGAAATTATGATAACAATTAATGTGGAAATTGCATGTATATGAGCCAAAGTTTTGACTGTTTTTTCTTTATGCGAACTACTCTGCTAATTGTTGTTATAGTTTCAACCCGTGTGGTATTGGATTCTCAACCAAGACTTGGAACAAGGAAAATTAATGGAGTTCGTAAATTCTCAGACGTAAAGGTCCAAAAAACATAAGTTTTAATGTTCGTAATAGATTGAGATTTGCTAAGAAGTTTTGAGAATACCTATTGTGGTTCCTAATACAGATCAGGAGATGATCTTGCTTCTCAAAAGCAACACGTCAAAACCAGGGGGTGGTGGTGGTTGGGGGGGGGGGGGGGGGTTCTCTGGAGTATACCCATAGGTTGCGATTAATAATAACCAGCGTCAAGTAAGTAAGCACAGTTATTTGAACAAGACAAGCAGTCCCATCTATTGAATTGCCACGGCTGTGATAGTTTGCTGTTGTTGCACTGTTGGTTTCCGTGTTCTCTGTTCGCCCTGGGGTTTAAAAAGACGAAAAAACACTTCAGCAAGTCTGTTCCAATAAGCCTGAAAGACCTCCGGTTCCGTGCTGATTTAGCTGCTCGCAGTGCTCCGCAGGGACGCCTCAGCCTGCATCGCCGATCTGCATGTCAACTTGTTTAACTCTCTACCATGCTGCTTGTCCACCTGTTAACCCGTTTGCTTGCTTGCCTGCTTTCCTACGTGCCCACTAACCTATCTACCTGCCTGCTTGCCCACTCGTCTGTCTAACAAACTACCTGCCCACCACTCCTACCTACTAACCTACCTACCCCCTACCAAACTACAAGTCTACCGATATGCCTGCCTAACTTCTGCATGCCTATGTGCCTACCTGCCTACCTGCCTACCTAGGTGCCTGTCTTCCACCTTAGGAATCTTCTGTATCTATCTGCCTGCTGGTCTGCCTACCCTCATCTACCAGCTTGCCTTACCGTCTAGCTCTCCTGGTACGTACCTATCTGCCTTACTACCTACCTAAGGCAGTTTCACTTCCCCTACTTCTTCCTCTTTTGGCAAAAGGTAACGAATGCCTGACAAATTACATATTTACCTACTCAGCTATCTACCTTCAACTTCCTTTGTTGAGAAACGCTTTTTAATGTTATTATTGCGCCAGATATGCAACAGACACACAACTGTTGAGGGAATGGGTGCCCGGCGAATTTAGTAAAGAGAACAGGAAAATCAAGGTGTTCATCAATTTGTCTCAACTATTTCTGTCCAGAGAGGTAGCTTATGACACTTGTAGCATTGTAAATGACTTCAGAAGTCTTGACGTAATAAACACGTGATGTGAATTCAAAATTCCCTACAAATGAAATTAATGAACTGAAAGAAAGTTCATTACGTTTAGTTCATCAATTACAACAGTTGATTCACACTGCTTTATTTTCATACCATGTGTATGGCCTGGAATTTATCAGTTCCAAAGCTAAAGATCAAAGCAAAACTCGGAATTTTGCATCGGGGTGTTTAAGTGATAACGTTACTCACCGGAAAAGTCTCGAGTGGATGGTGATTCAGGCTCTTTTGGTGAAACAAGACTGTACTCGAGAAGAAAACCTTTTCCCTTTGTCGTGTCATCACTATGAAATGCAAAGCGCAAGTGATTGGAGGTAGATATAACTGGAACTGGAGTAGAGGTTCCACAGAATTTACCCAAAACAGCTGAGGTGTCTGAAAACAAAAATTAAAGCAGCAAATAGCGTTGTAATTGAGACCCATACTGTTAAGTTCAACGTATTTATGTTTTGAGCACAAATATAGAGATGCACTCATTGAATAGCATCTCGGCAGGGAAAACAGTATAAAGCAACCATTACATCATGGAAAATTTAAGGTGGCCCTGAACCCCATGTAAAGAATTTTGTTAAACTTTGCCAAAAGTTGCATCTTATCCTGCTTATAAAAATTCGTTAGTGAGAAAAATTTTCACCGTGCCGTTTTTGAAATATAAGTACTTAAAAAGCTAGACTTAAGGGTGTTTTTAGCAGGTTATAGTGTTGCTATGGTAACATATAGTGTGGTGAAAATGATAACAACGTGTTAACCAATGATTGGGCAGTGTTTTGATACCATGATTGTATTAGCAATTAATAACGAGTGGTAACAATGACACATCAAAAACTGATGATTTCCGAAATTCGCTGGCGACCCCCGACCTTGTACAAGAGTGTTCGCGGATCATCCCAAGATATTCCCCGAAACACCTCACAAAGGCCTGAAGAAGCTCTTTTCGGAAGGTTCATAAAATCGCCTATTTTGGGGGGTTTGATATCAAAACCCTCTTCTCTATTTCAGTTCCAGCGCGGGAACTGCCTTCTGAAATATCTGTTAACAGCTTCAAATTCCACAGGGTTAATTAAACTTCGCGTTAGAAATAGACTGTTCTAAAAATTACCCCTACTAGCAACAACCTAAAGAATAGACTGTTTTGAAAATCATACCGCGGCTACAGTCAAACCTGTATTAAGCGGGTACCCTCGGAATGGCTACGTGACCGCTTAATACAGGGTGACCGCCTATTACAGGTTGCAAGAAGAATATTTCAAAAAAAGTCAGTGCTGAAAAGACATTTGACTTTAAATTAGAAGCATTCATTTTCAGCCTTTTAATGATTTGCGAAAATAAACAAGGAAATCGGTCGTTGCACCTTGAGTGTTACATTATTTGGAACTGTATGAACAAGTAATCGACATCGTGTGACCGTTAGAAACAGCTCTTCGGGACATGTGGTGCGTTCCTTTGTGGTGATCTAGATCCGGATCGGTGATCACTTGGATCATGGTGCATCAAAGGAACCGATGAATCCACTCTGGTCACTCTGATTCATCAGTTCCTTTGATGCACCATGATCCGAGTGATGTTGGATCGCTGATCCTGATCCCGGATCATCCCAAAAGAACGCCCCCTAACTAAAAGGTGACGGCGACCGCTTAATAGAGATTAAAATTACGTTAATTATGAAAAATAATTTTCTGGACTTTTGACTGCTTAATAGAGGGTGACCGCTTAATACAAGGCCGCTTAATACAGGTTCGCCTGTAATTTCAGACCAGAGTGGACTTACCATACTCTATCGCAGACCAAAATGTCAATCCTATTTGAGACCAAAAAGGCTAAAGCACTATCTCCCTGGTGCTGCACACACCTGTATAGCTTATATGAAGGAGTAATACCCGGGGTTGGCCCCGAAAACACACTCGGCTACAGCTCGTTGCAATGAACTCCACAGAAAGTTATGCAGATCCCAATATCAACGAAAAAAAGTATTTAGTGATCGACAGAGTGGATCAAAAGTGATACGGATCTGCAGATCTGCTTGTAATAATACTACAATAACTACTATAAATAAACGAGGGTAACGCATATTAGTCTACGACTGACAAACCCGTGGCCCTCGAATTCGTGATCGAAATAATATGTTAAGAAAAAGAAGCAATATATTGATTGTTAACAATAAACGATTCAGACATAAGTCATCGCAACTTCCGAACCGTACCTCTCAAACGACATAGTTCGATACGTTGGACCCTAAGAAACCCTGGCAAGTTCCTTGTTATTGTGTCAAGTATGTTTCAGGTTATGGTGTTTAGTGGCTATAGTACTCAAGAAGAAGACAACGAACTCTCGTTAATATTTCTTTAGTGTACATATAGAATTACGACATATTTTGGTTTGTTTTAAAACAAAGCAAAACATGGCTAGGCTTGTTTTACCTTGTCGGCCTTCCTGGACCTGGACAAAATCAAGGCACTGTGTTTGATTTGGCGGCTGAAGGTCAAACTCAATAAAGTTCAACTTTATCTTAGATCCCGGATTAGACGAGAGAATCCACGTGCAATCTTGATTGTTGTCATATAACGAGGGGTAGCTCGGTGACGTCACTGTTCCATTGCTTAACACCTGAACAATTCTCCCACAGCCTGCAAATTAAGACAATTTTAGTTCTAGTAAAGACATCTTCTTGAATTTGCTAAAGCACTTGCATTGAACGAAAGATTACTAAATGTTAATACCACTTTCATGCTGTATATTCAGGCGAAGATTGATTTTATAATTCATTTCATTACCTAAATATTCCGTTTTATGCTGTAGGTCAAAACCCCAAACAGGTGATCCTTTCTCAAGTTTTATTTCCAGTATTATTTGACTAGACGCAGGAAGACTGGACACTGGTGGAGGATCTACACCACAGAAAGTGTTCACTTTCCCGCCATCTCCTCTAGCGTGTAGCGTCACGTGACCATGGTGGCATGGTACATGAAAGTAGGAAAATTGAAAGGTGATGACGTCATAAGATGAGCTTGGAGATCTGGGGATTGATAACCAAGTACATTTTTTGGATTGTTGATTAGATCCACGAACAGCCATATTTCCCGGCTTTTTAAAGGAAACGATACTTCCACACCCTGAAAAAGTAACGCAGCGATGCTATTAGACAGCTGTGCTGCTGCTAGATGCCTGATCACTTGCTTCCAACTGGTTGGAGTCACAATTCATCACAGGCTAAACCCCTTTGTCCTAGTATGAATTTCTGTCTCGGTAATCCTATCACCTTTTCTGGCCCGTGGTCTACGAGCTTATACATACAAGAATTAATTATTGATATTCAGTTGAAAATTAAGGTGGCTCATAACAGTTTCCAGTACTTTCCAAGACGTAGATTTTGATGGTCCCTTATTACCACTGTTTACCACTTGATGCTACAATTATGGTATCACAAAAATGCCCAATCACCAGTAATCGCGTTGGTATCAATTACGTGACACAATAGGTTACCATAGCAACACTATGACCTGCTAAAAACACCCTTAATTTCAGCTTTCAGAGCTTATATTTCAAAAACTGCACGGTGAATTTTTTTATATTATTAAAATTTGATAAGCATGGTAAGACGCAATTTTTGGCAAAGTGTAAAAAAATTCTGTACATGGGGTTCAGAGCCACCTTAAATTTTCGAAAATTTAAGGTGGCTCTGAACCCCATGTACAGAATTTTTTTAAACTTTGCCTTAAGTTGCATCTTATCCTGCTTATCAAAATTCGATGTTAAGAAAAAAAATTACCGTGCCGTTTTTGAAATATAAGCAGTTAAAGCTGAAATTAAGGGTGTTTTTGGCAGGTCATAGTGTTGCTATGGTAGCCTTTTGTGTCATGAAAATGATACCAACGTGTTCACCGGTGATTGGGCTGTTTTTTGATACCAAGATTGTAGCATCAAGTGATAAAGAGTGGTAACAAGAGAGCATCAAAATCTACGTCTTAGAAAGTACAGGAAACTGATTTGAGCCACCTTAAAAGACAAAAGTTGCGAGAAGCAAAGTTAAATTGTCTATTCGGCCAACAGGGTTTTTGTAGTTTTGGTATCTCTATAACATCTAAAAATGTATTCAAACCAAAAAACTGAATTCCAATGCTTTTTTGCCACGAAATCAAACTTTAAACTTCCCACTTCGGCCACGCCCGATGAAGTTAACCGCGTAATGGAAGATTGGTGCCGAATGACGTCCTTCAGGAACATCTCAAAGCGTAATGCTATTACTTTGCCTGCTTGAAAACCTTATTGTTTCACCAACTTCAGTTTGTTTGCTTTTTGTCGACAAGAACGCCTAACCACTACTAAAACAACAGTTTCTTGAACTAGTAAGATTTGGCAATTCCTGACTTGACGTAACGACCCATTCAAAAACCCAGACTCTTATTTTGCACCGACTCACGGCCAACTTCATTGCACGTGGCTGAAGCGGGAACTTCAAAGCTAATTTTTGGGACGTTAAAATGTCGGAATCCATATTTTTTTTCTTAGAATACCTTTTCAACAAAAAGGAGGCTATCAAATAACGCTTTCCCAATTTTTCCAAGAATACGAACTCGATATATCAGGGAGGCTATCGGGAACTTTTCAAAGGGAAAGATCTCGGAAGAAAAGTCAACAACGCGCCATCGGTCAATTCGCGCCGAATTTTTGTTTTGTACGTACGCCTTTCTCCGTTCCCAGAGTAATAACCTAGCAAAAGCCTGCTATCCATGCAGTCGAAAAACCAGTGCCTAGTCTGCTGTCAATTTCAAAAAACACGCGGACTGAGCTCTAAGCGTGAGCCCGTGGTATGGTCACGAGATAACAGTCGGCGGATACACTAGTTTGAAGGCTGTCAACATCAAAGATGTACCTATGATTATGGCGCTACTCTCTTTTATTTCGTAAGGTATGGAGCTCAGCTCGCGCACGCGCAGTGCAACTAGCGTACTTACAGACGGACAGACTATATGACAAACATGACATTACCCAAGTCATAAGGACAGCCGTACAGTTCCGCTCGAAGACACATGTGTTTGACAGGGTAGCTCTTGTAACTCATTGGAAATACTCGAATGATCTTAGCCACAATGGATGGTTTGAAGACATTTTTCTTTATCCTGTTGAAATCCGTATTCCCGTTGAATTCCTGTTGGAAACGAAATTGAAAGTCCTAAAATGCGTTGTAAGTGACAACTCACTTTAAACAATTATTGGATGAGGTTTTTGTGATATCCAGAATAATCGAGGTCGGGGTTATCATCTAATAATTGTTTTATTATACATTGAACGCAAAGAAATTAAAGTCGTGTTTTTGCTACTTCACTGACGGCAAGCAGCACAAAGCGCGCGGACTTGACATGGTCTCCCTTAGAAATCATACACCGCGGTCATACATGACATGATTACCCGTGACCTTGAGTGTCCTTGACATGATTATTGTATAATCTGCAGTTATGACGTCACCGGTGCTGATTTCGAAAATTCACCGTACGCTTTCGGCCA
>Ga0126343_10001746_pt1 | contig 10560 bp, 5 predicted proteins | sample Cyp2metagenome_FD_92531 | JGI IMG/M metagenome (GOLD analysis project Ga0126343, IMG submission 92531) | Coral microbial communities from Lord Howe Island, Old Settlement Bay, Australia - Cyphastrea 2 metagenome | ecosystem: Host-associated > Invertebrates > Cnidaria > Coral ... | reverse complement strand
CAAGGTTATTTTCATCTCTTAAGAGTTTATTAGCTCTGTAAGTAGGACGTTAAAAATTTCTTTCAAAGACATTTGTATTGTTGTACAAATAATAGCCTCCATTTGAAGCGAAATATGCTAGTATATTTCTTCGCGGGCACTATCTGTTCCGAAAAGCAAAACTGTGCCGAGCTTCGACGAGCAGATAATGTCCAAGGACAAATATCCGAAAAAATGTTCGCTCCAAATGGACATTATTGTGTTTATTACTTTTCAAATCTTTTCCGTAAGGAGTGCAGTTTGAAAAATGGGAAATTTTCTCGGATATCCCCCAGTTCTGGCAGGGCAATATTCTGTCACGTGACTTGTTTAGACCAATCGCACGCGAGCGAAAATTTTTGATCGATTATAAATACAAATTGTTGTAAACAATGGTTACAAACTGTATATGATGCTACGTACCACATTGTAATGTAATGTAATGCAATGCAATGTAATGTAATGCAATGCAATGAAATGAACGTAATGGTATGTACGTAATGAAACGTAATGACAACGTAATGAAATGTACGTAATGAAACGTAATGAAAACGTAATGGTATGTACGTAATGAAATGTAATGACAACGTAATGAAATGTGCGTAATGAAACGCAATAATAACGCAATGAAATGAAACGTAAACAAATGAAATATGATGTAATGTCATTTAATGAAATTCAATCAAATCAAATGTAATTTTATGTAATCAAATTTATTTTAATCTTTATTTTATTCTGATCTAATGTAGTCTGCTCTGTTTTATCAAGTCCAGTCCTGTCTTTTCTATGCATATGTAATGTGATCTATTCAATGTTCCAGGAAATGCTGTTGCTGGAATGCGGTGAAAAATCTCTCTGATGCGCCTAGCAATAACTTGACAGACAATCCCGCAAAATACGCAACTACAAAAACAATGATTAAAAACGGCAGTGACGGCAAAAAACTTAGTTGATTAACTGTTATCCAATCAACAGCAAAAAAGATTATTTCTGAGCTTGTTTTATTAGAATAAGTCCTATTCCATCATATTTGTAAAATGGTGAAATAGTTGGAGTATCTTTTTCCACTTATTTTTTTCAACTTACATTGTCTTTCCTGTTTGCAGCCATCTGCGTTCGAACAGGATTGAAACCCTTCCAGCGGGTGTATTTTCAAATCTTTCCAATCTAAGGGACTTGTAAGTTTGTACAAAGACTGAATTTAAATTTATCGGTTCCAGGCAAAGATTAAGCACTCTATCTGATACACTTGAACTCTCCATTGATAATCTTCCAATTGAACAAATAACTTGGAATATATATCTAACATGACATTTCCACATTGATATATAAACTGTGTAAAAAGATTGCTTCCGCAATTGGAGCCATTAAACGAGTTAAGTCATTTGTGCCTCAATCAACCTTACTCTGTATATACAACTCACTAGTTCAATTTAATTTTGATTACTGCAGCCTAGTCTGGGGTAATTGTGGTAAAACATCACCTAACAAGCTACAAAAACTGCAGAACCGTGCTGGACGAGTGATAACTTCATCGAGCTATGACGCTGATGTTGATTCCTTGTTTCACAAACTCAGCTGGAAAGACTTAAATTCTCAGCGTCAAAATTCAGAATGCTTTAATTGTTGCCAAGTCTTTAATGTGCCCATATCGTCAAAATTTTTATCTTCTCATCAGATGCTACATTTCATGCAATGAACCTTGGCGAAATTTTTTTTTTCGATTTGGATAAAAAGCGATCTTTTTATGAGTCTTCAAAGACCTGAAAATCCTATTTCCTTGCGGTCTACCCGTGCCGCTGACCACATGATCGCCATGCTCAGAGTTGTGACGTAGATTCAGGAACTCGTGACTTGAGACTTGATTTATTTCGCGTGTTTTACCTCTGCAAATTTAGAATCGTAGACCATGCAAAATGCTCTTTTCCAGCATTTCGTATGAACAACTAAGTTAAATTTACAAAGGTAAAACATGAGCACTTTTAACGGTCTGGTTCCCGAATATCTCATGTGTCAAACTATGTTCTGAGGGACTCTAGAATAGACTTGTTGTCCCCTTTCCGAGAACAAACTACATGAAAATTATTTCTAGTTACAGCGGCGCAACCCTTTGGAACAGCTTAAATCGTAACATTAGAGAATATAATTCCTTAGATCAATTTAAACGCCTTCTCTATCAAAATTTTACCGGCATTCATGGAAATCAGGCCTGTAGATACCTTCTTGTTGTAAATTAAAGTAATAATAGGATCAGGATTTTAGATTTTAGGATTTTTAGCCTTTTGTGGAATTTATTGCACCTGATGAATTTTTTACCGTGTATAAATAAAGTTTACATTCACATTCACATCCCCTTGAGACCACAGGAACCCGTGATGATGCTCTGCGTTCTGGGAACGCAATTAATGCAAATCATACCACGAAAGTCAGCTTGCAAGATTTGAAATTGCTATAGCTTCTCTGATTATCCTTTCCGTGCCATTTTCTGTTTGACCTCGCATCCAAAGACAGGCACATTAAACGAACTAGCTCGCTTTGCAAACAATTGGCCGTAAACAGCCACACACAGTTTTACTTCGGTGATATCTGCTACAATGTAGCGCGCTGAGAGCATAAGCTATATAGATAACAAAAAATAACCTCCTCCACAGACACTATCCGTTCGGAGAAGCGAGCACATTTGCGAAAGCAAAGTTCGTGGAAAACTGGTAGCTTTCAGTGCTTGCTGTTTTATAAAACCTTTTGCAACTCGCGGGGTCTTAAGGGGGTCTCGCCCCGATACCTTTTAGTTTTAGCTGAGAGTTAAGGCCAATCCCACGCCAACGAAACTATTGAATGAATTATGATCTTAAATATTGAAGAGGATATTTTTTGATCTCAGATAACTTTATTCCAGCTATGTGTAGCTCCTAGAGAATTAAACTGCTTGAATATTTTAAAATGATTTAAAAATCGTTTAATTTTCTATACCAATGCACAGATTATTGGATTCGAACAGTATTGATACCCTCGATGCTGATGTCTTTTTCAATTTGAGAAAGCTACACAAACTGTAAGACACTCTTCCGTGATTTTTATAAGCCACAAAAAAGAACTATTTTGCCTTTAGCCCAATCAGCTAGCTTGAAACACCAACCTCACTGACGCGATTTCTTCCTGACTTCTTGTGGTTCTCGTTTGAATTATAAGGCAATTAAATTCAAACAAGATTCGAAACTGACATTCCAGCAGCTTTGTTTTCCTCTCAAGGAAGTCTAGAAACTATGTAAGTATGAAGTGAATATTCCACATTATGACGTAAATTATATTCCTTAGTCTGCTGGGCCGGGTTGTTCGAAAGCCGGTTAACGCTAACCCAGGATTAAAAGTTAACCGGGTTAACAATTTTTCTTGTATAAAAGTTGTATCCATCACTTATGTTTTGTGTGGTTTGGGATTACTCACGATCAAAACTGAAGGGCAAAAAATATAAACCGAACCATAGGCGTACGAGTCGGGGGGGCGAGGGAGGCTGCAGCCCCCCCAGCTATGGAAATAACGTGATTTTTCGGGCAAAACGCTCGCATTATTCGGGCAACGACACCTGAGAGAACACATTACAAAATAACGCTGTTGGCGTGATTACTAAAACTAGTAAATAACGTTTCTAGTTCTTACTTTTCTTGGAACTCTTTTTAAATTTTTAAAAAACGTTTTAGATTGTACTCGGATTGAGACTTTTGTTAGAGTATGATTTATAATTGACTGAGTATGCAATGTTTGGAAAAAATTATTTTTGAAGCAACGGTGTGGAATGAAATTTACGTGGGATCTAGTATCGCGAATTTCGAAGTTTTTTCTTTGATCTGCGATAATTAAATCCCGTGAAAACAAACTCCCTCAAACAAAAATTCAGCAAAAACTTACTCCTTATTTTACACTGCTGGACTTCCATGAAATTGGTTGTAAAAGTGTAACGAAAACGACCATACGGATTCCATTATTGCTACTTTCAAATACTGTACAAGAAATCCGCGAAAAGTTATTCCCACGAGTAAAGTCTGAAATCCAAATTCGCGATTTTTTTCCAGAGAAACCTGAAAAATCCAAAATCTCCCACGAATAATTGCCCGCCACACGGTTAATTGTGAACGAGTTTGTTTTTCGTGCAATTTGAGTGCGTTTGTATCCCGATTTCAACAATGACGCATTCGGGAATTACGTAAATTTTTCGGGCAAGAAAATCACCGCCCCCCCAAGTCCGAAAGTGCCTGTACGCCTATGAACCGAACTCCTTGCTGACAAGCTACAAAAATGAAATCAAAATTCTCGCTAATCCTGGGTTAGCTTAATCGGGCTTTGAACAACCCGGCCCTGCAGTTTTTCTTTTAACTATTGATGCTTGTTCCATGAACAGGGATTTGAGTTCAAACAATATACAAAACCTGCCAGCCAGTTCATTTTCATCTCAGAAGAGTTTATTTTCTCTGTAAGTAGGACCTGAAGAGTTTCATTGATGTCCCAGATATTAGTTTGCAATGTGATGGAATACAATGCAATGCAGTTAAATGAAGTGAGATTGAATTAAACGGAATACAATGTAACGTTATGTTATGAAACGTAATGCAACATAATGCAACTTTTCCTAATTTAACTTAATCTAATCGAATTGAATCGAATCAAATCGAATGGAATGAAATCGAATCGGATGTAATGTAGTGTAGAATCGAATGTAACGCAACCTTATGCTTTAAGATGTAATCTAGTCTAAACTTTCCTAATCTAATCTAGTCTAGTCTTGCCTAATTTAGCCAACTTTAGTCTAGTCTTATCCAACGTAATCTAATCTAATCTAATCTAAACTAATTTGTTCTAATTTAAAGGAGCTATGATACAGTTAGTCGGTAGGTCGGTCGATTGGTTTACAGGGCCAGTTTCGTAGTACGTTTGAGGGCCATTCCACTTTATCTCATGAAGTGATGGCTATGTACAAGTGCAACGATTTTCATTTGTCCTTCCAGGTATCTGAAAGGAAATAACATTGAAAATCTCACTGTGGGTCTGTTTGCGAACGCGTCAAACTTACTTGACCTGTAAGTTTCAGATGGTTCTCTAACTACCCTTTTAAGAAAAAAAGAGGAAACCTGCAAAACACAATAGGCAGATTACCACGTGCGAGTATCAAATATTGCAAATCCTGCTCGCTTTTCGAGTAAATTTCTCAACGAAAAATGGCGGAATGAAAGAAATTAGTGATTAACATCCAGTACAACGCCCAGAAATGCATTAGGAAGAAGGAAAAAGTCTAAAATCCAAAGCAGTGCTTTTGCATTCTGCGAGTTCAAGCTAAGCATGAGTAAGCTTATTTTTTCCAAGAGTGGACAGAAGTGAATCCTGTAATTTAATTTGTTCCCAGCGAAGTCCATATTTTCCTCTCGGTCTTTCTCGCTCACGGTCATGGTAACTGCGGGAGAACCTAATGCGGATGAAATTTGTTTTAATCAATTGTCAATTGTTCCCCTTTGCCCCTTTTACAACTCAATCGACGATTAATCTACAACATTTCATTTCTATTAATTTTAAATTGACAGGGAAGGTCTAAAACACTGAAATTAAAAAAAATAAAGAAAGATAGAACACAATACTAGGGTAATATCTTACAACGTTATGATTACAGTAAGCTTGAAAATAGTCAAAATCTGACGGAAAATTTCCAAAGAAAAATTCTTAGCTCCCCTCATTTGACGCAGACCTTGGAAATTAGGTTTTACTGATTCGAAATTTATCATCTTTAGAGATATTTCTTTCAACAACATAAAATATCTACCCAAGGATATCTTTTGGGGCATGGATACAATAGCTGCTGTGTAAGTATCACTAGAAGTCAACTCGCTCTCATCATTATAAAGTAAGTGAGCAAGGAAGAGGAAACATTTAAAGGACCTGTTGTACTTAGCTTCTTCATTAAAACTTTTTAACTGTCACTCAACCCTTTGTAATCCCAATTTTTTAAATAGCTTCCCCCCAGCCATCGATATGCTCCCACGTAAAATGTGACGTTTGAGAACATTTGAATGCTACGTGAAGCCTTCTATGCAGATGTTTCGCATTAACAAATTAAGTTAGTACGATGACCATAATTGTACCTCTGTTTATCAAAATGATTGAGATGGCCATTACTGCAGATAAAACGTTTTTCTCCCCCTCAATAATGTCAGCTTAAGAACCTCCGAAACAATATTCTCGGCCTTCTTGCTGGATTTAGGCACCTTTCACTGTTAATTCTGACTTTACACCATGCAGATTACGTTTAGCTACCTGCTTACTGATGGAGCAACTCTACTGACATAATTACTCACATAAAGTGTTGTTTTATATACATTCAGATATTTGCACAATAACAAGATAACATCACTTTCAAGAGACACCTTTGCCAGAGCCAGCAACCTTGCAGTCGTGTACGTATAAAAAGCAAACTCTGCACGACGTTTTATCTCTTTACTCGAACATAGACACCAAGATTGCTTTTACTGCCCTTGACCTCGGCAAGGTAACTCAGACCGTGCTGCTTGTTCGATAAACCGCGCTTGTCTTTTTGAATAACCAGCTACGCGACTCCTTTTGCAGTTGCAGCTAGGACCTCTATTATGCATGTATCATAATGGAAGGGGTCATTATTGAGCAAGATTCTAGATATTTACTCTCTACACGTATTTCGTTGACGACATGTTTGCCAAGCTCTACAAATCTCTCAGGAGTGTATTTACATAGGAGGATGAACGCATTAAAAAATTACCCCACCTACGAAATTAGCAAGTCTATTCAAGCAATTTTCCTTCCATCTAGGCGTACTACTTTTCAAAGATCATCATTGCAATATATTCTTCTTTTCATTAACTTAACAATATACACTTTTTTACAATTAGTTTTGTCTCCCCTCCATAAAAAAATATCATATTGCAAAAGTCGTGTTCTTAACGGAAAATCAAAACACGTGTCGGAATACTATATTTTTCAGCGAAAATTTAGGGCTTAAATGCAATGAACTATGCAGCACTGCACATTGATCGCCAGAAAATGAAACAATGATGACACTCGAGTCACATCGCCTATTCTGTGAAATGGATTCTGCTCACGCGGGTGGGCCAACTTGGCGCGAAATCCACTAGCTCAAAAAACTACCACTAACTGTGCACATGCCAGGAAATTCAAGTACAATTCTCTTTTCATATTTTAGGATTCTAAGCGGTAACCTACTGAAGAACATTCCCAGTCGAGTCTTTTCTCACTTGCGTTACAGTGATCCTGTTTTTGAGACCGAGACAATGTATGTATGCAGGTAGTAATGAAATCAGCCCAACTCGGGACTAAAGGTTCAGCTCTGTATCTAGTCAGCCACGTTATCTGTGACTTGGGAATTCAAACTGAACAATATAAGTTATATAATTTCCAGGAACTCGAGGCCTTGAAGGTGCTCTTTGCCATGTAAGATGGTTATTTCCACTCTGTGATAGGTATGGTACATGGACTGCTGAACTGAAACTCAAAATCGCCATCCCGGTCCCCCCGCCACTCTCCCACCTCCAAGTACCCTATCTGAGTAGGATTAAGGTTATTGGGCAAACATTCTATTAGGCAGTGTCGTAATATTTCAGAGGAGGAAAACTTTTGTGATCGACAAGCAGAAGGAAGATCACGAAGTGACCTCCGTAGTGTCATTGTCTGTAAATATCACATTTATCCATTACCTTTTACAGAATGCTGTCCGACAACCCGATAACGTCAATTGGACCAGAGGCATTTAGAGTGGATGTTAAATTCCTAATCATGTAAGTCCCGTTAATCTCTGTTTTTTTTTGTCGAATATACATGGACCCTTCACCCGCTCTGATTGGTACAAACCTACAAAACCGATAGAGAAAAGCCAAATGTTAAAAGTTTTAAAAACAGTGATAAGAGTAGAGATCTATCACACTTAATAGCTAATTGAAAGAGCTGTGATATATGTAGCTGGGCCACTTTAGATTTTACAATTTATATACATTTAATATCTTATAGTTTTTTTAAATCCTACTAAGTTCATGTATCTCATTTGCTTATTTATATTTCCAATTCAAACATTATTCATAAAACTGTAAATAATTTCAATTTTAGCTAAAGTCATTTTATTTAATTTAGGTAAGGTAATTTTATTGACTAAATGATGTTCCCAATTAGCTTTTTATAAAGCTGAATACCAATGACACTATAATAAAGATTATTTTTATTTTTATTATTATTACTATTATTATAATATTATTATAATAATTATTATTATTATTATAAAACAGAAAAAGCTTGTTTTATTGTTTTTCGCTACCTCTATATCACAATGTAAATGAAAAAGCGTAAGCTGTAAATTACACTATGATAAAACACTCCATTTGAGAACACGAGGGACATGTAGAAAACACGAGCCGCAGGCAAATGTTTTTATTGCTACAATGCGAGGGTGCGTTCAGGCTCTCTAGCTTTCAAAACCCCGGCTGTTAATATTTTTTGTTATCTCGACGAATTTAAAACAAAATAGAGGCTCTGTGGTAAGACTAAACGGAAAGATAACGTAATCGTATTTGGCCTGGGCTTTTCTTTTGATTATGAGTTTTGTTTCTTTTGATTGTGTGAACCAATGCAATAATTACACCGACTGCACCCAAAGTTTTCTTTAATTAATCACCTTCATTTATATACATGTATGTCTCTTTCAGATATTTACTACGGACAAAACTAAAAGTTGTTAGCCTAGAGTTCTTCAGTGGCCTCGGTGGTCTGGATTCTCAAATGTGACGTATTTACCTCACTACATATAGCAAATAGTCATCGCGCAGAATGCCCCCCTCCCCCCCCCCTCTCCCCTCCAGCCACCCTCCAGAACAAAAAAGGGCAAAAAAGCAAATAAACAAAAGTAACAAAAACAAAGCAAGAGAGAAGAAGAGGACGAAGAAGAAGAAAAAGCAAAAGCCTTCATAGAATCCTTGTAACAAATTTTCGGCCTGTTTTCATGGTTGACACTAGCTATAGTATAAAGCTTGAGCTGTTGCAGAGAGTTTAGAAATTATCAGTCACGTGAACAACTTTTTGCAAAAGACCGATTAGGTTATACATGTTCTGGCGAAGCACTCTCTGATGTGATTTGTTTGCTTCCTTTTCATTGCGTTATATTTTGGCCATCTCGTACTAATAATTGTAGGAGCACAATGCCACAATGTCCTATCGATTCAGCTATCTGCCGTCTTAGCCAGATAGATTTGGACTCTCTGGTAACCTTTGGTCCATAGATTCCCTCATATTTCATTGATTATTTTTTAAATATCTTTTGTTCTCCATCCATCAATTGCTCCTTTAATTTATTTTTTCATGCAATATTTAGCTTCATCGCGAATAGAACACTTACAACACTGAGGTATTCTTCTCTTGGCAAAAAGCGCTGCACAGTGTTGCTGTAAGTTTTTCACACAAGCACGTGACATAGACCTTCGCGTAAATAGCAGCGATATTTGAATAACAATTCTTATACACCCTGAACCTCACACCCATGTGAAAAATCTTTTGTCTGGAAACATAAGGACGACGCAAAGGATGTATAGAGTATTGCAGGAGCCCATTACCCGGAGCCTCCATCCGAATTGTACACTTAAGTCATGCAACCCTGTCCCGTATCTTTTTATTTTTAGAACTGTGAGATCTTCGCCTTCCGCCATTATTGAAATACCTTCGTGTGGCTGCATTGGACTTGTAACAATAGAGGACCCCAGCTCTCTCATGACTGGCTATTATAAAAACACCCGCGAAAACCCCCGTGGAAGGTGCTTCTAAAAATAAAAAGATACGGGACAGGTTTGACTCAGAGGGTCAGTATGGAAGATGGAAGCTCTGGGTAATGGGCTCCCGAGTATTGTCATTCAAATTTGGGGGCCATTTATACAAAGGGTCTGTACCTTGTGCAAAACAATTATCTAGTGACTACAGAAAGTGTTCAAACCCCCTAAACGCCCAAAGGTAATTAAGAAAAAAACATTTCCACGGGCCATTGCCAGTAATTCAGGAGGCGTTTTTATTTGATCTGTCAACAAAAAAGGTATTCCCATCCATACGATTGCACCGAGGCGATCGGATGCTTAATTACAGAGCTACAGGTACAGGGGCATACAGATTTTTGTGAAGCTAAACCATGTCCCTAGACCATGTCTCTCAATTATTAAAACCTTTCTCATTTTTTTCAATCCTAACATGTCCCGTTATTCATTTTTATTAATAGCTTCTTTGTGCATCACAACTTAACCAGTCCATTTTCTTTTAGGGTTAAATCTATTACGTAAACAAATTTGCAAAATGAATTACAAATCAGTTTTGCATAGTTTCATTTAAAATTCATTGTAGTTTGAAAAAAATACGGAAATTAATTTGCAATAGGCAAAGAAGAGAATGGATATAGTTTCTAGTTTTTAAGCAAAATTGATTGGTTTCTTCGAGGAATCCTCGTAATTCTGAAGAAGAAGCTATCGAGATTATATCACCTGACTT
>Ga0126343_10001745_pt1 | contig 10563 bp, 5 predicted proteins | sample Cyp2metagenome_FD_92531 | JGI IMG/M metagenome (GOLD analysis project Ga0126343, IMG submission 92531) | Coral microbial communities from Lord Howe Island, Old Settlement Bay, Australia - Cyphastrea 2 metagenome | ecosystem: Host-associated > Invertebrates > Cnidaria > Coral ... | reverse complement strand
TGCCGTGCATCTGTCCTTTAATAGATCACAGAGGACGTCAAAATGTGGTAAGAACATCAGTGACACAATCGGCTATCGCCTCGTGTGCCACTTTTTTGTTCTTACCACATTTTGACGTCACCTGTGATCTATTAAAGGACAGATGCACGGCAACATGGAATCTATTTGTTAAATAGTGCCCGTCCCCCGAAAAACCCCGGATGGATAGTAGTCGTCCCTGAAAATTTCTCTGTAAACAAGCGGGCTTACAGAAAATAAACAACTGAAATTGCATTTAGTGGGTTTTTGTCTGTTTTCTTTTTCAAATTTTACATTTGACTTTAACGGTTTTCATCTAAGAAAAGTTAAAATAATTCAATGTGATTCTTGAACTGGCGCGCGGAAGAAAATTTAGTGGTGAACAATAGAGACAATAGAGTGTTTATATCTCGGAACTATCGGTCTGATGGTTGCCCCTTGGAAATTTGATGTTCTTAAAACTAGCATATTTGCCCTCGAAGCTTCGCTTCTTGGGCGAATATTTCTTTTAAGAACATCAAATTTCCAAGGGGCAACTATCAGCCGATAGTTCCTCGACAGAAACACTCTATTGTTTAAATAGAAATCTCGAGCTCATAGTTTAATTGTTAAATAGTGCCCGTCCGAAGAAAATACCCGGATGGATAGTAGTCGTCTGTGAAAATATTTCTGTAAAGAAGCGGGCTTATAAAAGTAAACAACTGAAATTGTGTTAAGATCGTTTTGTTTTTTTTTTCTTTTTCAAATTTTACGTTTAGCTTTCACGGCTTTAATCTTAAACAGTTGAAAAATTCAATACGATTTTTGAACTGGCGCACGAAAGAAAATTTAGCAGTGAACAATAAAGACAATACTGTGTTTATGTCTCGAAACTATCGGTATGATAGTTGCCCCTTGGAAATTTGATGTACTTAAAACTAGCATATTTGCCCTCAAAGCTTCGCTTCTCGGGCAAATATTTGTTTTAAGAACATCAAATTTTCGCGGGGCAACTATCGTACCGATAGTTTCTCGACTGAAACACTCTATTGTTTAAATAGTGCCTACCCGGGTAAAATACTCGGATGGATAGTAGTCGTCCGTGAAATTTTCTGTAAACAAGCGAGTTCATTTAAATTTTACATTTGGCTTTTACGACTCTCATCTAAAAAAGTTTCAAAATAATTCGTTATGATTTTGAACTGGCGCGCGAAAGAAAATTTAGCGGTGAACAAAAAAGATATAGAGTGTTTATGTCTCGGAACTATCGGTCTGATAGTTGCCCCTTAGAAATTTGATGTTTTTAAAACTGACATGTTTGTCCTCGAAGCTTCGCCTCTCTGGCCAAATATTTGCTTTATGAACATCAAATTTCCGCGGGGCAACTATCAGCCGATAGTACCTCGACAGAAACACTCTATTGTTTAACGGCAAGCTCGAAAAGTGTAAAAGTCGGCCCGCAAACTGAGGAAATGTTGCGGGTTCGTGAAGAAGAGACAAGCTTCTTCTTGTATAAGCATAGAGCCTATGTTGCAGAGACAGTAGGCAAGCTCTTTTCTTTGTCTCACCGGGGTCTGCTTGGAAGGCTGAGCAGTGTTCACGATGCCACAACTACAACTGGTTTCATTATGTCCCTTCATGGAGTAGACTGACGAATTTGAACCCACTGAATTGAATGCAAATTTTTGGGTTGTCCCCAAAACAAAAACAAATAAGTTAAATTCCATTACAATATAAAGAGGGAACGCCACATCAACCCACCCGGGTGCTTTATCTTAGTCTAATTGGAACTTACAGTGTAGGTTTTTGTGGAGGAGGGAAAGCGGAGAACCCGGTAAAAACCCTCAGAGCAAGTCGAAAACCAACAACAGACTGAACCCATATACGGCTGTTTCGACAAAGGTTGTCTCACAAAAGTGTTAAAACGTACGCGACAATGCCGATTGGTATTCTGGGTAGAAAGAGTTTGTCGCTGACTGTTGAGGATCATGGTGTTTACCAACAAGAAAAGATAAGGCATAAATTCTCTTGTTTGTACTGTTTCCCTCCATGTCGTTGAAATACCTAAAGCCTCCATCAAGGACCATGAACCCCCATTACCCATAACACCTTTCGGGATTGTCGCGTACGGTTTTGTTGGACAACCTTTCTCGAAACAGCTGTATGGTACCGGGCCGGAATCGAACGCCAGTCACATTGGTGGGAGACGAGCGCTCTCATCACTGCGCCATCCTTGTTCCCTTTTCCGCACTAGCAAGACTTTCATACAAGGGAAATGTCGCTGCAAAGTGTCCAGTGTGTGCAACGTGTTCCCTACTGTGTGCCAATCTAGATGACTATCTTTCCCTCACGGTTTCTGTTAAGGCTTGATCATTCAAAAAATAACGATGACGATAAAAAAATGATGCCATCGAAATAATTGATATTGCAAGGTGAAGCGAAATCTTATTGCTTAGCTGTAAGTTGTGTTCCTGGAAGTATGTTTAATTATCTTTAGTAGTCCCTTGCATGTAAACAAAAACCTAGGTGTGGTTGACAAGGGCCAATTATTTCAGTTTCAGAATTTTCGTCCTTGTTCCTAAAAAGTTACTCAGTTATGACGTGGTGATAAAACGAAGGAAATTCCGCCTAACGCTACTTTTTAAAGAACTCGAAGTTGTGAAGGAACTTAGCACGTGCTCACAGCTGACACGTTTCCTCCTACAACTTGCGATCAAATAATCAGATTAATACAAATGTGACTTTGCCTCAAAAAAGAAAGAAACTTTCGCCTATTCAGGCTTTACATTCTGTGGAGAAAGTGATGCAGGTCACTGGACCAACATTCACAACTTGTTAAAACACTAAAAATCGGTACTTACTGGCAAGAGATACTATCCTGCAGGTAAAGTTCTTTAATGGTAATATTAATCACCATGCCTTGTGAAATAGGAACCCAAAAAATACAGTCTGTATTAGTTGGGTAATCATTGGGATAACCGGGACTTCTGAGTGTATTTTCAATCACTGAACCACACCCTACGTGTATCAAAGCAAAATGATAAAAAGATATCAGATTTGATACCGACTGAATAGTTATATTCCCTGTTTTCCTGACTTAAAAGCCAGGTAGTTAGCAAAAATTGATTTTCGCAACGTAAACAGTAAGGTCTTTATCAAAACAAGATCACCTCCAGCCTCGCTGCCATTCGAAGGCCACCAGGATTTCACGCGGCTTTTTTTCTCTCGCAGTTTTCTTTCGCGTCACGCACGACGGACTAAGCGAAAGAGGGACTACTCGTAGTCTAGTAAAAGCCTTTTTACATTTCCTGTAGTATTTCGCTGTGTATATATTGCAAAGATCTGCCTGATGTGTGGTGTTGTGTGTGATTTTTAATATATGGCAGTTTTCTCTCTCGTGGAATGATAATTTGTATCAAACTCTGTAAATCGGATCAGGTAATGACTGCTGTAATGAGTATTTGTAAAAAGAGAAACTGCCAATAATAAATAAGAAAAGATGGTGAACATTTTTAAATGGTGCATCTTTTAGGCTTCAAAAGACGACATGATGTCATGAGTCCCAGTCCCCCTTCCAGGCTCACAAACTTTTGTAGTTCTGAGATAGTCGGACGAAGGATTATAATAACTTTATTCGGCGATGATATCGATAGCTCGTGCTCGACTATAACCGAGAGGGTTAGGATCCGGCGTAATAAACTACACTATACCGGAAGGGTAACTGGGTCCTAATACATTACAGCTCTCCCTTTCTTAGAAAAAGAAGCACGATTGTAAACTTAGTACCGAGAAAATACTAAAGTAAATAAACAGTCTCATTCAGTGAGATTTGTGTTCTAGAGTGTCCCTGATATTTCCAGTCATTACTGTCAGTGTCTTTCAGATTCAGGTATAGTAATCCTTGAGATAACTTGGTGCCAGGCTTTGCCTCTGCGATCTCCTGAGTGGAATCTCAGGTTTGGTAGCTGCATGTTTCTCAGTTGGAACTTGGGTCTCAGCCACATTTGGTTCCTGCAACACATTCTGCTGTTGAATTGGTTCCTCCTCTTTTTGATTTGTTTCTATCACTGTTTCTTCCTGCTTGCTTGGTGTCTCTATGTTCTGTAGCAATTTCCTAACATGCGCAGTGTTGCGGGAGTATTAGGCTCCTTCTTGAGATTGCACAATCAAATTGTTCCCAAGCTTGCTTACAACTGTGTATGGGGTTGGGTTGAAGCGAGTTGTGAGTTTGTCTTTTTTCTCCTGTTATATTAGTACCTGGTCTCCAAGAAGTACTTCTGAGGGTGTTGCACCCCTTCTCCTTGAGTCAGCATAACACTTGCTCTTACTCTTTTGTTCACTGTCCCTGTCAGGTACTCCTTGCTCTACATGGACATCACTCAGCTCCAGAAGTTTGGTGTGTATCTTTCGGCCAAAGTGAAGCTCGGTTGTTGGGTGAGTTAATGCTCTGTAAGCTGCAAGGTAGGTCTTAAGCTCTTTTTTCCAGTTCTTCTTCTTAGCATGTGCGATCTGGAGTCCTTTCAGACGTGAGCTGTTTTAGCGCTCTGCTTCACCGTTGGTCTGAGGCCATTTGGCTGTGACCTTATGCTCTCTGGTACCTTGCTCTACCTGTACTTTGCGAGCTCTGCTGATATGAGCTGCGGTGCGTTGTTGGACGTAAGGATCTCTCCTATTCCATGTTGTGAAAACATCTCTTTTAGGCTTGAGACGACCTAAGAGGCAACAGTGGACGTCAGGACGTCTACCTCATAGTACCGGCTGTAATAATCTACAACAATGACTAAAATGGACTCGCCAGTAGTGGTCCAAGCAAATTAATGGTCCAGTCTCTCCACGAGTCAGTGGGTAAGAGTGTGGTCCTAATAGGATCTTCCACTTTCCATGCTGCTCACTAGTCTCGAGAGCGGATCAGCAATTTTCTTTGGGCCTGTTTGGTACTTGACCTTGAACTTGTATGCCTGCATCCTTAGTACCCATCGTTCAATGCGTGCGCACGGTTTAGACCTCATGGCCGTAAATCTCCTCGAGCGGCTTGTGGTCTGTTACGAGCTCGAATGGGACGCCATAGATGTAAAAGTGGAACTTTTCGCAAGCCCATATGAGTGCGAGCGCTCGTTTCGGTACTTTTCAGACTCCGGCTTCCATAGCTGTGATTCTTAGCCCATCCTTGTTCACTTGGGTCAAAACAACTCCTTGCCCAACAGGGCTGACGTCCACGATTATTTGGGGCATCTTTGTCGAAATACCCCATAGTGTCCGAGTTTGACAGGCGTTATTCAATTCCGCGAATGCTTCTTTATGTACTTTTCCGAATACGAATGGCGTGCCCGCCTTTGTCAGACGTCTCAGGGGTCTGAGATAGTTGCTTGGTCTGGTATGAATCGACCACAATAGACAACCAGTCCCAGGAGCCTTCGTGTCTTTTGAGGTCCTCTTGCACTGGCGACGGCCTTAACCTTGTCCATAGCGCAGCTGATTCCGTTTGCCGACAGAACCATCCCGACGATTGTTAACTTATCCATGCTGATCTAGCACTTCGCTTCGTTGAGGGCCCATCCACGTTCTCCAAGCTTCTTGATCACCAGCTCCAGGCGTACGACGTGTTCAGCTTGCTCTTTGCCATGCACTATTATGTCATCTGAGATGTTTTTCTACCCATCTATTCAGGCAAGTGCATCTCGTGTTGATATTGTTCAGAGGCTGAATTAACTCCAAACAACAGTCATATATCTGAAAAGTCCACAGTGTGTCACAAACGCTGTGATTTCTCTTGAGTCAGGTGTCCATTTCAATTGAAGCCCTATCTCAAATCAAGCTTACTGAAAACTTTGCTACCATTCAAACTCTGCAAGATTATATCAACCGTTGGGATAGGGTGTCTCTCTCTCTCTCAGCCTTCTGACTTGGGAACCACAACTACGGGGTTAACCCGCAGGGTGGGCCCAGCTATTGATTCTACTATGTCCAAGTTAATTAGTTCTTGGATCTTCTCTTCCACCTTTGAGCTCAGACTGAAAAGAGTCCTCCGTATCGGCTGCGCTACCGGCTTCACGTTTAGGTCTATGTGAAGCTCTACTGCTCGATCCTTCGGTTTTCGGACGCCACTGAAGACTTTCGGGTATTTCTCTGGTAGGATTTCACCAATGATTTGCGAGCATGTGTTTACTGCGGGGACGCCTATCCCAATCTTCAACACACCAATTTCTGTCGCAGTGTCCCTCCTTAGGAGTGAGTCTCCTTTGCCATTGATCAAGCAGAACTCGGAATTAGTGATGTTTTTTCCCGCAGAAACCTCACATGAGAATGTTCCTATTACATCCAAGGGGGTCTGGAACGCATATATGAAGAGCTACATGTTTGAACGAGCTGATCTACACTTCACTTTGTTTCTCTTTATCCACTCCCATGTTTGCTTGTCGATGATATCACTACTTGCTTCAGAATCTATTCTCACATTCAGCTTACTTCAATTTTCTCTTCCTTTTTATCTCCTACTGTAAACGCATATTCTGGATCATCTTCATCATCTTGAGTATCTACCATTTTTGTGGAGTCTCCCTTGGGGTACCTGTGGCGCTTGGCTTCTTTCTTTCCTCCTTCTTGCTTGTATTTCGTCTTCCAAAGCTCTGGGAAATGTCCTTCCAACCCACATTTGCAACAAAGCCGATCTCTTGCTGAGCAGTTCGGGTCTTTGCCACGATGCCCGGTTCTACCACATCGGTAGTAGGTGAGTTGTGAATTGTTCTCAGGACCCCTCTTTTTTCAGCTATGCGGATTACACTTGTTGAGTCCTCTTCTTTTGCTTTCACTCCTAGTCTTTCAGCAGCCATTGCAGCGAGTTACTTGTCCACTTTTTCACGTTCTCTGTTATTTCCAGCGCTTTGTCTAAGACCTGGAACTTCTCCCAAGAGTTCTCCCATGATGTATGTTCTAGTGCACTTGCAAAGGATTCCATCACGGATTTGATTGTCCGGGTCTCCTCCGTAGTCGCAATATTTTTCTGCCCACCTTAGTCTGTTTTCAAACTGTCGAAGTGTAAGCTGTCTGAAGCAGTGCCTAGCGTACGTTGTGTCGACCTTTTGAACGAAGTATGCGTTTAGTGCATCCACAGCTTTCTCAAAAACTTTCTCATCTCCTATGTCTAGGCGTATAGAGAGGATATATTGAACATCAGTGCCGACAAAATAAAGTAATAATGCCCATCTCCCCTGCCTGTTTCTTGCATTTTTTCAAGATCAGTCCTTTTCCGTCTGCAAACAGTTCGAAGGCGATAAGGCAGCGTTTCCATCGTAGACTAAGGAAAGTGTTTATATGGTTTCTTTCGTTATCGTCCATCCTCGTCGCCACTGTTGAGTCCCGAGCTAGTCGGTGATAAGAAGGGTTAAACCAGATTACACTGAACGACAACGATAACTTTTTTCGGCCATGATAGCTCGTGCCCGACTACAACCGAGAGGGTCTGGATCGTAATAAACTACACTATACCGGATGGGGAACTGGGTCCTAATACACTAACCAAACCAAAAACAAAAACAGGCAAAACATCATAATAATGTAATGAACTGCAACAGGTAGAACACCGTTAGCATCGATACCTTAAATAATATAGCTGAACATAATTTCATAGAGAGTTACCTTAGAGATTCCATGTGATGTGATGTGATGTGATCTACGGACAGTCTCTGACGGATACATGATGTGACGTGATGTGATGTGATCTACGGACAGTCTCTGACGGATACATAATCGTACCTTCGACGAACTGTAACTACTGACATGCTACATTCGAGATACAGGCCTGCTAAAAGTTGTTCAGCGCGGCAAAGATACTCAGTATCCATTTTTACAATAACTGCAGAAATTCTCCCGTGCACGGAGAGCGGACAATTCGACAATTTGTTATCGCAAAGTTAACAAATTGACGTCAGTTTTTTATGCGTCTGTCCTGTTATTGATCATGAATTTCGTCATAACATTGTCAAAGTAGCTGTGGATCCGCAGACTACTTTGACAATGTTATGACGAAATTCGTTGTCAATAACAGGACAGACGCATTACAAACTGACATCAATTTGTTTTTTAGAATAAGAAATTGTCGAAATGCCCACTCTCAAATTCATGTATCTGTCCGCATATTGACCATAAACGCATATTGATCATAAACGAACATTAGAAATCAGGAAAAGAACTTACCGAGTGGATCAGCATTGAAATAAATCAGGAATCCCCTTCTTTCTCTTCTATAGTCGGAGTGGAATTTGATCAGTATCTGGTCTCCACTTAAAAGAGTGTTGTGCCCAGTTCTCAAGCCACAGTACTTACCAACCGTGTTTCCGTCTTTATAAATCTCTAGATAGTCAGAGCTATGTATAAGAAACGGAAATGATTGGCCGTTATTACCCAATTCAGTTAGCTCAAAGGGCCATTAATTAAGATAAAGCAATCAGATATCTCACTTCATAGCCAAGCTTGGTCGGGACCGCACGGACAATATTACCGCTCAGTTTTCAGTACGGACTGACTTGTAGAGGCACATATATACCAAGAACGGATATGACAATATACCTGCGCGGCTACTTCTTTTCCGCATTTTGTCTTTTCTATATCGTGGAAACTTAACCCCAAGCCAAAGAGATGGGCAAGATATCAGGCTTGAAAAGAGGAGAAGAACTTCTATTATTTCCTATCTCACTAGAACGCAGAAGCTCTACATACATTGAGCTATCGAAATGGCTTCTCCCTCAAACTAAATACAGCATTTCAAACCCTGAATTCAGATGTGTTGCTTACTATGATACAAAGGAATGCGGGGCACCGCTATCATGATTAAAGTTTCACTTGACAACAGATTTTATCGTCATTCACATTCACACAGTGCTCGGCAGAAGATTTAATGATTAATTTGTCAAGAAAGTATGAGAAGTGTCTTAATTTATTAGCTGACGTTATCAAACAACTTTTCATAACATTCGGCTGTCTTTCAGTTAAGGTCATTCCCCTGTTTTGCTTTGCGCATCCTTACTGTACATAATTTATGGCGTTATTAGCGCACGCTCGTGGACACGTGTATTGAAAAACATGGCGAATTTGCCTTGATATTGAGCTCTGTCAGTTGAAAAATGGCTATAGCTCACAAACGAGCATGAACACTCCACCTTTTTTTCCAGTCATTGCAATCACCTTATCACAAGCTCTGAGTGAGAAAAGACTCATCTGATTTATATTGCTGAAAATTGAATAAATAAGGAAACTAGCGGATCAGCTGTGGTCATTTCTATTTGCCTTTTGGTAACCATGTCAAGAAATTTGGTTCAAATTTTAATCAAGGATTCAGCTTTCTGTCTAATTCAAACTTAAAATGTTTATTTTTGTCCGACACAATGTATTGACTGTAGTTTAATGCATGTTCTCAAGAGTTCCGGTCACAAAAATTTACAATTATTACTAGGAATGCGTTCTTCTATTAAGCATAAAGTAATCCTAAAATGATGCATTTTCAATGCCTCACTGCTCCTTGATGAACATGGGCACCCCCTTTTTAACTTCAAAATTGAAGTTCTCATATGATAAATATTCAGTGGACAAAGTTTGAACGAAAATCTATTGTCACTTTTATTTCAGAGGAATTACCTTAAAGATAGCTAGCACCCTAAATTAGCCAGAGTTGCCTGTGCATCCTCTCAGCCAGCAGGGGGACTGAAAGCTTGAAGTGGCAGTTTTGTGCTTACCTGCACGATGAATGAACGTCCAATTCAAAATCGATGAAGGAAATATTCATCGTCATGTTGTGTGGTATAGGAATCGTATAATTGCAGTCCATATTGCTTGGGTATTCGTTAGGATATCCAGGACTTTTTAGAGTGTTATTAACCACCGAACCACATCCTGTATAATGAAAGGTATATATGAAAGTGAATAAGGATCATCGCAGTAAATTTTCGAACTTAAGCAACTGGAAAGAAGAAGCCTGAAAAAAACTCAGGGTCTCGCTTCAAGGGGATTTGAACCCGTGGCCTCCGCGGTACCGGAGCGATGCTCTAACCGGTTCCGGAACCCGTTGAAGCCCAGAAATTTTTTCAGGCTTCTTCTTCCCAATTGCTTAAGTTAGAAACACCTAGATTACATCAATATAGTAACACTTTGCATAACATGTACATCAAACAATGTTTCTTAGCCTTGATATATTTAAGAATTAGATTATGAGTTCGAGATTTCTATCACGTAATAGTTTTTAAGGGCACATCTTGAGTCAACTCTCACGAGTGGAATTCGAGAGCGAATAATCTCACTGTTTTACCATAATGTACTTGTCGTTCGAAGGGGACCATTACTTCATTTCTTTCATTTCATTTTTGGGTCTTATGCATGAAATGCATACAGACCCTAAGTCAGGGGCAAATCTTGTGTGTCAGTTTGTCACTTTGCGGACGAGACGACACGTGGCAGATCTCCGAGGTATATATAGGCCGGCAGGTAAACTGGGTACTAGTAATTGCGAATCAGGTTGTTTCGTCGGCCATTGCTCCTGGCGTGTTCTTGTGGCTTTGTAATTGGAACCGTTTTCCC
>Ga0126343_10001744_pt1 | contig 10564 bp, 7 predicted proteins | sample Cyp2metagenome_FD_92531 | JGI IMG/M metagenome (GOLD analysis project Ga0126343, IMG submission 92531) | Coral microbial communities from Lord Howe Island, Old Settlement Bay, Australia - Cyphastrea 2 metagenome | ecosystem: Host-associated > Invertebrates > Cnidaria > Coral ... | reverse complement strand
GCTCCATGGTAAAATTTGGCCAATTCGATGACTCTTCCTGAAATCTTTTTTAACCCGAAGCAAGCCCGGGAGATGGCCAATCACAGCAGCAAAAAAAAAAAACGAGGATAAAAAGGAAAGGGGGAAAAAAAAAATTCAAAAGTCGAAAAGCCTAAATTTTGATTTCTGCGCATGCCTGGGCCAAAATGTCTTAAACGTGATTCTAGTGGCAAGGACGGCTAGCTGACGTGCTACCAATGAGTTTTCCAGCAGACTGAAGCTAATTTGGCCACGATCCAGCTTTAGAACCACCAAAATGTCAAAAAAAAAAAACAATTTTGGCAAAAAGTTCCAGGTGTCAATGGGTTAACCTCTCAACTTTCTTGGAAGTGTTGATTGATCTTGTTTTGTTTACTTACAGATATTTATTACAATTTCAAGAACCCATTCCTTGTGAGCAAGTTGTTAGTTCATTGTGTGATATGAAACAGGCCTATACACAGTTTGGGGGTAAGTATCAAACACTTGGTACTGGAGCAACCATAAAAAATTTTCTTTTACAAACTAGTTTGTTTATACAATATTGGCAAAACCCCTATATCAGATTAAATCTTGGTTTATTTTTAATCTAGTCATATAATCATTATTTATAGGTTTGAGGCCATTTGGTGTTTCTATTCTATACATGGGTTGGGACAAACATTATGGTTATCAGCTTTACCAGAGTGACCCCAGTGGTAACTACAGTGGATGGAAGGCTACATGCATAGGAAATAACAGTGTGGTGAGTTATCCTTTTGTTAGAGTTTTAATATCTTGTTCAGTTTATCCTGTGATTAGGGGCATCTGCTATAGATATTTATGATGTACTACAAACAGGCACTTACAATTTTTTGGTACCAATCCTAAATAGACACTATATTTTTAACATCCCATGACTGGACACCTCCACCTTCTTTGGGACATGAAATCCCTTATGTCCCAAGGATGTTTACTCATGGCAGTTCAATTTATATGTTTAGAAGTATGTATACCAGATCGTCTTGTGTTTTAGCTCACTTGTCTTATACAGTCTTAGTGACTCACTACCCAACAATATATTATGACTTTGATTGTCTTTTTTGGTTTATTAGGCTGCTGTTTCTATGCTGAAACAAGAGTACAAGGATGAGGAGATGACATTAAAAGATGCTCTTAAATTGGCAGTAAAAGTGCTGGACAAGACTTTGGATATCACAAAATTAACACCTGATAAAGGTTAGATTTCTAAATTGATTGAAAAATAAGACAGTTCTGTTTGACCTGTTTTGGTATTGGTCGTTGGCTTCTCATTGTCATACAGGGTCTATCTTCCCTAAATGGGACTCCTTTTCAAGTAATTGCATTATTTATCACGATGAGAGGGTCAATAAAGGAAAAAATGAACTTGGTAATTCATTTTAATCTAGGAAAAGAGTAGTACCAGAGGGGGCCAGTCCTTCTTGATTGGAAAAGTTTATTCCATGTTACAGATAATTTTTTTTTATCATTTTGACTTTTTTGTAGTTGAGATGTCAACCCTAACAAGAGAAAATGGCACAACAACAATCAAGATTCTAGGGGCTGGAGAAGTTGAGGGATTGATCAAAGAACATGAACAAGTGAAAGCAGAAGAAGCGAAGCAAGCTGCTACCAAGAAATAAACTCTAGTTTTAATTTATGAGAATCCCCGCACTTCCTTATAAACGTTATTTGTTATTAGCAACTTTGTATTGAATGCAGCAACCTCAGATGCAAGCAAAACCCAGGACAGATGTTGAATGCAAGACATAATTTAAAAATTATGTTACAATACTTTGTAGGTCTGGACAAGTCAAGGATAATCTTTGTTCAACGAACATTGTAAGAATAAGTCTTACTAAGACACATACATACAGCTTTTATCTTTCTCCTGAAAGTATTTGATAGAAGGGTTTCTTCTTTATTAATAGTTTGAGCAGGCCTTAATTTTCATGCGACTGATAATGCCAATCTTCTTCCTGTCAAGAAATCGTTCTATAAAGCATTAGAGAGGATTGTATGATGAGGACAAGAACACTAACTGGAGAATTTGTTTAAAATGAAGAGAGAAAGGGTGCAAACTGATTACATCTTTGCTGCATGTACATCTTGCAGTTACATGTTACCTGAAAGTTGAAAAGGCCATTAAACAAGTTCATTAAATAGATGCGTAAAGAAACATTTGTTTTGTCAAGTATGTGTCACATTTCTTCTCAGTTGAACACTGAGCTCTGAAATATGAACCTGGGATTCAGATTAACCAGGATTCACAAGGTCTGAGTTTTATGCAAAGTAAAGCTGTCCTTTGTTTAGCAAGATACTTTGGTATGTTGTAGAGTTCGAAGTGCAAACTGACGGGAACACTGTACCCAGAGTTAAGCTTGGGGCCCCTTCCATACAAGGTTTATTTCTACTTACTGTTTATGTACAAGTAATAATAATAAAAACTGTGTTTTATGCATGTGGCATGGACTTTGTTTTGTTTTTCGAAAGGTCAGGATTGTGTTAATACTGTTATTCCAGTTGTAAGGATACAGGTCCTGCCAAATACTATTAGAGAATAATTTACCACTATTTTTCACGTGGTTGTTTTTGTTTTTGGGTTCAGTAGCACTTTAAGTAACAGTCATTAAAAACTGACATGCAGAGCTTGTCTTCAACGGCTTTCAGATTTACATTTTCAGAAGGCTTTATTTGTGTCCCACAGTGCCATTATGAAGAGGCTTTATACAATAACCTTTTCAACTGTGATTTGTGAGTTTGTCTCCTTGTTTTGCTTCGTGTTTCTTGTTTCCAAAAAGATAATAATCGCAAAATAGGGAATTTGGCCTCATCCCCAAATTCAAAGTCTTTGTTTGCTTCGTAATGGTCCAGTTTTGAATTGCACATATTACATGTACATATACAATGAACATTTACGAGCTTGATAACACTACAGTAGTAAGTGAAAAATATATTTTGATACTCATTTTTTATACCAGTTATAAGCACCAACCCTTGGATACAACTGAACTGAATAAGCTCCCCTCCTCAGCCCCCTTGGCCACTTAAGGTGGCTCAATAGAGTTTTCCTGAGACTCAATAGCGCGTGCTACCATTGCCTGTCAAACGTCAGTATTAATCATGCGTTCACAAATGACACAAGTAGCCCTAAGAAGAAGCGAAATCACTGCAGCGCTTGAAAGGTGTTAAATCAGGTTATTGTAAGTAGCAATAGTTTCAAACTCTACTCAAACATAAGTTTAAGCCTAGGGCAAAAAAAATATGACAAAAAAATCTCTAAATAACGGGTAAAAGAGCTCTAATTTACTCTTGCTTTCTTGCATGCGATACATGGCGTGACATGAGCGCGCGCCTAAATGAATCTCCACGTGTGATGCCACGCATGGCTGATTTTTGTGACGCCACGTGAAAATAAATGCTAATTTTCTCGCGTTTCCTTCAGTGAATTCTTTTCAAATTTAGTTCAGTTGTAACCACATACAATTCCTATTGAATACCCTATTTTTGTTAAAATCTGTCTGAGCTATAAGGACAAATTGCAGAATATTGGAAAAACCGTCTGAACAACCTTGACTTTTTTCCCGTTCAAAATGTTAGGCAATGTCATTTCCATGATGTGGCGAAGTATGAAAAATTTCACCGAAGGAAAGTATAAATATGAAGGAAATTTGGTCAAAATTAGGAATATATCTGCTTGTCATTACACAAGATGTTGCCATGGTAACAGCCGTAATCCAAAAGTTGACAACCAAAGCATGAGCCTTATTTTAACAGTACCCATTCTGGTCAATCACTAAGGGGAAAACTTTGAGAGAAATTAACTATGTTTCCTTTTCTAATTCGCGTTCTACAGGGAGGGTGTTTTGTAATAACTCTAGGGAGCCACCTTAAGACTCAAATGGAATGACCCAGTGTAGATAGTTTTTTCAGTGTGTGTTTTTATTATTTGTCTTCTACTACATGTACCAGTCTCTTGTACCTGAGATACATACTTATCAGGATTCTTGAAATTTCACACACGACTCTCATCTAGTAATTGAATTTATGGTGTAAATATACAAATATATGAAGTCAAGTTTGATACTATACTGCAGAATTTACGGCAATATGCCATTAACTTCAAGAATGATTTACCTCCTTTACCTAAAAATTCATTTTTTTTTTCTCTCTCTCTCTTTTTTTGGTACCTGAACACACATGAATATTTAACTACATAAAAGCTACATTAAGTTAAAGGCAAATGGCTGATTAATCACAAAATAAATTCTGGTTTCCGTCTGGAAAAATTAATCTTAAGCTTCACCATCTTGGGACTTTTTACTTTCCACCACGCTGAGTTCTCTTTTAAGAGTTTTTAAAGCCTTAAATTTCTTTATTATTTCTTTCAACTTGATCTCAAGGTTCACCATCTCACATGTCAGTTCAATGGCGCTCTGAAAGTTCTTTTGACCCGTTCTTAAACATCCAGGAACCAAAATTCCAAACCATTTAAGGGGATCTTGTACACAGCCATTACTGCAACTTTCTAAAGGCAATATTTCTTCTTTGGAAAGACTCAATTCCTCAATGCCTGTAATTTCATCGTTCGAACTGTCTAATTTTTGTGGTTTTCGCCGCCTGAGAACGTTTCTCTCTTCATCCTTTTCATCAATATCAGCTTTTGAAGTTTCCATGACCTTTCCAGGCGAAGATTTCTTCAGCTCAAATGCCACACAAGTGTCCTCTGATTCTTCTTCGGGGTAATCACCTTCAATGTGATACAAGGCATGATCCATTTTATGACTGTACTGCAAAGCTCCCACGGACTTGTTTCCCATTGAATAACGCGCCTTTGACAAGTTGAGATGGCCATCTCTTATTGCAGCGTTCAGATATTCTCTCTTCTCGTGAAGTCGTTCGAGAATGTCGAAAAATTCAATCGTGAGTTCGTCAAGTTGGCTACAAATATCCTCCATCTTGGAATACTAGCGAGAGAGACTGGGGATTAGCGTCACGTCCTGAGTCACCAGTCTTTCGAAAAGTTGCGTGCTTCAAGTATTATCCTATCTGAATCTGCTCATGCTGATCGTTAAACCAAAGAAAACGACGCCCGTATTTTTTATCTCCTTACAACCTTGGTTATCATTACTGATTCTGTTGATTAGGACTCATTTCGTACCTTTATACTGAATGGACGATGGCGTACTGTGGACATCGGGGAGTTGAAATCAGTCACCTCGATTGGCTGGTTACTCATCAAACAGACACCAGTGAAACTCGAATAGTTTTAATCTAAATATTCCGCGATAGGAAAATAACGCTACAAAAGGTCTGCCATATAAATAAACTCATGCTAGAAAGCCACCTGGATACATCAAGGGACTGACTCAACAAATCCTGATGCCATTCCAAAGTTGGCACGCGAACGGAGCAGAAATGTCCAAGGATCGCGAAGGGACGTTAAAAATCCAGCCTCGATGGCCTTTAATAGCTTTTAATGAAAATGGGAGTGGAGCACAACGGCTTCAACATAATGTGAATGTCATCTTGGGATCACATCTGAAGAACGAAAAAAGTGGTTTTCAAAACCGATTTCGTAGAAGGTACGATCACTGATTCGACTGATGTCCAGCAATCAGGGAATATACAGGTGATATTAGCGCAGAATTGAAATTGCAATAGGTATCAGGTAAACACAAATTATCTTCAGTAACAGTTTTGCCGGTAAATATTTTTATAATCATGAACTCAATGATGCGGTGGTTAAAGGAGTTACCCCGCAGTTTCGCGTCTTGAAATAATTAGCCAAGAGCTAAGTGACCGTGATCATCGTCTACTGGTAACGGCACCATGTTTCGTAGTTACCTAGCAACTTCAAGGGAAAATGAGAGTCTTAGAGTATCGTAAAGAAGATTCACCCTAAAATGGTACTCATTGCGCCAACTGTTGTCCAAAAACGTGAGATAAAGACTCGGGATAAGGCTCATACCTAAAGCTGTTTGCTTAACCACAACCAGTAGACTTCTCATTAAGCGAGGCGGGTTATCAGGTCAGTTCAATTTTTACTGCACAACTCAATTGGGATATCGAAAACTGACCGACGCATTACAGTGTAAAACTGCTAATTGTGTGTTTTATTTTATCCGTGTCGTCCAAGGATGCAACACGAAATCATATAGGGACCCACTGCCTACAGAACGTAACGTCTGCCGAATTGCCGGGGACCTGGCCACTGGAAAATGTTTGCCAGACTGTAAAGAGCCCAACTACTTATCGACGAATGAGATTTGCATTGACAAAAGTAGTAAATACTTTTGATATTTTCGCATAGACGATAGAGTTTTCAGAATTCGTGTCTAAGGGCTTGCGAGCACCTTCGTTTGTCGCGAAAGAAATTTTTGTTACGCTTTAAATTTATCATTGCTTGCGAGGAGCTGATGGGAATACGCAAAAAAGGTACATAAACTTTCGGGCTCGCCAGCACATGAGTTGACATGAGTACGCTCTCAGCGTACATTTGTTCTCGGCGGCGCACATTTGTTCTCCGTTTGGACGCCAAACACCAGTCAACTCAACTGAGTAGATCGCACATCTGCTTTTCTAACTTGAGTGCGCTTGTGATGAAGGTCGCGGTAATCATTTTGGCCATCTGAATAAGTTTTCACGCACGTTCAGCTTGCATCTTCTTTCTAAGATCCATTTTGCATATGAGTCTATCGTGAGTCTAAGAGTTTTACTTGTTTGTAAATTTTCAAAGGCACTTTTGATCTAGAGCTAGGGACACATGTTCTTTCTGAAAGGCTTTCAGTGTGCCAGATCCCTCATCTACCATCACTAACCATGTGCACGTGGCTTCGCCTCTTGGACTTCAAAAATGATTGGGCTTGGAGAATGATGGACTACGAAGTCAGAGGGACACGTTCACAGAGTTTTCAGCTGCTTTGGATAACGAGTGATAAAAATCGACTAGAACTGATTATATATCAGCAATATTAGACTGGAGAAGGTTGGGCTGCACTCGACAGGTAGGAAGCAGTTACTACAACGAGAGTGTTGCTCACCACACACCCTCCCTCAGTCGTGGTTTTGTCCTAACACACAGAACCACTGCAATCCAGTTTAGGACTGAAGAATCCTAATCCTTTTCACGGAAAACAATACGGGGTAGGGATGATTAATATCAGAATTTTATGGTATGATAACCACGAAATGCGGACGTTGTATTGTACATTCAAAGGATTTCCACAGACCTTTTTGATGACAAGAAATGGCATCATTAGTGCATTACATTTTCAGGAGACTGGAGCGGAGTCAACACTCAATATGTTGATGGCGTCAGAAAGAATCAAAGACCGGTGTCGCACACGAATTGGATGGCGGGAGTACCCTGAGTATTGGTGAAACATTCGTTGCACAAGCGTATCAGATCACTGGCTTCAATCTTTGGGAAATAATTCTTCCTAAAGTGGAGATAAAGGTTTAGCAAGTTTCTGTCTGAAGGGAATTGGGAATGTCAAGAATTGGCTGGAATTTTCTGACAAGGCAAAAGCCGTAAGCGCTTCAAAAGTATTTGCTCCCTCGGTGTGTCTCCCCCGGCACGACAGGGTGCTGAGGACGAGCCACTAGAGTTCAATAAATAAATTAATATACTTACTGATGGCAAATGGAGGTCAATGTATCGAATGTTTAGCTGTGAAAAGCAAAGTCGCGAATAAATGAGTCAAACTGTTCAATGTTCAGTCCAATATTTGACTCCATTTCAGTATACTGGGGTACCATAACTGACCACACCCCAGCATGCTAGGTCACTGCCCTACCCATATAGGCACTGCGGAAAAACTGCTGATTGGTTACTAATTTTGCGGGCATTTTTACTGTACGCTGACCTGTTCAGCACAGCTCAACTGTTACTCAAAGAAAGAAATGTAAAAGCTGAGTAACTCCACGACAATGGATGCAAAGCAGCGGTTTTTACGCCATACCACCCATACATTAATCGATGAGTCTAATTTCGTATTTCGTCTGTTTACAATACTTACTACAATACAAATAAGGACTATTATTGAGCAGGTAAGTTGATTTATTGTCCATAAATTCAGTATCACCATATCCTCAAACTCTCATTCTCGTCTCAAGACCCTTTTCCTTTTACATCACACAAAGCGTGCTTGGTCATTCTGCATTTTTTTGGTCAGCTGTGCTGCATGTTAAATCAATGATCGCGAACATGACTTAGAAGGCCCTTTTTCCATCGTTAGTGCCTTTCTTCAATGAAGGTGAGTTGAAGAGAGTATGATACTCGGGCTGGTCAACCGCATCCATACCGACAGGCTCTATGGGCTGTGTACCATTATTCCACGGGGACGAGTAACTATTTAATAGAGGCTCTTCCGCGGGCTCGTCAGTGCTTGGCTGGGAAGGACTGGTACAAACAGAAGGACTCACCACTTGCAACGTTCGTTTGGCCCTAGCTGCGTCCTTAAAGTCCATCCAGCTCTTAACGTTTCCAATGCCTCTAAGACATGACTTAGACATGTCCTTGATGTTTTCAGGAGAGAGAACTTGATCCCAAAGGTTAAAGCTAGAAAGATCGTAAGGGAAAGAGGTGGAGTCTCCCATCTTAAGAGTTCCTCCGCCCTCATACTCCCACACCAGACCTGTTCCAGCTTGTTTCTTGACTCCATCGAGGTACTGCATGACCACACCGCTTTCCCCATTCCACGTAACACAGATATGGTGCCATTTCTTGTCCAAAAGTTGTTCAAACGACATCCTGTTCGATAAAATGAAGGCAGTTATAGAATATAATGACCTGGCATTCAGCCTGTTTCAAGAAAGCTTAGTTTTGGGCAGATTCGTAAATCAATGTTAACAGCTGTATCGTAGCACTAGGTGGCAACTGCTATATATGCTAGTTGTGCAACGCTGTCAAATGATATCAAATGGATTTCCCACGCGTGACTTGTATTTTCAACCCAAAAAAGCCTTTCATAACCATATCATACCACGCCGTAGAAAATACAATGGCTAACAAAATCAAAGTGAAACAGGTGAATAAATGAAATATCACTTATTTGAAGTGCGGAGAACTGCAAATGTGACATACGCGCACCGCACGATTTTTAATGTTGTGTGTAACACAGTTGAGTATACCATGGCTTTGCTGGATTCGAATTGCTTGTGTATCTATGGCATGTCACAAAAGGCCAACTTCAATTAAATACAAAGCACTTCTTGAAAAGAATTCATCGTTAAGTCATTGCACCGGTCTCGCGCTTTGTACTCGCCTTGAAACCACGAGGGCTGCACACTATACCCACTGGACCATTTGTTCTCCTGTTTAATGAAATTTGTTTAAGCCTGTGTTAAATTCTAAAACTTAAGTCTCAGAAAGTACCTTGGTAAGTATTTATTGTTTCTTCTCCATGTTTTAAAAGCTACTTGCATCCCAGGCTCCGTCCGGTCTCGGTTTGGATACCAGTTTATTGCAAATTCCTGGTACTGCCTGCCACTCACATAGTAATTAATCATAGGAAAGTAACTCTTGTTATCTATGACGATTGCGGCGGGAAAACGAAGCCAAAAGCACATGGTGATAGAGGCCAGCTTAGGGATTTGACGTACTGATATTCCGTAGGGTGAATTTCCCACTTGCATATCAAAAGTAGCTGAAAAAGAAAATATATATTTTACAGTTGTTCTATTCTGCTTATCATAAGTAGGCAGGCGGGCGCTTCCTTTTGTGCGATCAATCAAATGCCCCCATCCCTGGGATATTGCGCTCAATCTATCAATCGCTCCATTGATCGGGGAGAGAATCAAAAGCACTAAGCGATTAAGCCTTTTAATCGAGTTAAATATCTAAAATTACTCTAGATTTTTGCAGCAGCTCAAAAAATTCAATTTTGATCTTCCCTTGAGAACTTGGTGAAAAGGTTATTTTCTGCTCCGTTGGCAAAGCAATCCCTGGGTCAAAATCGATAAGCTGACGAATTAAGCGTCAACGTAATCTGATCAATTTAAGTAATTTTAAAAAATTGATAGAAAATTATAGTCATAATTTAGAACTAGAAGATTGAATATTTGTGGCCTTCTTGCATTTCTTAGAGTGCTAGCAGGAGAGTGCATGTGTATCAGAGTGACCAGTTAAATATATAAAAATTCAGCATCTTTATATTATTTAACAATAAAATTTTGCGATAAAATGTTATAAAACATGGCACGACGTTTCGACGTTTCCAGAACGTCATTATCAAGTGAGAGTAAATAATGAAATCGAGCACATATATAGCGAAAAAATGAATAAATTAAAAGAAGCATTAAAAGTTAAACAAAGAGCTTGGTCCTAATAGAGTCGCTCTGGGTGTTTAAATTGGGTCGTATTGTTCTTATGTACAACATTTCATAAACAAGACAATCCCATTTTGTGTTACATCTTTTCAGTGTTCTAAACTGGCTCTCATTGAGTAAGTCAATGTTCCCATGGGCATCTCTCAGGTGGCGACCAATGGCAGAATATCGATGATCAGCAACGCGTTGAAACAAATGGCGCGTCGTATATCCG
>Ga0126343_10001743_pt1:0-7500 | contig 10566 bp, 4 predicted proteins | sample Cyp2metagenome_FD_92531 | JGI IMG/M metagenome (GOLD analysis project Ga0126343, IMG submission 92531) | Coral microbial communities from Lord Howe Island, Old Settlement Bay, Australia - Cyphastrea 2 metagenome | ecosystem: Host-associated > Invertebrates > Cnidaria > Coral ... | reverse complement strand
TCCGCAGGGCGCCCGCCAGACCTCTACTGTTGAGCCACTGGTGCTCTCACACGTATCTATTTCATGTTTGTGGCTATAAGAGTACACGCGCGCCTCAAGATCCGAAAACGGAGAAACGGCGGATGTTTTGAAATACTTATTACATTATTTCACATATGTTCACAAATGATTCACTGTGCTAGTTAACGTGTCAGAAAACTGCTTAATTTATATCAACCAAAAAACAAATTATAACGATGATGTTGATTATCACAAATACATTACCTCAACTTGATCACTAACTAAGGTGTTCTATACTATGCCATAACATTTCTGTTTTCCAAGTGTGTGGTAGCCTTTGTTAGACCCGAGGAATCACTATATATGCCAAATAATTTCCTTTATCCTTTGAATCTATTTCTAAAATAATTACATTTGCCAGGCTGATGAGTTTTGCTGTGTGTGTGCACGAAGATGACGCGAGGTTTTCTACAGTTACTGTAACCTGTTTTTCAGCGAAGCGAGACAGCAACGTACAAAACGGTGGTCAGGAGGGAAAAACGCTTTCATTTATTAACCCTTTCTAGTTTATGTGGTTTCAAATAATTTCACAGCGCTAGCTTAAATGCTTCTTTTTGTACATACATATGCCGGTTTAATTATATCTTAGAGAGTCCGGTGACTAGACTAATAAAATTTGTCTCAAGTTGGCCGAAAGGGCAGAGCTACTGTCCGCAAAAACAAATTATAGCATTATAACAATAATTATACCTAATCGTACCTTTTTGGTACGCTTCGGCGGCATATCAGGCGAGTTTGGTCGAGCGTCGAGCCAAAATACCCATGGCGAGACCAAAAGAGCCTGGTATGCCGCCGAAGCGTACCAAAAAGGTACGATTAGGTATTTACCGTACCCAAATTAAGTGAAAAGATTAGGAAATTCTGACTCCATTGTTTCAGTCTGACTCCTGACTGTTTAAGTACTTGTCGACGCAGTTGGCAAGCGTCTTCCAGTTTAGTTTTTGGGGGATACAAATACAAAATGAGCAAGTGAAGACAGTCAGTTACGCTATACCATAGCATTTCAGTTTTCCCAGTGTGTGGTAACCTTTGTTACTACCGTATGCATCCCCAAATCTGAGCTGTTTAACTGGCAGATGTGTCTTGTCAGTGAGGAGACCGCTGTCTTCACGCCATACAACGTCATTCCTATCACAGTTACAACCATACCTTGGGTTTGCACATGAGTTGGTCATCCCGCATGCGCACTTACCACTTCCAGGTGATGCTCCGCCCCAGTACGTCATCTTACTAGAATCACGTGACACCCACCATGCCATTCCGTCCCTTAGTAGTCTTGAATCATAACACTCGTACTTGATAAACTGCTCACAGTGTGATGAGACTCTGGTGAGACTCGCCAGCTGTGAAAGACCCGCTCCCGTGTAATGAATGTCACGTGAGTAACTACCATGACTACCATATCCATTCACGTAAGTTCTGCTTTCGCTGTCGTGACTGACGACAGTCACGCCAACTCTATTTTTGTCACTCATGTCACAATAAACTGTAAACGGTGCCAGGCCTCCCGCGCCATCTGGATCAATGACGTAATTTCCGCTTACTTTGCTGACGTGTTTAAGTATCACAGAACAAGAAGTCGCAATAATTGGAGAATTGATTTTGACGTTAGCTTCTATTGTTGTTAGAGCATTTGCTGCCCTACAGGTATAAGTTCCTTCATGCGATTTCTTGATGTTCTCAATAAGCAGTGTTCCATTCTGTAGAACATTAAACTCTACAGGAAGATAAGACTTGCCATCCTTGGTCCAAGTGATTGCTGGTTTCAGATCACTCTCAGCCATACACGGCAGATGAACACTAAAACTACTCACAGGAGTAACTTCTTGAGGTGGACGTACTTTGAAACGCAAACGAGAAAATATCGTGAGTTGAGAAGTGTCCGATGCTGATCCCAGAATATTCTCTGCCTTACAAATATATGTTCCCCTGTCTCTCTTTGTCAGACTGTAGATTGTTAACGACCCATTCATCACTTCAGATCTGTCTTTAGGCAAAGTACCAACTGCTCTGGACCACGTGATACTTGGTTGCGGCTCACCAGTAGCAGTGCAGATGATAGAGATATTTTGCTCCTCCTCAGCTAATCGTTCACTGGATGACAAACTGATCTGCGGGGCAACTGCACAAAAAACATGTTATAACAGTGCTTGGTTCCCTAGATTTCGAGCACTTGACGTTTAATGAGCGTTATAAAGCTATAGATATCACAGGAAGCGATGCCTGGTTGTTGAAAACAGTACGCCATTTTACTTTATTGATATCATTGACACATTTTCTCAGGGAGTCGCTGAAATGAGCTTTTTTTATGCGTGAGGCAAAACATTTAGTTTTTGGTTTTCACTAACGACGGAGTGATAGTCAAAGTCGTAATCGGAAGCGTAGAAAATTACGATGAGTAAAAACAAAATGGACAGAGTCGGAAACAGAGCACCGCAACCGCTTATGACTCCGTCGCTTCTGATGCAGTGAACATATGCGATCTCAACCATAAGCGACGGAGTCGTAAACGGAAGAAATGGAAACGTTCGAGCTGATGAATCCGCTTACGACTCCGAGTTTCGATTGTTATACTCTGATAAAACATAGGTTTTTGAACAATCAGAGCGCGCGCAGGGTCCAATCTATATTTTAATAGCCCATAAGCGCTCTTACGTCGCCAACTAAAACTCCGTCTCTGTCTCCGTTGTAGTTAAAACCAATCTCTAAGGCGATTCCGTTTACTGACACCGTTGCTTATGGTCCAGTGAAAACTAGACTGCAAGAGTCGGAAGAGGAATAAACAAGTAACGAGGCCCAGAATCTAATTAGAACGTTGTGATTGGTTTATTCTTCCCCTTCTGCTTCCGACTCCGACAATTTAGTTTTCACTAGATCATAAGCGACGGAGCATAAGCGGATGCAGTGTTCTGTCTCCAGCTCCGTCGGTTTGATTTTCATTAGTTATTTTCACTGGATCATATTTTTCTACGCATCTGATGACGACTCTGACTATGACTCCGTCGTTAATGAAAACCGGCCCAGCTTCAAATAGATAAAAAGTCATTAAATAATTAGTGGCTTGAAAATCTAATATTCTTGGAGTTAGATAGAGAAATCAAGGGCACGCATTCAAGCCTACCGGGATCTATTTCTGAACTGAGTCATTCTCGATAATCTCTCATATACTGTATCTAGTCATCCCTAAGACTAATACACCCAAGTGCCTTGTTAACATACTCAGAGTTTCACTCTGATCGACGCTCAAAAGTAAATCAACTTACAGTGAACAGTTAACTTTGCCGAATCATTTACTTGTCCCAGCAAATTTTCCGCTTTGCAGCTATAAACTCCGTCGTCTCCAGGTCTAACGTCCTCCACAATAAGAGCCCCACTGGACTCTACCACGTGACGATCTATAGGAAGCGATGAATTCAGCTTAGACCACGTGACTTTTGGTCTTGGATTACCATCGGCTGTACACTTTAAGATGGCTGTCTGACTTTCATTAACTGTCATTCCAACAGGACCCTGCAGCAGAGATGGAGCCGAGATGGACTGGCCCGGGTCACCTTTGTCTCCTTTCATACCCGGCGGGCCTCTAGGTCCCACTGGACCGGGGTCTCCCGGAATTCCAATTTCCCCCTTTATACCCATTGGTCCTTGGCTTCCTGTTGGTCCATGTTTACCAGGAAGTCCATTCGAGCCGGATCTCCCCGGGGGACCTGGTCTCCCTCGGGCTCCCTGTCTTCCTCGTCTTCCCGAGTTCCCTTTTGGTCCTGCACGGTAGAGCGTGTGATCTTTAGCACAGACTTGGTTTTGCAGCAGGCTAAGTTCTTGTTTGATCAACACTTGTACTTCAGACAAATGCTCTTGTGATAAGCTGCGTTTCTCTCTTGCAATGCTTTCCTGATGATCTAGCAAAAAAAACAAAAACCATTATCAATTCTAAGAATTATCGAATTCTATTTTGAGGAGGGCTCCAACAGTTTTACTTCACGCTTATTTGGTCGGGCCTTCTAGTTCTGCAATGGGGACAAAAAAGGTTCGATTGTTTTGCCCGCTGTGACCACACAAGGTCAATCATGCGCGTGTTACCTTCGGAGGGTTATATTTTACTATTTGAAAGAAAAATTATGCTAAAAATATTCAACTTTCTGATGGCAAACTCTAGGAAAGTGCTCTGAACGGCGGTATATTGAATCGGTGCTGCGATATGATAGCCCTTGTTATAAATACGTTTTATTAGGGTAAATCTAGTGAGTTACTGGGGAGATTATATACTGACTGCGGGATTGCTAATGTGGCCTACTGACATTACAAGCAGTCCTTAATCCGAATAAAGAATATATGAACAAACAAGTCGATGAGAATGAAATGCTTACACAGTGGCAATGATTAGAGGATCAATTGTGCGCAGCTTTAGGAGATCTAGAATTGGCTGTCTGCCCAGACTAGATATAACGTGGCATTCCATTTCTCAGATTTATGGTGAAATGCATTCTTATTCTGGCTTCAGTCAACAATCAAGGGGAAATTAAAATTCGTTGATGCTTCCTTGCCAACGAATATCCTATAACCATGGTTCTAATAAAGCTATAATTGGATTTTAGTGCTAAAGAACCAACCTTTTGATGCTTGCCAGAGGTTGCCAGTTGCAACCCGCCATTTCGCGAGGTTTTGGTTTACTTTTCGAAGGATTTCTGTCTCCATGTTATCACAGAATGCTACTGAGTGTGATATCAGTCGATGATGTTCTTGTATTCTGAGTTCCACGTGAATAAGCGCGATAAAACACACAACACACAACAGCAAGCCTGACCCGGAACACAAGCGGTGCAGTGTTTGTCTTCTGTTCTTCTGCTTTCCTTCTTTATCTTGTTGTTTCATAGTTGTATTTCTCGTTTTTGACCGAAGATATCACACAAAAGATGAAACTTCTCACTCGCAGTTTCAGTGTGCCGTGACGCTCAGGAATCAACCACAGGGCATGCAATGGCTACAACGCGGGTAAAAATAGTTGAACTTGTCACTACTTGCTTTAGTTTCCCGGGTTTAGTTTACCTTGCCATGCACTATCTGTCACAGGAAGTCGGTTTATAATTGGTTTAATTTGTTTTGGCTTTATACCAAAGGGATTCCCATAGTGGATCGCTGCGTGGTTTAAAACACTGCAGGTCAAAATGAATTGATGTTTTTTAATCATTCAACACTCAACAGTGGCTTGAAGTTAGCCGAACTTCAAAGTTCGCTTGTGGCGTCGAATTAACCTTCTAGCCCCGTTTGTTGATATGCGTACATTTGAGCTGCTATACAACTTTCAGTTAAAATGCTGGTGTTTGTAACAAGGGAGGGGGGGCGGGGGAAGGTGAGGGTGGGGAAAGAGAACGGGGTTTTGAGCCGTTTTAGAGAAAGTACGGTTGTAGGATTTGTCGCTTTTGTCTGAAGTGTATTCTTAGGGATATTGTGGTGGGGGGCGGGGGAAATTGAAGGTCGGGTTTGTTATGAAAAGACCCTCAAGACAAGAACAACACCGGCAACGAATGGTCAATGGTGTAGCGATCAAATAATTCTAGAAGATGAAAATGCGGGATATTCTGTCACGGGGTGGGGGGAAATTGAAGGTCGGGTTTGGTATGAAAAGACCCTTAAGAGAAGAACAATAACGGCTAGGAATGGTCAATGGTGTAGCGATCAAATAACTCTAGAAGATGAAAATGAAAGTACAAATGTTAACTGGTATATACTGAAGCCTATTTTAGGATAAGATTTACGAATGTAGATATTAATTAACCTCCATACCTGATAACCTAAGGCATTACGATGTACTCTCTTAGGTAGACTCCCGCGGTAACCGTACCGACGAAAATTTTGAAAAGAAACATCAATTCCCAGACAAATGAGATAAACGACACCACCTGGCTCCAAGTGTATTACTACCAGGACCAAAATAAAGTTGTCTAATTTCATTTCAACCAGTAAACAACATAAGATCATAAAAGCAGATCTGCCATGAAATTACGAGCGGAAAAAAGTCTGGTTACTGATACACCCGGGCTGATACAGTTAATTATTCTTGACACTCGGTTGATTTGTAGTTAAAAGACACTTTAAAACTCATTGTATTGTTGAAATTCGTTTCAAAGCTCTGGTTAGGTTTTTAGATGTGGCTTCTGCTGTCTTTTCGGGGGCAGTCAGGGAAGTGGAAAATGTTAAGATTGTGCAAGACAGGATACGTCAAACCAAGTGTCCATATACATTGTTTATCGTCCCTAACATTTGAATAACTGAAATTGTACCGGGATGGTTAAATTTCTGTAATCAGTGTAATTCCACCCTTCTCCCAATAAAACACCGCGGATCTGTTCCCCGCCACCCAACCATGGTGGAAATCTCCTAGCTGTTCATCGCACCCGTTCGTCGTCCTACTTTCCGGTCTTGTACTACGCATGCATAAGCTTTCGAATGAATAAGGTTGTGCAGTCGACAACTTCAAGGTGGCGTCAACTAGTGGTGGTGGTCACGGAGGTACTAAAAAGAATAAAACAAATTTAAATAATTGAAAAAAAAAGGGTAAAAGGAATAATTCAGGTCGAAAGAGGATATTAAGCAATTCAAAACAAGCCAAGAAGGAGTGGGAGAGATGTCACAAACGCATTTACCTTGGAAGTAACATTTTAAAATCGCGGCTTGAGGAGCTTGGGGAGTGAAGCCAAACTTTTTTTTTCCACTTAAGTTTTATTTTCGACATTTATTTTTAACTATTACATACAGTACTAAAATTACTTACAATGCTTACACTAATGACGTCTTACAACACTAACAATGAGTAACATTACCTACAACACTTGCATTACTTACAATACATACGTCACTACTGACACTACTGACACTGCTTACGACACAATCGTTACTTACACTACGATTACAACACTACAAATACTTCAGATACTCTGCCTGCACAACGGAAAATACAAATCCTCCTCAACATTGCACTATAAAAAGGTACTTTGTATAAAATAACAATACAGGTATTTAAATCATCATAAATATACGTTACTTTCCCTACTTTATAGTGCTTACACCGCAGTTACATTAAAACATTTATCTACAAAAATTACTGGGTTACATGTACATCCCTTACACACACACACAAAAAAAAATAACTAAAGAAAATAATAGAGAAAAAGAAAAAAAAAATACACACACACAAATTGCGAAAAGAGGCCGCCAGTCCTGGTGTAAGGTTTGGAAAGGTAAAGAGTAAACTTAGAAAATAAATTAAATAGCGAAAGGGGAGCGACTAAATAAAAGTGGAAATGGATTAAAGTCACAATCGTAACTCTCTGCTATATGGTCTACCGAATTATTTAGTTCATAGACTGCAATTAGTCCAGAATTGTGCGGCACGGCTAATCTTAGGTGGTCGTAAGTACGATCACGTTACTCCTTTATTGAAGG
>Ga0126343_10001742_pt1:2500-10566 | contig 10566 bp, 7 predicted proteins | sample Cyp2metagenome_FD_92531 | JGI IMG/M metagenome (GOLD analysis project Ga0126343, IMG submission 92531) | Coral microbial communities from Lord Howe Island, Old Settlement Bay, Australia - Cyphastrea 2 metagenome | ecosystem: Host-associated > Invertebrates > Cnidaria > Coral ... | reverse complement strand
CTTTTTGTTTTTTGTGAACACTCTAAAGCTTTCTGGAAAGAAATCTCTAGTTGGTTACATGAATGTGGTATTGAAACGCTTCCTGATCTAACGGATCAAATTAATATTATGTTTGGTTTATTTCATGTCGATAATCACTTTATGCTTTTAACTCACATCATGTTAATAGCAAAGCAGACCATCTTTCTCTGCAGACATAAATTTATTACCCCAAGCTTTATTATTTTCCTCGCACACCTTAGAAAAATTTTTAGAATACAAGAATACCTAGCTAAAGAAAAGAAAAAACTAAACCTGCACTTAATGAAATGGGAAAAACTTTTACAATCACTCAGTTGAAATAACTTTACCTTGGGTAGCCGTGTATTAATATTTTTGTTTATTCATTTATCTATGTTATCCTCTAATTTTTTTTTCTTTCTTTGTTTAAAAAATGTAAAACTGAAAAACACAATTAAATATTTAAAAAAAGATAATGAACTTTATAGCTCTACGCAGCTCTATGCAGCTCTATGATCGAACATTTCTAGCAATAAGCTTTACAAAAAAAAAAAAGTCCTTCGATCAGACATTGCTCCATAATCAAAATGTGAGAGACTGGTGTTATAATATTATATCTGGTCATGGACTTAATCTCCAGAGAACAGATGGATGAAGAACAGAACAGGTTTGTTAAATTTCCCAAATTTAACTATTCTTTCGGCTTGCGCCTCTATTTATTGTGAGATTTGTCTGTCGCGTCATGAGATCACAAGATTGAACTGAAAAATGTGAGTCTCACAACAAAAGTGTGAGACTTGAGAGGTCTGATGCAGCCGTACTAATGTGCTAGTGCACTTAAAAGAGGAAAATATGCTGCAACACTAATGCAGTAATGTACTAAAAGAAATTTAAGTAAGTAAAATAGGCTTTCATAAATGTACTACAGAACTGAAGAAAAGTTAGTAATTAAGGTATGTGGTCATCCTAATAAAAAAAATGTACTGATAGAAAGTCAGAATGTACTGACAGAAAAAGAAAGAAAAATATGCAGTCGCCCTAACATAGTCATACTGAAAGAAACTAAAATCTGTGGTCTTGTTTATGTTCTAACCTAATGAAAAAAGGTAAGTAAAATGTGTGGTTGTACTGATGTACTGGAAGAAAGCACATGCAAGTGAAGTAAGTGGTTGCACTAATGTGCTAATATTCGGAAGGAAAGTCAGTAAAATTTGATCTTAATTTGCATGGAGAACTGAATGCTGGTGTCTAATTTCTCCTATCCACACACCCAAAAAGAAAATAAGACTTAGAATCATTAAAATTTTTATTGATAACAAAAAAAAATTAGTAAGGCTTATTCAGTAAGGCAAAAAAAAATATCGGCAATCACCACTAACACATCAAGCTACACAAAAATTGGTGTGCACTTTCTTTAGAATGTTAGTAAGAGGAAGTTTAACACTTTCATTATTCTAATACTGACAGTATGACAGCAAATGACTAAATTTAGTATCCTTAAATGTATGTAAGTACGTTAGCATAGCTGCTTATTTCACCAAATTAACTCTCCTTTGTAACCCTAGTACATTAAAATGGTCACATATTTCAACAAATCTACTTCGATTAGTTCTTGTTGTTTTGTATTTACTTCAACCATCTATTTATTCAAAGCTTTCCTGAATATGTTGGTATGAGCCTTGTTTCAAAGCTTTCTTTGGTACCCTAGTAAGACCCTTCTTTCAATTCAAAACTTTCCTAACATGTTAGTATATTAGTACAACCCTTGCTTCTATTCAAAACTTTCCTTGGTAAGTTAGTACAAAGGTACGACCCTTATTTCAATTCAAAACTATCTTTAGTTTGATAGTATGACTTTTGCTTCTATTCAAAACTTTCAGAGGTAAGTTGGTATGACAGTACATTACTCTTATTTCAACTCAAAACTTTCTTAAGCATGTTATTATGACCCTTGTTTCTATTCAAAACATTCCTCAGTAAATTACTATTCTTTAACGCATGTGATAGAAAAAGTGAGCAAAGCAAGGGTGAGCACAAAAGCACAAAGCAGTGGAGGAGGGGGAAGCAAGGGAAGCAACCAAAATGAAAAATATTTATTTTGGCTCCAACCCCGTCAATTCTCTCATTTTGCACTGGCATACTTCTGTGAATGTACCTGGGTGTTCAACAATCTAATTAAAACTTGGTGCAAAAAAATTAAGTGCTGCAAACTGTCCACCCTTGTTTAGTACCTTTCAGTTAGTACAACCCATGTTTTTATTCAAAAGTTTTCTTAGTATGTTAGAGAGACTGTTTTAATTCAAAACTTTCTATTGCAATTGCAACTAGAGACAATACAATAATGGAAATAAGGGCAACAGTAATTACTGCAGTTAGCCACTGCAGTACTAAAGAAACAATTGAAATAAATGACTCTTATTATGTACTTGGTATGAAGCTGTAAAGTTGTAAAGACCTAGAAATGTGTAATCATAGAGCACTAGAGCCATACAGTTCCTTTTCTAGAAATGTGTGATTGTAGATCCGTAAAGACGTAACCGTAGCATTCATCATGTAGAACTGGTAGTTAACGAACAAGTTTAGGCATAGGGCTGAGTAAAACTTCTACAACAGACTTCGTAACCATTGTGACATCCAACTGTTTTAAATATACACACAGGGGAAGAAGTACATAATGTCTGATGATAAACGTGAAGTGTAGTGCTCTAGTACAATTTCTGCAGCAATGCAAGTCTGGTACAAGTGCACTGGTTGTTTGTTTATACATGTACCTTGATGGATTTATACAGTATATCTGTCTCTTCTTTAGCCTCTGAAGGGCATAAACAATCCCTACTGACATTGCTGCAGGAAGAGCAGGTGGAACAGCAATAGTAATAATGTCTAATGCTTTCAGAAGGATGTGACCAGCAGACATCTAAAGTGGACATGTGGAAGCAAAAGGATATTAATTAGCAATCTCAGCACTTTTGCAAGAACATGTTCACTAGGGTTGCTCGGAATCAGCTGAAAACAGCATCCAAGCCCAGTTGAGAGCTTCAACTCAAAGGGGGTTAATGCCAAAAAGGCCACTGATACAGTGACAATATGGTGCATGGACTTGGCTATTATTTGCAACTAGTCATCCAAACAGCCGGGCAAGAGGTGTCTGTTTTTGCTTTAAGTTACTTCATTTGACTTAAGTTACATTAATTTTGGGTGTCTCTTTGACCACTTTGAACAATTGTTAAACATTGCTGGTGGGTGTCTCTGCTGAGAAGGAATCCTGCTGGAAAGGGATCTATCAGATAAATGACTGTGAGATAGGCCAATCTCCTTACTAGGTGAGCAGCCAAAAGAGTTGCAGCTTTCTGAGCATGTTTTTACAAATTGTGTCAGATGTTTCCAAAAGTTTGAGGAAGAAGCAAAATTCTAAAGACACTCGGACACTTTCACCATGTTTCCACAGACATCTGTTGATCATGTTACAATCTGTTTTAGATTTATGTGATTCTAAAATGTTGTTCTATTCATAATTCATTATAAGTAATACACATTGACACATACTTAAATTAGAGAGAATTTGAAAAAAAAGCAAGTGCCTGTTAAAAGATTATGAGTTCCATTGGAACATATCCTAAACTTTGTTCCATTCATGATGCACCTGAACCTTAAGCTCAACAAAGAAGAACTATGAATGGCAAATTATATATCCACCACAAACCAGATGTTTAACCTCTTACAGTTGTATTTGGCTGCATGCATGCATGCATACATACATACATACATACACTTTATTTAATCTCGGATTTACAGAGTAGCTGAACTTAGCTAATATCTTCGAGGAAAAGTAAAATATAAAAATACAGGCAGAAAATATAAGACTCCAACAAATAATCAGTACATATAAATATAATAATTGCACTCGAGTCTAAACTTCTAGAGCAATTTTGGAACAACATACACAATAACATAACCTAAGTTCTGCGAATGATTAAAAACAACTTTATTTGCACCCTGAATTTAATTAAATTTACAATACAAAGACAAATAAAAAATAAAATAAAGTGCATGGCTGCTCGAAATAACCACCATGGGCTAAGGAGATTGGGCAGCCATCCTTAGCATTTTAGATACCACAATTTTTAACGAATTTTATCAGCCATCGGGTTAGGTCCGTGTATTGCTAAGTCGGCCGGTTAGAAGTTCGTTTGTCGGTTTCGTTTCCGTCTTGAATAAGTCGTTTGTAAGGTGCCGGTAGTTGTTGACATCTGTTGAGAGGTGTTTGTTCTAGGTTAGTGTACCAGCTTTCCAGAGCCAGTTGTTGAAAATAGTTTGTACTGTAGGTTAAGCACTGAGCAGAGTCCCAGTCAATGTTGTGGTTTGTCAGTTGATGATGTATAGCAATGTGACTGCTGGCATCACCATATCTCGTAGCTTGTTTGTGTTCAGTCAATCTTGTGTTGAGGTTTCTGCCAGTCTCACCAATGTAGAATGCCTGGCAGTCAGTCAGCTTTTATCCCTACCTGAGCTTAGTGATGAGTGTCTCATAACTAATCTAACAGATGTAAAACTAAGGAAAATACAACAGATGTAATAGTGGTTGACATAGTTCCTCATTTTCTGTATTTAGTTTATAGTCATTTTACAAATTAACTTCTTGTAAAAGGAGCAAAGTGATAATGTTTGTTGCTAGTTTATTCCTATTTCTAAACTAAACTTATACTAGAGTTGAAAAAGAAGAAAAGGAAGAAGAAAAGAAGCTGTATATAAGTCTGACTGAATTTGGAAAAACATGCCTGCAGTTGACTTAATGCAATCCAAAGGGTTGCAAGTCCCTTGACTGACCCCATGCATCATAGATTGACCAATCACACTTACAAATCAGAGGTATGAGCCTCCTCAGCAGGGTACAATCAACCCTTGAGTTATGTTCAACAACAGTTTTACTGGGCAAAATGCTCAGTCTAGCTACATGTACATGAGAGTGTCACTAGAATTCCACCTCCCCTCTGTACTGCTTTTGCCACCTAGCTGCAAGCAAACCACCAGCAGATAGGCAAGTCCTTAGGCCAGCTCCAGCTTGGCCTCTAGAGAAGCTTCCTCAAAGCAGCTAGCTGCTTTTAATGAAGCTTTGCTCAAGTTTAAGTGAAGATATGTTTGTGAAAAAAATAAAAATACTTTCTGGTTAAAGGCCGTTAATTTGTCAGAACATGTCATTACAAAAGTGGCTGATGAAGCCAGCCGTTACTTTGAAATCTATGCTTCAGTATGGGCAAGGTGACTGGGGGAATAGTAGGAAGAGAGGAGGAGTTTCTCCTCCTTCAGATGTCTTATGATTACCCGACCGACTCACTGCTGTTTAAGAGCAGACATCCTTGAGTCATCTAACTTCAAGGATCATGCGCCAAATCTTAGCAGGTCCCACGCCTTAAAGGCCTTGAGGTAGCACACCTACTTCAGTACTACATTAACACAATACTCAAACTACCCATCTTTTGCGCATAACTAAATAACAAGTATGGTACTATATTGAACCACTTACCCCTTGTTTTACAAAGATGAACACACTGTATGAGAATCCAACTGTGGCTGTTTTATGTTAACACATGGATAAAGTCATTAATTTACAAAGCTAAGTGATTAGGTATTCCAGATTGATGCATTGACTGACTGGACATTCTCCTATAAGCAGTCTTTTACCTTACACTGTGTCACACTATTAACAAAAGAGTCAATATTTAACTGTTATTACTCAACATAATTATTAGAACCTGTTTTGAAAGGACACCCTGTATTAAGTGGATACAGGGACTGTCCCAAGGATATGCGCAAAATACAGGTTTCCCTCCATGTTATGGGCTGTGAAAAATTAAGCTTTGCATGTCCATCTTTTAACTCAATATAGCAATCTGTCTATGTAGTCTTTCCCCTCCTCTTTGATTTGAAGTTGTCCAGAAACTTTTCTAGCGTGTTGTTTTGTCTCTTTCATTCCATTCATCACTGTATATAAATCTTCAGGTAGAATTAACCCACATGATATATTGTCAATCTATTATTCAAAGCATTGTTTCAAGTGAAACACTTTTACAGTTATAAAATTAATATAAGCCATTTGAAGCAGTACATATTACATCTGAGCAATTTTGCAAAACCATGCCTGCTAGGTTTTTGTCTGGACTCTGGTAAGAGGCCAAGCCAGCGATTCTTAACCTAGCAGGGGCTCAGTCAAGGCTGTGCTGGGCTGGGGACATGGCCCAGGCACTGGCCCAAAGATGTGTGTGATACGTATGTGATAACATAGTAATGTATGTACATGTAGAGTATAAAAATAATCATGAATACTTGTCATATGCCTAGTTATGGCTTACCAAGAATTGCCAAGAGACCAATAAACCGAATGGAGTCTCTGAAGAACTTAAAGCCTACAGGTTTTGGATTAAGGATGGAACGAATTAAGCCACCCTTAGTAGTTGAAAATCCTACAAAATAAAAATATCACATAAAAGAATCAGTAACAATCTAAAAGCTTTATAAAATAATATTACAGAAATAAGCCTACAAAGTAAACAAAATCTATTTCTCACGTAGTGAAAGTGAAAGCTGCAATATCAGCAAATTCCAGGGCTGACGTAAAACCTTTTTAGCCCCTTTTTAGTTTCAACAACGCTTGGCGAGTAAACATTACAGATTGCATGATTCAAAGTTGGCTGAGTGGAGGTCTGCATCTTGTCACGTACAAAACTAAAAAAAATAAAGTCCATGTAAACCTAGAACTGCGCTCGGCCCATGGCCACTCGGTTAATAAGCTCCGTGTAAACCAAGAACTGCGCTCGACCCATGGCTGAGTGGTTAACAAACAAACAAACTGCCCCTTGTTCTACCAGGCTTAAATATTAGGTCCTTAATGCATACTTGTTGGCTTATGACTAGTTGGAGTATTGTAGTACGTCTTATAAATGGACAAAAACTAGAAAGATAATTGTACAATAGTAAATCAGGTTTGTGTTAGGAACATACTTGGGTATGCTGTTTTAACCCTTTACTGCCTAAGAGTGACTCATAGATTCTACTCTGTCTAACGCCAGACAATTTTACTCGTCAAAAGGAGACCTCTTGGGCATTAAAGGGTTAATTACCCAGCGCTTCTGAACAAACCGATTAATTTAACATTTTCTCCACAAAATTGGTGTGGCTAATGATTGCTTTTATCCCATTTATACAGCTATTCAAACCAGCTGTGTTAATCTGTCCTTTGTAAATATTGTGTACACTGATTCAAGTTTCGATTTGCTTGTAATTATATTAATTTTGCATTCTAGATATTTATCAAAGAACAGTTTTTTAAAAGTGCAATTATGAGATATATCTGTGAAGATGTCATTTAAATTTGAACAGCCATGAGGTTTGACGCACCTACTCTGTTGATACAACCACCTTGTTAATACGGCCAAGTTGTCATGGCCCATTAGTGTCCATATTAATGGGGTTCCACTGTACTTATTAACCTAAAACGTTTCGGTCTTTATAAGAAAATCTCAAATCAAGAACTTGCCATACTGGTGAGCGATGGCAAGGTAAATACATGTATGCCAAGGTTGAGGCTTGAGATTTTCTCCTAAAGACCGAACGTTCAGGGTGAAGGAATCTGTATCTGTATACGAAAACTCTAGTTTTTTTTAATCACTGGCTACAAAATTTTGTGGTCTTCCTATTTCAAAAAATCGGAATGAGAAGGTCTTTTGGTTTTAGAGATCCAGAGGAAAAAGGATTTTGAATTTCTAATTATCGCTAACAGAACATTGACAAATTCCAGTCTAAAGAACTCACTCTCCGTCACAAGACTACATAAAATGACCAGAACTGACCAAAGTTATTATCCTTCAGACGATCACACTTCCATCATCATGAATCTAACAACTCATGCGTTATGACTTCTCAACTGCTTAGAACAAACCAAATTGGAAAAGTAGTTTTCATCTGTATCTCAAAAACAAAAATGCCGTACAGAAATGTATGTTTTAAGTTCGTTTACATCCTTTTGACAGTTTTAAGCTGAAATTTAGCTAAAATGTTCCCAGACAGAT
>Ga0126343_10001741_pt1 | contig 10570 bp, 7 predicted proteins | sample Cyp2metagenome_FD_92531 | JGI IMG/M metagenome (GOLD analysis project Ga0126343, IMG submission 92531) | Coral microbial communities from Lord Howe Island, Old Settlement Bay, Australia - Cyphastrea 2 metagenome | ecosystem: Host-associated > Invertebrates > Cnidaria > Coral ... | reverse complement strand
GCTCTTTGCAACGTATTTCTAGCTGCAGTGAGCACATGAGATCTCCGGCTTATCCGGGAGATCCTCCCAATAAAATCCTCGTCAGTCCACGTGCTGTGGACTGAGCAATTTAATACGTGTTGAGCGCCACATGCTAAGACGGTTTGCATGTCCAGCCTCAGATTGCGTCATACCCAAAAAGCACCACCATTTTGGTTTCCACATGTTTTGGGAGTACCAAAGCCAAACCCACAAACAAAATGTTTGAAGAAGTCGAGAAACAACAAGTGTGCCATCATGTGCAACTTAGGGCGGATCTGGTATCCAAGAATCCCAGCTTTGGCTGTGAGTGATGCCAATGTAGAGTATCCATCCTTATGGTCAAGATTTGAGAACCACTAAAAAAAGTAAGGATGTTGAGGACCATTGTAAAAAAGGTATGATCACCCCATGTTCAAACTTTCCATGTTCAAATTTGTCATTTAAACATTTGTACGCATTTGTCATCGGCTTGGGCAATTTTAAAGTCTGTATGCTCCAAATCAGTGTTCCAAGATTCAAGGAAAGCCCAGCCATCTGACACTACCTGTGTTGCAACATCTTGGGGTAGCCAAATCCAGCTGCCATAGATGGTTCTCCAAAACCTGTTGATTGCGGTGCAGCTCCATTTGAGCACCGCCAGCATGTCACGAAACTCTGGTGCCTCAAGCGCATAGGAAGGCATGGGGGTATCAAAGTAAAAATAATGTCAGGCTCAGAGGGATAAGCTGTGGAAGTGCAGGAAAGTCAAAAAGGCTAAAGAAAGAATAAAATGGTCTTCAGATGCAGCTTTGACAGATGCGAGTGTCTGCTGAGGCCACATCGATTTGCCGGAGCTCTTCGTTTAACCAGGCCCCCACAACTGCAGCGTCATGCCCTTTGCCAAGGCCCCTCGGGAATCCACGAAGCCTGGGCTCTTTGGAGATTGAAGATAACATGTGGTGAAATTGAATGTTAATTCCATCATTAACCAGAAACTTAAGATGTCGTCCCTTGGGCGCTAAAATGGGGTGCAGAATAGAAACGATCCAACCTTTAGCTTGAAGGTCTTGTAGCTGAACTCATGGATGCTGGTGCTTTTTCCAGTGGCATCGCAGAAAGCCATGAAACGCGAGTAAGCATTGTTGAACTTGAGATCAGTATTCCCATTCCCAAACCAACCACTCATCATGAGGAGGATCACTGAGCTAGCATAGTAATCCTTCCCAATTCCGTCAATGGCAAAGGTATGGGCTGGATCAACGCGGATGTATTTCGGGTTTCCATTCAAAAATAACAAGTCTCGCAGCGGAGACGGGTTTTGAGCCTTGTATGGACGTGGGTTCACATCCGAAGGCCGAAGTCGCTTCACAGAACCTTTCAAGTCCCACCAGTCCTTGGTTTGAACAAACCTTTCGTATCACACTAGATCACGATCATGTAATTAAAAAAATACCAGATTTCGGGGTGCAACAGAATGAATCAGGTTTGAAAACTTTCTGGAACAGTTGTGCCTAAGTTATGCCACTGAAGGTCCTTGAGCACACACCTATGGCACTTGTCTGTGCAGTTGTACCCATTGGCCAAACCACACGAAGCTCGTAGCCACGGCCAATCGCCCTTGATGGAGACTACGATAAACCGAAATTTGTGGACTCTCCCCTTCCAAAGAACCTAAGGTTGGATGGATGCAAGCGATGAACATCTACACAGTTTGGATTTCTAGCATACTATGAACCCCTGAAAAAAAGATCGTTTGAACAAATATGTATCATTTTCTTTGTCCAACTACAGTAATCCCATCTTCGGCCAGCTTGTTCAGGTCTTCCACCCAGGAGCGCAGAAGATCGTTCAAGGTTCCCTGGGTATAGGGCGCTGGGAGGATGGTGTAGAGCAAGCGACTGCACGGAGATGGCCTTGGATCCACAAAGGGTGCAGAATAAAAAGTTCAACATCCAATATCCTACTTCACCATACTACTACAAATATGTTCAAAATAATGCCAACATTTTTGATAAACATATGTGGCTGGAGGCCCACCCATGTTGGACTTGTTGGTGAACAGGGGAATGATGGTCTGGGCCGCCATTACCAACACTGGCTGTTTCTGTCGACCCCGACCTTCATCGCCATGAAGGGCTATGGGTATACATTCACCCCACTGGGATTTAGGAAGGCCAAAATCTGGCTCTGAAGCATGGAACTTGTCCCAAAAGTCACTCAACACACCACGAAATTCGTCGGCATGATCCAAGCTCTGGCCCCCCAGGAAGAAGTGACCTCCAAAGTTGAAGATGCATTCTACCCAATCTGAGAAACGAAGAATTGGGTAATCTATGGGAACCTTCTGGGGTCTCCGTCTTGAAAGCCTCACAGAAGTTCTAACCGTGGAAATTTCAACCGGGATCACCTTGTCGAATTTCTTCACAGTTTTGTGCAAGTTTCGGCAGATATGCGAATCCAGCTTCGTTTTCCCACATTTCGCCATCTTGGACAAGAGGGGGTCTGCTAAACCTTAGGGGCTGGAGAATTCAGATATAAGTATAAGTGAAAAGGGGGTCTATCGATCTTGATAGGAATGCAGAATGCAGTTGAATGATTGTTTCTGTGTAGCCAAGGGACCATGTTTCTTCAGCCGGTTGTTGGCAACTTTCGCTAGTCGAACAACACGTGCTGCTGACTCTGCCTAAGATTCAGAACCCCACTGGAACCAATGTATGTTAATCCCAAGTACATGGTACCTGCACTAGCCAACACAAGATTCGCTGGAACCTGGAAAAACACGTTTGTTTCTGCCAATGGTCAAGAATGAAATTTCAAACAAGGGACACCTTCTTCAAAGCCAACAAGAAGCTCGTCCGCCAGGTCAGCGTCTTCGTCCTCGTGGAAGCCTTGCGCACATGTTGCAGACGAAGGCCAAATGGGTAATCAGGGTACTCTTTCTCAGGTGTTTGGATCTCAAATATATTCAAATATCACATAAAGCCTGGCCTTTGCCATTGAAACGATAGGGAATGATGTCAGCACGCGAGGAACCTGCGTAAGGGGATTTGTCCACATGACTGAAAAGATGAATTCTTCCCATTGCATTGTTGCTCTCATGCTGACCGAAACTAGGGACTCATTTTAACATCAAGCTTTCTGCCTTGTAGATTGGACTCACTTCCGAGTTGCATCAGCCAGATTGGGAAAGCCCACAAACAATACGGAGCATTGACACTTTTGAGATTCAAGATGATCAAGTTGTCAACGCTGGCTGTGGTTGCAACAACCCCTACAGCTAAGCTAAGGTGGCACCTCCTTGGGTCATAGGGCCACAGCAAAAAGAGGTATCCGTTCAATCTCACAACTGCCTTCGAGTTGTGCTGAGACTCCACGGGTACATGAAAATCCCCCAGCTGCTAAACCTTAAAGCTTAGGCAGCATCGGCTCCTGCAGATTTCTTTGTTCCCTTCCTGGGCTTTTTACCCGACCGGGACTTAGACTTAGGAGTTGCCTTAGGCTTCGCCTCAGCTTTTTTCGCTGTCGCCTTCATACTCCTGCAGGCGCTTGAGATGACAGCTGATGACTGATGGGATGGTCCAGAACGTACGCTGGCACTGGCTGGGGGTCCTGGAGCGAACAACCAAATTGTTGAGGGCCACATCAGCTCGGGTGCATGCAGAACAATGCTGCAAGATCTGTTGTCGAATCTCTGGCCTTCCGAAACAAAATTAGTGGCTTAAGAAAAACTGAAAGTGGCTAAATTTGGAATTTGGAAGGTAGCTTGGATTGGTTGGCTGACCTGCCTTTCAGTTCGAGTAACAGCGACTTCTGCTTGCAGAGCTTCCAGGGATCGGTAGAGCTTCTGCAAAGTGTTCATATGGACTCCGATCTGCTTTGACAGCCTGGGATAAAGGTGAAACACACACACACACAGATGGCGAATGATACTGGGTTTGGGCGAATTTCCTAAGGTTAGCGCTCTGTGGCTTGAACAGTGCCACACTTGGCCAGCTTCTCCTGTGAGTGGATAGACGGAAGGAATTCCAATAAATCCTTTAAAACTGAATATGTTCGACATACAATATATAATATATTCATACACGTCTTATATTTTTTGGGTGTCCTGCACACCATGGCAGTTGTCCAACTTGCGACCACATACTTCCAGGAAGTGTGGCAGAATGGCCACAGCTGATGCATTCTCTTGCACAGCCGGAAATACCAACCTTAGATGGTAACATGGAGCCATGTCAGTTAAATCATATGGCTGATGATTGGTCATCGCATGAACAGATTACAGTCTATAGATGTCTATAGTCTACATCATGGTTGAATGCCTTGAAAGAAACTTGAAACTTCCAGAGCTGGCTGCAGCTTGATCCCCAGGCGACACACCTTCCCCTTGACCACGTTTCAGCAGATCCTCCGCGTTGGATGCCAAATCAGGCACGTCTGATGACATAGTCGCACCATCAGGGTCCTCATGCTGTGAGCAGGGTGGCAAAGGGTTTCTGGGTGGTTGGAGATATTGGTCAACAGTTCGGGGGTTTGTTGAAAAAAAGTCTTGACCATTCCAACTTTATTCCATGCAGTTTTGCAATAATTACATCAACCTGTTTAGACGAGGCACCTCACAGGTCATGCTCATACTTTGGTTTTGCTCCTCTCCCTCTTCCTCATTGAAGCTAAAACCATCACCTAGTATGAGTTTTGCCTCCTGCTCACCATGAATTTCAGAAGTTCGGAGCAACGAATGTTTCGCAGCCCATTCGAAAGCAGCATCTACCATCTTCCTCGGGTTTCAATTTCTTGATGCACATGGTACATCATGGTACATTGTTTAGATGCAAGCTGACAAAAAGCATCAAGTATTCAAGTAGAGATTAGCCAACACCAATCTGTATGATCAAATAAGGACAGGTCTTGGACCAATGCTCAGCTTGCTGAAGATAGTGGCGTGTAACCCATTTACCTTCCTTAGTTTTTCGGTGCACCTTGGACTTCCACTTGCGGATCTGCAGCTCGACTGGCGGGAATTGCATACCATTCTTCAAGAGCAACTCACGGATCTTGTCACCTTAGAGTTTGAGACAGTCACTGAAACAAGTGGCGCCCAAATGATTGTTAAACTAAACAAGTGGGTCAACATGAGCACTGCGTGTGAAGGTTGGAGAAGAAATCAACATGAGTGTTTGTGTATGTGACATTGCATTTCCCAGTAGGCCTAGGTGCGTCCATCCCTGGTAGCCCACAACTTGATGATCTCAGCTGATGCCTTCTTTGAAGCACAATATCTTCGCATCCTTACATTAGTCATGCGAACATTACCTGAACACGTTCAATTCTGCATGGTGACCAATGAGTCTATCCCTATGCACTATGCACCATTACATAAACCCAAGATTCCTAAAGTATGTCTTGTCCCTCATCTCCTTGTTGGTCACCGGGGCAGGTGCTGCCCCCGATGATGTCGTAGATGCTGCTGCTTCAAGGAGGCCCGCAGCTGACTCACCCAGGGCGGCTACAGCAGTCTCATATTCAATTTGTTTCTGTTCTTCCTCTGTAATCAAAGGTGAATCGTGTCTAGACTGGGCATCTTGGAAAAATTCCTCCCTGGGTGATGAAACAACAGTGGGGGCCAAAGACAAAGACGAATGAGCTTTTCCTCGTGAAATGGTGGGTCTGTCACCAGCACCCGTTGGTTCCTTCACAGGCAAGGTGTCCTCCTGATCAGTTTCGCCAGCCACAAAGTGTCCCTCGGCATGGGCAATCACCGGGGCACCTGGCCAGAGTGGCAGGGTATAGATCCCAAAAAATGGACGGGAAATTTGAAGTATCCTTATATAATCTTATAATTCTGAATATACTGTCATTGCAGGCACCTTCAACCATGGAGGGCTCACGTCGAAGTGTGGGTTGTTGATGTTCTTTTAAAGCAAGTCTGAACTTGGCAATCTTGGCATGCTGTGCCTGCATTGGAGAGCGTATAATGATGCTTGCTTGAGGGGAACGAATCATGTCCAACTAATAGAAAACATAGTGCAACCGAAGTACCTTGATCAGGTCATCCAAGTTTCTACTGTCACCTGGTGGTCCTTCAGCATTGTGTCCCAAGAGGTTAGTCCCATACTGAAGGGTTTGACACGACAAAGACTTGCCCGCCATTGCTGGAGCGTAGCGATCTGATCGCCAACTCAAGTTCAACCCCTTTTGAACCCACTGCTAAGTATGATAATTATGGTTTTCGTGTTTGATTCTAAATTGACCTATCCTGCACAGATCTGATCAAACAAAAACCATATAAATTCAAGTTTCTAACCATAATTTTCCGAAAATCGGGGCAATTTCAAGTTTCAAACCAAAATTTTCCAAAAATCGGAGCAATTTCAAGTTTCAAACCAACATTTTCCGAAAATCGGAGCATTTTGTGGGTTCTAACCGATCAAATTAGGTCAAAACTACGTGATTTTGAAAATTGCGCCGAATTGCGGAAAATTGTGGGAGAATTGCGGAAAATTGCGGTCGAATTGCGGTTTCATTTTTCACTCCCATGTCCGAATTTGTCGTCAAATTTGACAAATCCTCCGATTCTTTCCAATCAGAGCTCCGATTTTGCTGGAAATCCCAAATTTGGTGGAAATCCGTTCCCCGTGGCCACATTTGAATTAGATGGCAGTCAATTGGGAAGTGGAAAATGGTCCACTATCCACCGCTCAGATGAAGAAACACTGCGAAAGACCATCATCCTTCCACAGCCGCCTCAGCTGAGGAGTACGCAGTGCAATTCAAAATGGTCGACCCAGATTGAGGCAGGGACCCAATCATGGGCAAATTGCTCCATAGCTTCTTGCCATTCAGATGGGATCCTTCAGGGTACTGTAAAATCTTGACAAATCTTGACAAGCTATTAAAATTTGAAGGTAAAGCCACATGTTTAAGTTTCAAACACATGTATATTGTGATATAGGTCCTGGTGTGACGGCAATTGTAGAGGTAATCGAAACATTCTTTCAAATTTGCATCCGACCAGCAATCGCCAAGCTCCATCTCTTGAAAGAGTTCAACTGGCCCTTTTGTTTTGGTGGGGGTTCTCTCAACTCGAAGATCCCCATGCGGAGGCCCCTTCAGCTGCTCCAAGTAAGCAGCATGAATTGCATCTCCAAGCCCCGATGGATAGGCCCTTGGCAGCGGGGCAGCGGGGCATATTATGGGGAACCAAGTGGGTAATGCGCAAGTTCAGTGATGCCAATCCAGGGCATAGTGCATATTCTAGGCATGAGTGTGTTTCATTTAAGGGACTGTGTGCTGCGAAGGGCTGCTTTCCGTCCAGCAAATCTAAAGCGGCCACCCTTGTCCAAATATTTACCTGAGCTGGGAGATTACAATCTAACGGGTATAATGACTATAGAGGCTTTGGCAAGAAGCATGGGTCCATCTTAAAAATTCACTATCACTGTTCTTTTAGCTAGGGTGCGTGTTGTCCGGATTTTAGTTCGCTTGACCCGCTCTTTGGCTGTAAGTCTGCCTTTGTCAAGGGTACCAAGTGTCCTCAAATTTCCCATCACAACAGTCCTCTTGGGTGAACTGGAGCCGTGGAGTTGCATCCAGAAAAATGTCTGATAGACCTTAGGGCAACTGGGGGAGAGAGAGAGAGAGAGAAGTTTCGGTTTGATTCACGTTGATTCAACTCTATATTTTGGTGAACGATTAATATACCAACTCTTCTAATCATTTCAAGGTGCCCAGCTTACGCGGTTGGCCAAGAATTGCCACCTCTTGTGCATGTAGAGGAGCGATTGAGCTGGCTGCTCCACCAGATAATATGCATTTCGACTCAGTATAAGTAAGATGCATAAAACCATCCTAAGTCAGCCATGGAAATATGAGTAGAAGGAAACACTGCACGTGGGAAATCTTGGGCTACTCTACCACCCAAACAGGACTACCACTGAGAAACTTTGTGCGTGTGAGAATCCGACTCACCATACAATTTCCATCTTCAACGAAGTTGTAGGAACCACCCATTGGATTTACATATGAACACTGGGACGTCGATCGTGCTGGCAGGCCCCAAGATGAGCACACTGGTGCCCAAAATGTGAGCCCATGCCGATCCTGGTTCAAGACCGTATAGAGGACCAGCCTGGGATGTGTCAAGGGGGGCCCACACTATTATAAACAGATATGAAATGAAATGCAGATTTAGATCTACCTACATTGTTTCAAGCCGCACACAAATCCGATATGAAGGATAAACAAATTGGGGCCGAGGGTCAGAAAGCCCACCGGCTTGAGGAAATTCATATGTGGTTCCGAATATTCCAGGTCAAGGGATGCGGTACGGCAACCAAGCTCATGCCTCATAGACTTCTTAAGTGCACATGGTGTTTCAACCCAAAAAAGCATTTGATTTTTGATTGGAAACTTATGATACGGGACTGGGCCCCTTGCATTCGTTTGGAAACCGCTCCCTGTCCAGAGAACACTTCCGTAAAGTGAAAATTTTTCCCAGGGTCATCGAAGCTCAGCTTGGTGTTGAAGGAGAGAAGTAACACCTCATGGCCGGTGGAATTTTGATTAGGATATATCATGATGAAACACGACATGATTGATAGTGCTCACAAGTAGACATTTGATATATAATTAAGCCAGGCACCAGCGCCACTAGCACCTGATAAAACGGAACTCATGTGAGGAAAATCTATGCTTTCAAAATCAGATGCACATTGCAGGGCATGTACACTTCAAAATCTCCAGAGTTGAGTTCATTGGGACTCCAACCTTCGGTGCACGAACTTGAAGCAAAGATCGCACCAAGCAGCGGTCGATCATGAGCGCAAACCCCGGGGCTACCCTCTGGCTAGTATCGCTATGTGCTCAATTGAAAATGCCCTGGGATATTGTTGACAACAACTTCACAATACTTCACACACATCCATGGCACAGTTCAGAACACAACCACATCCACACTGATGCATCAAGTCGGCAAGAGGGAGGGCGGCACCTCTCAAACTGGCCCGAACTCTCCATCCCATTTCACCTGGCACAAGGCGTGGCGAACTGGGCAAATAAGATCTTATGTAATGTTGGGGGTTGCATCGAAATAGTGGAACACCCGTGCTGACCCGCGTGCCAACTGATTCAACCAAGCATTTGATAAACACGCGTCCCTTTCACACAATTTTTTGGCATCAAGATCACAGGGCCACTGCGTCAAGCCGCCTAAAGCCCAAAATGAACTGACCGTAATGTACTTCGACCATACTGAACCCAGAGGACATGTCATGTCACAGGACATGTCAGTCAACATGATTCACACATGTTTTGCACGTGTGCACCCCCACTTGGAGCTCCAAGGACCCTGGAAGCAAACAAAGTTGATGTGCATGTTTCCTGCTGACATGTTTTGAAATCGTTTTCACATCGGGGCCAAAGCTCCAAAAAGAAATCAACTGCCAAAAGATCTCAGATTTCACTCGGTCTCGGCATATGCCTAAGTTTTGACAGGCTGGCACAAAGCGCGCACATATACACATATGTCAAAACAATATGAAATGATATAACCATATATAACCGACAACCCAAAATATATGCCACACACATATGTCAAAACAATGTGAAATAACATAACCAACAACCCAAAATATATACCACACATTCAAACAAAGAACCTTCCTACCCGCAGCTGCGCAATCAGCTGGGCTCATGCCATTGTCTTCGGCTGCTTTCTGGGCGCGACGGTATGCTGCGGACTTTCTGGCGTTGCGTTGCTTTGCTTCTGTGCCTTTGTCACTGGTTGTATCTGCTGCTGCACTGTGTCTGTCATGTTCAGGTTCGGGCAAAGGGCAGGCATCAGTGGCCGAGGGCTTGGACTTGCGGGCGCGCTTTGTGCGAACAACAGCGGGGAGCTCTTCCAAAGTTTTCTGTGCTGGGTCGTTCTTGGTGCTGTTGGTGTCATCTACCTTGTCTGCTGATGCCTCAAGCTTTGCCTTTGATGCTGCCTTCTTTGCCTTTCTCGCCTTTTTCTTGGGGGCAGCTGCGGGTGCTGTGCGCACATACCATTCTGCAAGTGACTCGGTTGCCTTAGTGTTCTTTTCGATCTTTTCACTCTTCTTGCTTTTCTTCCTAGTTGCACTTTCTGCCTTGTCATCCTCAGTGCTGCCTGCTTTTGCGCGTGTGCGCTTCTTGGGCTTCGATGTGCTTGCTGGTTCAGTGTCAGGCAAAGTCTTTGGTTTCGACTTGGCCTTTGCCTTGGACTTTGCGCTGGCTTTTTCTCTTTTCTTACCTGCTTCTGCCTTTGCCTTAGCCTTGCCCTTGGCCTTGGCAGGGCGTCCACGTTGCTTTGGTGCTGCTTTTCCTGACAGTTTGCTTTGTTCAGCTGGTGAAAGGCTATCCTCAGAGTCAACTGCGGGTGGCTTGGCGTGTGTGCTATCTTCAACACTAGGCTGTTCATGCTGCTTTGCTGAGGCAACCCCAGAGCTAGAGGCAGGAACAGGTAAATCCCCAGGTTCAGAGGCAGGAAGAATCTGGTCAGCATGTCCAGCGAACTTCTCCACCGGGATCATCTCCTCATTCTTGATCGAGCTGG